>ERZ860710.180-NODE-180-length-45784-cov-3.061121_pt1 | contig 45784 bp, 27 predicted proteins | sample MGYA00509974_ERZ860710 | MGnify/ENA primary metagenome ERZ860710 (study PRJEB30046, sample SAMN00715261) | human gut metagenome | study: EMG produced TPA metagenomics assembly of the A metagenome-wide association study of gut microbiota in type 2...
CCTTGACAGGCTGGCGGCCGGTAACCGGTTACCGATCGGAGGCGTAGCGGATTCCCCACTCCCTGCGAAGCTGGTCGATCACGCAGCAGATTTTCAGGCTTTCCTCCCAGGTGAAATCAGGACATTCCAGCAGTCCCTGCGCCAGGCATTCCTGCACCCGGAGCACCTCAAACTGCATCCCGGTGGCCGGATAAGGAAGCTCGACACTTTCCGGTTCGCCCTGGTTGGGGATAAACTGAAGCTGGCTGGGACAGCACAGATTCGGCCCCAGGGTGATACGCCCCTTTTCCCCAAAGATCGTAGTGGTGGCGTTGCCCTCCATATCAAAGCCGGCACTCAAAAAGGCGGCCTTGCCATCGTCGTATTGCAGCAGCATATCTGCGTGGATGTCCACCTCTCCGTTGGTGCGGCAGCAGGACATGATTTTTTCCGGCCCCTGGGGAAACGCCAGAAAGGCCATGCCCAGCGCATAAACGCCTACGTCCCGCACCGCGCCTCCGGTGTGGGCCAGAGAGGCCTTCCAAAGCTGCCAGTCCTTTGGGTCGGCCAAAAAGGAGTGAAAGGAGTGAACGGTGAGCACCTGCCCGATTTTTCCCTCCTGAAGCCACTGGCGGCCCTGCCGTACCGCAGGAAAGCACCGGGTCCACATGGCTTCCATCAAAAAGGTGTGGTTTTTCTCAGCCAGCCGGATCATTTCTTCCGTTTGGGCGGCGTTATCCGCCATAGGCTTTTCACACAGCACCGCAACCCCGGCGTTCAGGGCCGCGGACACATAATCCATATGGGTGTCGTTCGGCGTGGCGATATACACCACGTCAGGCTTGGACTCCCGGAGCATTTTTTCAAAATCGGTATAAGAAGAAGCAAACCCGTATTTTTCCGCATAGGCTCTGCCGTTTTCCTCGCTGCGGGAAACCACTGCGGTTCGTTCGGCGCCGGGAGCCTCAAGCATTCCCTGAGCAAACCGCCCGGCGATAAATCCAGGGCCGACCACGGCCCATTTGGTTGTTTTCATAAGCTGACCCTCCTGTTGCCATACATATTTTAACCGGGAATCAAACTGCCCGCTGTTACGCTCATTATACAAGACGCCCGCTGGAAAAGCAACGAGCCGCGGCGGGGATAACGAGAATTTTTGCGGCAAAATACGGCAGGAATCCCTACCTCTGGGACGGGAACTGTGGTATAATAGCCTCGCTTAGGTTTCCGCGGCAAAGCTGCCGTCAATAAAAATAAACATAAAACCGTAAGCTGCAACGATGGAAGGGGCGAGCGTTATGCGGCTTTTTCTGGCAATTTTATTCGAGGAGCCTGTGAAGGACAGGCTCTGCGAGGCGATGGAGCTGATCCGGCGGAGCACCCGGACAAGCCGGCTCACCCGACGGGAGAATCTTCATTTGACGCTGGTGTTTCTGGGAGAACTCCGAGAGGCGGGAAAGGGGCGGGAGGCTATGGAGGAAATCCGGACCGGCCCCTTTCCTCTGGAAATCCGGGGCCTGGGCAGATTTCAACGAGACGGCGGAGATCTTTACTGGGCCGGAATAGAGCCCTCCTTACCGCTACAAAACCTGTACCTGGAGCTGAAAAACGCTCTGGCAGGCAAGGGGATTGCGGTTGAGGACCGGCCGTACCGTCCGCACCTGACGTTAGCCCGGCAGGCGGTAGAAAAGCCGGAAACCCCTTTTTACACGCTGAAAAACCGGTTGGAGCCGGTAAAAACCAAAGCCGCCGCCGTCAGTCTGATGAAGTCGGAGCGAATCGAGGGAAGGCTGGTTTACACAGAGCTGTACCGCAAGGAGCTGCGAGAAAATAAAGGAAAGGAAGCGATGCTGTGAAATCCTACCGTAAGGAGCTGTGGTTCCGTGTGCCGAGCCGCAGAGGCCTGGTAAACATCACAGGCGAGGTTGAGAAAGCGCTGGAAGAAAGCGGCGTCCAGGAGGGACTGGTTTTGGTCAACGCCATGAATATTACGGCCAGTGTATTTATCAACGATGATGAGCCTGGACTTCACCGGGACCTGGAGGCTTGGCTGGAAAAGCTGGCGCCGGAAAAGCCCTACGGCCAGTACCGCCATAATGGCTATGAGGACAACGCCGACGCCCATCTGAAGCGGTCGGTGATGGGAAGGGAAGCCGTGGTGGCCGTAACCGGAGGGCGCCTGGATTTTGGCACCTGGGAGCAGATTTTTTACTATGAGTTCGACGGCAGGCGGGAGAAGCACGTCCTGGTGAAAATTATCGGAGAATAAGCCATGAAGAAATTGATTTTAGTGGGCGGTACCATGGGCGTGGGAAAAAGCTCGGTATGCAGGGCGCTTCATCAAAGGCTGACGCCGTCGGTATGGCTGGATGGGGATTGGTGCTGGAATTTAAATCCCTTTGAGGTCACTGAGGAGACAAAGGCCATGGCAATGGATAACATCGCCCACCTGCTGGGAAGCTTCTTAAGATGTTCCCAAACGGAATATGTGATTTTTTCCTGGGTCATGCACCAGCAGGAGATCATCGACGAGCTTTTGTCCCGGCTGACGGGAACGGCGTTTACCCTGTATTCCTACTCCCTGGTATGCTCGGAGGAGATTTTAATACAGCGGCTGGAAAAGGATATCCGCCGGGGGCGCCGTCACCCAGATGTGCTGGAGCGGAGCAGAAAGAGGCTGCCTCTCTATCAAAGCCTGGATACCTGGAAATTGGATGTGGGGAGGCGCACGCCGGAGGAAGCCGCTGAGAAAATAAAGACTGACATAGCTGGCTGACCCTGGTGCTTCCGGGGCTGATGGATAGAAAAAACGCCTAAAGCCTACTAAGGCTTTAGGCGTTTTTTCGGTATTAGGCTTTAGGCTGTCTCCAATCAGCACGCAGTTGTTTGAGGCTGAAACCCGCCCGCCGTGCGGGTGAAGACAGAAGGCTATAGGAGATTGAGGAAGGAGAAAAGACCTTTCGTTCTTGTCAGGGCTCCTCTTTCTCCGCGGCGGAGGACAACGGCTCTACAGCTTGGCGGAGCTGCCGGCTGAACGGCAGGAAGAATAAAGCCTTCACAGCCCAAGCAAACGGGGCCGGCACACATCGTAAGGCTCTCGAAGCGAAAAGACTGCTGCGAAAGAGACGGCTGCCCGCCGAAGAATCCAATCAATCGCGGGAAAGGAGCCGCCCGCGGAAATTCCGGGCCTTTTAGAAAGCCCCTTAAGAAGATGAATGGGGAAAGCCCCTTTAAGGGGCTTTCCCCGTTTTCCAGCCTTAGCAAAGACAGCAGAAAGCTTTTAAGATTTCTCTTATTTCTTTAGGCCGTAAAATACACTCATGGCCTTTTCTACATCGTTTTTCATAGCGTCTCTGGCAGCGCAGGCGATGTCATGATAATAAATCACGTCGGGATGATCCTTCAGGTAAGCCTTGGCGGCGTTTGTACCCTCCCGGGCCATATAGGTGTAATAATTGATTTTCCGCACGCCGCGCTTGATGGCTTCCACGTAGTCCTCAGGGCTGACGCCGGAGCCTCCGTGCATTACCAGCGGCACGCCGGTGAGCTGGTGGATCTTCTCGATTCTGGGGAAATCCAGCTTAGGCTTGGCGGTGTAAATACCGTGGGCGGTGCCGAAGGAACAGGCCAGGGCGTCTACGCCCGTATCCTTGACGAACTGCTCCGCCAGGGACGGGTCGGTATAAGTGGCGGGATCGTTTTCGTGAGCCATGCCGGCGCCCTCCGCTTTTCCCAGGCTTCCGATTTCCGCTTCCACATTGGCGCCGTATTCTCTGGCCATCGCTACGGCCTTTTTGGTGTTAGCCACGTTTTCCTCATAGGGCAGGGCGGAGCCGTCGTACATTACGGAGGTGAAGCCCAGCTCCAGAGCCTGCTTTAAATAGTCCAGAGTCTCGCCGTGATCCAGGTGGACGCATACGGGAACCGACGCCCTTTTCGCCAAGGCGACCATGACAGGGCCGATAACAGAAAGGGGAGTGACCGGCTCGTGAAGCTGAGCGTGGGCCACAATGACGGGTACCTGATGCTCCTCCGCCTTATCGATGGCGGCCTGCAGGCTTTCCAGGGTGGGCGTGTTGAACGCGGCGATAGCGTACTGCTTTTCTTCAGCGATTTTCAATACCTGGTTTAAAGTGGCTAACATTTTTTTACCTCCCAATAGCTTCTTTTTCAAATTTTTAAACAGACTGATTTCAAAAGATAAAACGCCTTAAAAAACGTTTTATCTTTTTTATTATACTTAGGTTCGGAGGAAAAAGAAAGTGGAATTCCAAAATTTCATTTAGAAATTCCACTTTTGACAGAGACGCTCCGCGACCCGCCGGAAAAAGCGTCAGAATTTATTCAGGGGAATTGGCCGCAGCGGCTGCCAAAGCGCCTTGCGGAAGCAGCCTTCCTTCAAGGACAAAGCGGGTAGGATAACGATGGAGAGACTGATAAAACAGACGGATGAAGCCAGAGGGAGCCTTACCCTTTGCGCGCCGGCAGTCCAAAGAATTGGAACAGCGGAGTTTCAGCGGCCCTGGGGTCCGGTTCGACGCCCTTACAGGGTACGCAAGGCAATGTTCCCGGCAGTGCCTGGAGCATCATTTAAGGCGCGGGGGCTTCCGCGGGGCTGGCAGCCGACAGCGAACGGATCAGCATTTGATAGGCATAGGCTCTGGCCTGGGGCTCAGGCAGAAGCTGAGCCTGCAGGGATGCCAGATAGGAGCCTACGGCGCCTAAAAAGCACATGGTCTGGTATTCCTCGGAGAAGCCTCCGGAGATCAGCCCTTCCTCTGCCCCAAGCGCCAAAATCCGGCGGATCTGCTCCTGGACGACATTGCGGATTTCCTCTGCGGGCTCCTGACCCTCGAGACAGCGCTTCATTTCGAAGCAGGAAAAACCGGAAACCATATGAAAAAAGGAAAGCCTGCTCTGAACCGCTTCCGCCACGGTGGTCATAGAGGACTCCGCCGCGATCCGAAAGCCCCGATCCAGAGGGATCAGGCCCTGGAGGGCGGTGAGCTCCCGGCGCATGTAATAGCACACTGCGGCGGCGGTCATAGCCTCCTTAGAGGGGAAATACTCGTATACAGTTCCCTTTCCAATGCCCGCCCGGGCCGCGGTTTCCGATACGGTCAGGGCTTCCAGGCTTTTTCCCTCCATTACCAGGCTGATGACAGCCTCTAAAACCGCCGTTTTCTTATCCTGAGGGCTGTTCACTGCTTTTTTCTCCTCGGGACCGCTCACGATAAATCATCCTCCAAATCTACTTTCTTCATGGGCCTTTTATGGAATACGTCGTAAAGCACCGGCACCACAAGCAAGGTCAGCAGGGTGGCGTAGGTGAGGCCGCCAATGGTGACGATAGCCATGGGCTGGGTCATTTCCGCACCGTCTCCCAGGCCCAGAGCCATGGTGACCATAGCTAAAATGGTGGTCAGGGCGGTCATCAGAATGGGACGCAGGCGGGTGCGGCCGGTCTGGATCAAGGCATCCTTTTTGTCCACCCCCTCCAGCCGCAGCTGGTTCACATAGTCCACAAATACAATGCCGTTGTTGACCACCACGCCGGCCAGCATTAAAAAGCCCAGCATGGCGATAATGGAAATGGGGCTGCCGGTGAGCCACAAAGCCAGAAGGCCGCCGGTGAAGGCCAGAGGAATGGTAAACATGACGATAAAGGGAGACAAAAGGCTCTGGAACTGGGCCACCATAATCAGATAGATAAACACCACGGCCAGAACGATCATCAGAATCAGGTCGTTCATGGCGGAGTTGATGGTTTCGGTTTCGCCCTGGATCTCTACGGTGTAGCCCTCGGGCACCTCGTAGGCCGCCAGCTTTTCCTCCAGCTCACGGCTCACCAGGCCGATATTATGGTCATTATCCACGCCTGCGGTCACGGTCATATACCGCACCTGGTTTTCCCGGTTAATGGAGCTGACGCTTTCCGCGTCCTGGGCCTCGGCGATCTCATGGAGGGGAACGGCTTCTGTTTCCCCGGTCTGCTGGTTGGTAACGGAAATCTCATGGGACATCAGGCCTTCCCGGGTCAGAGCATCCTCCGGGCTTTTTACCACGATCACCGGCAGGTCATCCGAGCCGATGGTCAGAGTGGTAGCGGTGGCTTCCGTCTGCAGAGCGGCGGCGATTTCCTGATAGACCTGGGCCACGGTCAGGCCGTGCTCCATAGCCTTGTTTTTATCCACTGCGATCCGGGTTTCCATATCCCCCTCGGTGATGCCTCCGGTCACCTCGGTGGTGCCCTCGATTCCGCTGAGCATCTCCACCAGATCCTGGGAGATATCGTTCAGGGTATCCACGTCGTCCCCTTTGACCTCCAGGGAGATTCCGCTGCCGCCCAGCGCGGACATATCCATGGTGGAGGCGGAAACGCTGAGCTCACAGTCCAGATCCTGGGTAGCTCCGGTGATTAATTCCGCCATTTGGGCGTTGGAGCGGGTGCGGCCGTTTTCCTTCAATAGAATATAGAAGCTGTAGGTGCTGCCGGAGGAGGACGAGCTCATGGACATTCCGCCGGAGATCGCGCCTACGGTTTCCACATCGTCCAGGCCGCCGATCCGGCTCATGACCTCGTCGGCCATTTCATAGCCTTCCTGCTGGGTAGCCTCCTTGGGCATTTCCATGGTGGCCATCATCTGGGGGGAATCCATCTCCGGCATGAAGGCGGTGCCCATATTTACCGCTTCAAAGACAGCGAATACCAGCAGCGCCAGCACGCCGGCGATGACCACGATTTTATGCTTTAAGGAGAACCGCAGCACCTTTTCGTAGCCGTTGGTAAAGCCTTCGAACCAGCGGTGCTTCTTCTCCTTGGTTTTCCGCAGCATGGTGGAGCCCATGGCGGGCACCAGGGTGAGGGCGACCACCAGGCTGGCCAGCAGGGAATAAGCGATGGTCAGTCCCATGTCGGTGAAAAGCTCTCTGGAGATGCCCTGAGTGAACACGATGGGCAGAAATACGCAGATGGTGGTCAGGGTGGAGGCGAAAATGGCTCCCGCCACCTGGGTGGCTCCCTTGACAGCGGCCTTTGCCGCCGGTACCCCCTGGTTTCGCAGCCGGTAGATATTCTCGATGACCACGATGCTGTTATCCACCAGCATACCGACCCCCAAGGCGAGGCCGGACAGGGAGATGATGTTTAAGGTAATGTCGGTGAAGTACATCAGCACCATGGCGAACAGTACGCTGATGGGAATGGAGAAGGCGATAATCACCGTGGGCTTGACATCCCGCAGGAACAGGGCCAGCACCAGGATCGCCAGAATACCGCCTAGGATCAGGTTTTGCAGCACCGACTGGATGATCATATTAATGTAGTCCCCTTGATCCATCAGAGGGATAATATGTAAATCGGGGTTTTCCGACTGAAGCTTCCCGATGGCCTCGTTGATCCGCTGGGATACGGTAGCCGTGGACGCGGTGGACTGCTTTTGAAAGGACAGGACCACGCCCTCATTGCCGTTGACCTTGGCATAGGCTTCCCCGGCGTTGCTGGCCTGCTCCACAGAGGCTACGTCGGAAAGGCGGATGTCGCCTATGCCCTCCGTGCCGATGGAAAACAGCACGCTGTCCTGAAGCTCCTCGATGCTGCCGTACTGCTCTCCGACCTTTACCAGATACTGCTGCCCGCTTTCAGAATCCAGATAGCCGGCGGGCATATTGAAGTTCTGGGCCGTTAGGATCTGGCTGATCATTTCCTGGGTGATCACGCCGGAGATATCGGCTTTTTCCAGGGCCTGCTCTCTCGCTTTTTCAAATTCCGCCTTGGCGGCGTCCAGCTGGCTTTGGCCGGATACGATCTGGGCGCTGGCCTGGGCAAATTCGCTGCCTGCTGTCAGCTTGCCGCTTTCCAGCTGCTCGTAGCCGTCCTGGGCGGCTTTCAGCTGCTCCTCCAGCTGAGGCCTCATGGCCGCCAGGGTGGCCTGGCGGGTCTTGATATTTTGTAGCTCGGTATCGATTTCCGTGATTCTGGCCTGAGCGTCGGCAATGGTGCCGGGCAGGGAATCCACGGTTTCCTGCAGCTGGGCGATCCCATCCGTCATCTGGCGGAGACTGTCCTGGGTCAGAGAGGCGAAAACCTCTCCCAAGGTGGGGATGGAGGACACGGCGGTGCGAAAAGCCTCAAACTCCTCCGGGGGCAGGGCTAACAGCTCCTCCACCGTGGAGGCGGGCAGACCGTTGGGGAACAGGGCCGCGCCGGTGGGGGTGGACGCGAAGGCCTCCAGCCCCTGAAGGCCGGTGTTCACAGCCTCATAGCTTTGCTGCAGCTGGGTTAAGGCGGCCTGAGCCTCCGCCAGGCCGTCCTGGGCCTGCTTCAGCCCGTCGGCATAGGCGGACCGCTCCGTCTCGAAGCCCGCCTTTTGAGAGGACAAAATGGTGTCCTCCGCCAGCAGGGCGTTCAATTGGGCCACAGCGGAATCTACCTGAACGCTGCCGGCGGTCAGCTGGGAAACCGCGCCCTCCTGGCCGGACTCCAGCTGCTGCCTGCCCTCGTCCAGCTTGGCCTGGGCGTCGTCCAGCTCCTTTTTCGCATCGTAAAGCTGGGCGTCCACCGCCTGGAGCACCCTATCGTTCAGCTCGTCGATTTTGCCCTGGTCCAGGGTGATTTTCAGCTGCTGCTCCACCAGGCCCGAGGCTGTGACAGAACCGACGCCGTCCACCCGCTGGAGGGCGGGAAGCACCGTGTCGTTCACCAGCTTGGTGACTTCCTCCACGCTTTTGCCCCCGGCGTCTACGCTGGCCACCATCACCGGCATCATGTCCGGTGAGATCCGCATCATGGTGGGAGAGCCGACCCCGTCGTCGAACTTGGCTTTTACCTGGTCCAGCCGGTTGGAGATCTCAATGGAGGCGGAGTCCATATTGGTGCCCTGCTCAAATTCCAGCATGACGATACTGGCGTTTTCACTGGATATGGAGCTGACGCTTTTTACGCCGGATAAAGTGCTCAAGGCCGATTCCATCGGCTTTGTCACGCTGGATTCCACCTTTTCCGGGCTTGCCCCTGCGTAAGTGGTGGATACTACCACATAGGGAAGCTCAATGTTGGGAAGAAGATCGGTGGTCATATTCATGAAGGAGACCGCTCCTAGAATGAAAACCATGATAACGGCAACCACGACGGTAAACGGTTTTTTAACGCTGAATTTTGAGAGCATGGAATAGTCCTCCTGGCGATCTGTTTTCTGCCGACCGACCGGTCGGTCAATGCACGCCAGTATTATAGCACACAGAGGAAAAAAGAATAAAACAATTTGTAAATTTTTTCAGAGATCCTGCTGTGCTTTTTAGAAAAGCCGTGTTATAATAGCTTCAGCTTCCAGGCATAAAATTGGTAACGCTATGGCTTTTATGTCCTGTTTTGCGGCTTGATTAGCGCGGAAGCCTCCCGCGGCGCCGCAGCAGGCTGGGATAATAAAATTTTTTGGAAGGTCAAGGGAATAATAATTACCATTTGTATTATAAATTGATAGATATACTTTTGGTTTTTGAAAAAGCTTGATAATCATCGAAACAATGGGGAAAAGTCTTTCGATAGGTCTGGAAAGACGCTGATAGATGAAAGGAGGAAGCTGTATCATCATGGGCTTTCAGAATAAAACGGCTGTCATTACCGGCGGCGCTTTAGGGATCGGCAGATGCTTGACCCGGGCGTTCGCGGATGCTGGATGCAGGATCGCTTTTTTTGACTGCGGCCAAAGGGCTGGAGAGGAAAACCTGAAATTTCTTCAACGAACGGGAAAAGACGCTCTATTTTTCTGCGGGAATGGGGAAGCCCCAGAAGCGTTGGAAGCGTTTGTTCAGAAAACAATTAATACATATGGTAATATCGATTATTTAATAAACAATATGTGCATCAATCGGGGAGGGCTTTTGACTCCTTGCGGCTATGAGGACTTCCTGGCGGTTTTAAAGGTGGGGGTTGCGGCTCCTTACTATTTGACTCAGCGGTTTCTTCCCTATTTTAATTCGGGAGGCTGTGTGGTGAACCTTTCTTCCACCCGAGCGGTCCAGTCCCAGGAAAACACGGAAAGCTACACGGCGGCCAAGGGCGGCGTCGCCGCCCTGACCCACGCTATGGCGGTCAGCCTGGCGGGCCGGGTTCGGGTGAACGCCATCGCCCCCGGCTGGATCGACACCGGCGCCTATTATCGGGAGGGCTATGTTCCCGGGGATTCTCCTGCGGACCGGAGGCAGCATCCATCCGGAAGAATCGGCGTGCCGGAGGATATCGCCCGGACGGCGCTGTTTTTATGCGACGAGGAAAACAGCTTTATCAATGGGGAAACCATCACAGTGGATGGCGGCATGACGAAGCTGATGGTGTACCATAACGACTGCGGATGGAAATATCGGCCGGAAGAATAGCAGAAAAAAGGGCGCGGCCGTAGGCGGAGAGAACGCGGCGTTTTTACACTTAGAGAATAGGAGCAGCGGCGCTTTTCAATATGCTGGAGGGCTGCTTCCCGGAAAAGAGGCGTTTTCCAGAGGAAAAGCCGGCTGCCTGGACAGAGCCGGCGCCGGCTCCTGAATTGATTCCCCGCCGCAAAAAGATATCCATACTCTGGAATTTGGGAACGGCGAGCGTTATTGTAAATTTTCCTGAGCCGCCGCAATGGGCGGGAATTTTCTGTGCACCAAGAAACAGCCGGGCGGACGGGCCTTTGACTGTCCGCAAATAAATAATGAAAGGAAAATATCAGATGGAAAAATTTGAATATCCGGTTCGGACCGATGAAGAGGGCTTTTACAACGTGACCCAGCAGGTGAGGGACGCAGTGGAGAAAAGCGGGGTTCAGGATGGCGTCTGTGTGATTTACAGCCCCCACACTACCGCGGGGATCACGATCAATGAAAACGCGGATCCCAATGTAGTGAAGGATATGCTGTTCGGCCTGAAAAAGACCTTCCCGGACCGTCCGGAGTACCGGCACATGGAGGGGAACACGACAGCCCACCTGAAGGCCAGCTTCATGGGCAGCAGCGCCACAGTGCTGATCGAAAACGGCGGCCTGGTGCTGGGCACTTGGCAGGGAATTTACTTCTGTGAGTTCGACGGCCCGAGAAACCGCCGGTTTTACGTCAAGGTGCTGGGCAGCGTTCCTCAGGGGGAAGCGCGGTTCTGCTGAGTCCGGGAGAGCGGGTGGCAGCGCAGGGCTTTTAGGCGGATTTTTTGCCGTGAGGCGGCGCTGGGAAGGCTTTCCTTCAATGGGGGAAAGCCGTGGAAATCGTTAACAGCGTTGGCGATCCTGGCAAACGCGGAACGGGCGCGGTGGATCCCTGGTAATGGGAAGAATCCTAAGCTTTATTGAATGATAGGGAGAAAAAATGAAACGGATCGCAGCGGCTATTTTGAGAAGGAACGATAAAATATTGATTTGCCGGAGAGGCCCAGGCGGAAGCTGCGGCTATCTTTGGGAATTTCCCGGCGGGAAAATTGAACCGGGAGAAACCGGAGAGGACTGCGCTGTCCGGGAGTGCCGGGAAGAGCTGGGAGTGGAAATCCAGCTCCAGGGGCTGCGGGAGGAGACTGTGTATGAATATCCCGACGGGCTGTACGGCTTTGCGTTTTACGACGGGGTAATTATCAGCGGAGAGCCGGAAAAAAGGGTTCATCTGGAGATCCGCTGGGTTTCTCCGGAGGAGCTGACAGATTTTTCATTCTGCCCCGCAGACCGTCCCATGGTGGAGCGGCTCAGCAGGCCGATTTAGGGAAAACGCCGCTTTTGCTCCGGCCTTAGCCTTTTTGCGGATTTGGGAGGATGTTCCGGGTAAGGTGAAAATAGTGCTGCCCGTTTGGATCTGTTCATCCGGCAGGCAGCGGCCAGTCGGGTCCAACGGCCAGGCTCCGGCGCTGCGTAAGGAAATGTAAAGCTGTTGACAGCAGTATGGAAAGCGGAGGGAAAGCCTCGGCCTTCGATTTCAGTGCCGGCTGGATTCCAATGAAAATGGAAAGGGCGGCAGGCGGGGAAAAGGAGCCGGCGCAAAAAGCGCCCCGACGAAATAGCCAGGGCGCTTATAGGACCGGAGCAGCCAAAACAAATGTAGGAGTTTATTCCGTTTCACCTTGAATTTCCTCTTTTACGAACATCAAAATAAACCCAAGAAGCATTAGGCCGGCGGCGATCCAGATGGCTGGATTTCCGAATTTTTGCGAGGCTACCGCGCCGATCGCGGCGCCTATGGCGAACACGAGGATGATAAAGTAATAGTGGAGGCTTTTTCGTTTTAACTCTGGGTCCTTGGTGATATGGTATCTGCATAAAAGCTCAGTGCCGCTGCGCATATTGCCAATGCACATGGTGGTGGCGCATGGGATGCCCCGGAACTTCCGAAAGCTGTCCACCTGCATGGCGCAGGCGAAGGACATGAGTACATTGGACACCACATTAAGGCTTTGGGGAAGCAGTCCGGCGATGGCAAGCATAACGATCTCAAAAGCCAGCACGATCTGCCGCCAGTGGAGCTTTTGAAAGCTTTTACACAGCTCCCGGACCCATTCGCTTAGGTATACCCCGGCTAAAAAAGCCAGCAGGGGGAACAGGTAGTGGAGGGCGTTTTGAAAGTTGCCGCTGGCGATATTTTGGCCCAGCAGGACAATGTTTCCAGTCTGCGCGTTGGCGAAAACCTGCCCCCGGCAGTTGTAGGAATAAGCGTCCTGAAAGCCTCCCGCCAGGGTGAGCACCACGCCCAGGATCATGGATTCCGACATTTGCTTTGGCTTGCGAATCATTTGGCTCTCTCCTTTGCTTTCGCTGAGTCCGGTTTCTTCCATATTATAACTGATATCCCGCGCTTTCGCTACTGCTTCCGCCGCTTAATTTTAGCGCTCTGCTGATCTGCAATCTAAATAGCGTGCTGTTTCCCGCTGGTCCGGCATATTGGTATTATAGGGCGCTTCCCTTGCGCCGGAAGGGACTGCCGGACGCGCCGGCAGAAGCCTTCCCGAAGGCTTCCGTTTTACGCGGCGGGAGAACGAGCCTTCCCATCCGCTCTCTATGCGCGGAAGATCAGGCGTTAAAATAATGAGAGCCGGCTTATGCAGTGCGGAGCGGGCGGCGCGGGCAAGCGGAGGCTTGCGCAAAGGCTGCTGAATCTATCGTCCAGCTTCAGGAGGGCTGAGAATTCTATAGCTTGGCAAAAATTTAAAGTGGAAATGGAGGAAAGGTCCGGGTTTTGTCCGGAACCTGAAAATCTATGAAACCGTTAACCTATCGTCATACCCGGATCGCCTGTTACGGCGCTTATGTGACCCAGGCCATTATCAATAATCTGGCGCCCCTGTTGTTTACGATCTTTCAAAGAAGGTTCGGAGTCACTCTGGAGGAGGTCGGCAGCCTGATCCTGATTAATTTTACAGCTCAGATTTTCGTTGATTTGGCCGCCGCCCGGTTTGCCGATAAAATCGGATACCGAAACGGAATGGTCATCGCTCATCTGTTTTGCATCGCCGGGCTGGCCTTTTTAGTGGTTCTTCCCCAGATCCTGCCCTCGGCCTTTGCCGGCCTGCTGATCGCCGTGATCATTTACGCGGTTGGCGGCGGTTATATCGAGGTGCTGATCAGCCCTCTGGTGGATAGCCTTCCCGGGGAGGAAAAGGAAAAGGCCATGAGCCTGCTGCATTCCTTTTACTGCTGGGGCCAGGCGGCGGTGGTGCTGATCTCTACTTTGCTGATCTGGGGCCTGGGAGAAAGCTTTTGGTTTTTGCTTCCCGTTTTGTGGGCGCTGCTTCCCTTGTGCAATACCTTCCTATGCGCCAAGGTACCCGTTATCGAACCCAAGGAGCAGTCCCACCAGCCTATTCCGTTTAAAATGCTGCTGAAAAATAAGCTGTTCCTGATCGCCGTGCTGATGATGCTCGCCGCCGGCGCCTCGGAAATGGGAATGTCCCAATGGTCGTCCCTGTTTGCGGAAAAGGGCCTTCAGGTATCCAAGCTGATGGGGGATCTGCTGGGGCCGTTCCTGTTCGCTATTTTTATGGCGGTCGGACGGACGCTGTACGGCTTTTACGGCCACAAAATTAATTTAAAGAACGCCTTGCTGCTGTGCGGCCTCCTGTGTATCCTGTGCTATGGGGTCACAGCCTTGTCGCTGAATCCGCTCCTGTCTCTGGCGGGCTGCGCTGTCTGCGGCTTCGGCGTCAGCCTGCTGTGGCCCGGCACCGGGGAATCCCCACGGGAGGAACCGCCATGTTTGGCCTGCTGGCGGTGGCCGGAGATATGGGCTGTGCCCTGGGGCCCTTCCTCACCGGTCAGGTGTCCGGCTTCAGCCAGTCCCTGCCGGTGGCGGCGGAGCTGTGCCAAAGCTTTGGTATTACGCTGGAGCAGTTTGGCTTAAAGGCCGGCTTGGCCGCGGCGCTGCTGTTCCCTATCCTGCTGGTAGTGGGAGTCCTTTGCTTCAAAAGACAGAAAGCGCCTCTGGACTCGTAAGAGCTCAGGGCGCTTATTTCTGGTTCCGGCCCGGCGCGGGCGGAGGCGGAACCGCTGGGGAGCGAGTCTCCGGGAATTTCCGGGCTGATAGAAATACAATGGCCAAAGAGCGGCGGAAGACTATTCGTGCAGCTCCAGCGGAAGACCGTCGGGGTCAAAAAAGAAACACAGCTTTTCCCCGGTGTAATCGTCCAGGCGGATAGGCGTGGCTTCGATTCCCAGCGCCGCCAGCTCCCGGACGGCTTCCTCTACGCTCTCCACCCGAAAGCACAGGTGGCGAAGGCCGCAGGCCTCCGGATTTGTGACGCGCTTGGGGGCGCCGGGCATATAAAAGACCTCCAGCTCCTGGTCTCCGGCCTTTAAATCCAGCTTATAGGAGCCGCGACGCGCCTGATAGTTTTCCCGCAGCACCTGAAAGCCCAGCTTGCCGACATAAAATTCCTTGGCCCTTTCATAATCCGATACGATAATGGCCACATGGTGAATGGTGTTCAGCTTCATAAGGATCCCTCCGCTGTTAAAATTTGACGGCTGCCTCAGGGCTGTCCCTTTAGCGCGCTTTCGAAAAAGGCAGTCCGCAAGCATCGCTGATACCGATAATCGGTATCGGCAGCTTTCTATCATAATACCCGGAAAGCTGTAAAAGGAAAAGACGCTGTGCGAATTTCTTTTTAAAATTGGCAATTTCAGCTTAAAAGAAAAGTAAGATTTCTGATAGAATCACTTTATTAGACATTGCGCAAATTGAGTTTCAATGGTACAATAATGAAAAAGCGTCCGAACGGCAGGACTGTTTGGGACGCTTCCGTTAGGAATTATAACTATGGGAGGTATCATACGTGAACCAGCAAGAGAAAAAAGCATTGAGTATCACTGCCTGTAAAGTCCGTATGGGTGTGATCGAGGGCACTTACCATGCCAAATCGGGACATCCCGGCGGATCCCTTTCCTTTGCGGATATTTTTACATATCTGTATTTTAAAGAGATGAACATTGACCCGAAGGACCCCAAAAATCCCGACCGGGACCGCTTTGTGCTGTCGAAGGGCCACACCGCGCCCGGCTTGTACGCCGCTCTGGCGAACCGGGGCTATTTTCCTGTGGAGGATCTGAAGACCTTGCGGCATATCGGTTCCTATCTGCAGGGCCATCCCAACATGAACACGACCCCCGGCGTAGATATGAGCACCGGTTCTCTGGGACAGGGTGTTTCCGTCGCAGCCGGTATGGCGCTGGGCGCTAAGTATGAGAACAAGAACCTGCGGGTTTACACCGCTACCGGCGACGGCGAGATCCAGGAAGGACAGATCTGGGAGGCTCTGATGTTCGCCGCCCATTATAAGCTGGACAATCTGTGCGTGATCGTGGATAACAACAATCTGCAAATTGACGGCGAGGTTTCCAAGGTTATGAGCCCCTATCCCATCGATGAGAAGCTGAAGGCCTTTGGCTTTGAGGTGATTTGTATCGACGGTCATTCCTTCGATGAGATCGAGGCGGCCTTTGAGAAGGCCAAGACGGTCAAGGGCAGGCCGACCGCCATCATCGCTAAGACCGTGAAGGGCAAGGGCGTCAGCTTTATGGAAAACCAGGCTTCCTGGCACGGCACCGCCCCCAACGGGGAACAGTACGAAACCGCCATGAGCGAATTGAAAGCTCAGCTTGCAAGTTTGGAGGGTTAACAATGGCAGATGTAAAGAAGATTGCAACCCGCGAAAGCTATGGCAACGCGCTGGTTGAGTTAGGTAAGAAGTATGACAACGTCGTGGTGCTGGATGCCGACCTGGCCGCCGCAACCAAAACCGGCGTGTTTAAGAAGGCGTTCCCGGAGCGGCATTTTGACTGCGGCATCGCGGAGTGCAACATGGTAGACGTGGCCGCCGGCCTTTCCACCATGGGCCTGGTGCCCTTTGCCAGCTCTTTCGCCATGTTCGCCGCCGGCCGCGCCTTTGAGCAGATCCGCAACACCCTGGGCTATCCTCACAATAATGTCAAGATCGGCGCTACCCACGGCGGTATCAGCGTGGGCGAGGACGGCGCCAGCCATCAGTGCTGCGAAGATTTTGCCCTGATGAGAAGCATCCCCGGTATGGTGGTTATTAATCCCTCTGACGATGTAGAGGCCAAGGCCGCCGTGGAGGCCGCCTACCACTATCAGGGACCTGTTTATATGCGGTTCGGCCGTTTGGCGGTGCCGGTTATCAATGATACGCCGGATTATAAATTCGAGCTGGGCAAGGGCGTTACCTTGCGGGACGGCGATGATATCACCATCATCGCGACGGGCCTGCTGGTTGCAGAGGCTGTTATGGCGGCCGACGCCCTGAAGGACGCCGGCATTCATGCCAGAGTGATCAACATCCACACAATTAAGCCTCTGGACAAGGAGCTGGTGATTAAGGCCGCGAAGGAAACAGGCCGGATCATCACTGCTGAGGAGCATAATATCATTGGCGGCCTGGGCGAGGCTGTGTGCAGCGCTGTATGTGACGAATGTCCGGTGCCGGTGACCCGTATCGGCGTCAACGACGAGTTCGGCCACTCCGGTCCGGCGGTTGAACTGCTTAAGCAGTTCGGCCTCAGCGCGGAGCACATTGCTGATGTGGCCAAAAAGGTTCTAAAAAAATAATGAAGCGTGTTTTTACGCAAGGTATGATGGCGGCGCGCCGTTCTCCCCTGCTGGTGTGGGAGAACGGCGCGCCGCTTTTCTTCTTTGGAGAATTTGGAGAAAATAAGCCCTTAGACTCGGTGGAAATCAATGGGAAAATGATTGGAAACAAAAAAATTTTCAAGCAGGAATATAAAAAATCGGGAGAGTATCTTTACTTTTTCCTATACGCGAGTGTATAATGATAGCAAAAATAACATATCATATAAAATTTGTAATTAATAATCATAAAATATAAGAATATGTGATTTATATAACGGTGAATAAAGTAATATAATTAAATTTTGTGATAAAAGGCGGCGAAATTAAAAATGGCAGGATCCAATCAAACGCTTCAAATTAAGATGTTTGGGAAATTTTCCATGAAAAACGGGAATTATGCCTTTCCCCAGGAGAAAAAGAAAAGCAAGCAGGTAGGACTATTATTCGCGTATCTTCTGGCGAACCGAAATGTGGAGACCTCGAAAAGCAAGCTGATTGAGGTGCTGTGGCCGGAAGAGGACAGCGGAAACCCAGAGGGCGCCCTGAGGAACCTGGTGTACCGGGGCCGGATGGAAATGAAAAAATTTTTTGTCCGGAATGGTCAGGAAGCGATTATTCTGAACAATAATTCCTATTTTTGGAATACCGACATAAGCTGTCAAGTGGATACGGATCAGTTTGAGGCTTTCTGCAAGCAGGTAAGCGTGGGCCACGACGCCGAGCAAAAATATCAGGATTGCCTGCGGGCGGTAGAGCTGTACCAGGGGGATTTTCTGGAGGAGTATGAGGATTCCCAATGGGTGATTTTCCGCAGCGTTTACTATAAGCGCCTTTACACCACCTGCGTTCAGGAAGCCTGTGAAGCCTTGCTGAAAGCGGAGCGTTACCAGCAGGTGGTAGAGCTGTGCGACCAGGCGAAGCTGATGGAGCAGATGGACCTAAGGGTGCATGAAATGAAAATGGCGGCGTATTTAAAGCTGAACCAGCCCCAGAACGCTCTGGATTATTATAACCAGGTGGCAAATCTTTGTTACAGCAACCTGGGGATGGAGGTGCCGGATCACCTAAAGGAACTATACGAATTGATCTTGCAAAGCCTGCCAACCCAGAAGCCGGTAGATGTGGAGGAGCTGGAAAAGGGATTAAGAGAGGAAAAACTATCCTCTGGAACTTTCTACTGCAATTATGATATCTTTAAAAATATCTATCAGATCAATGTGCGCGCGGCGCGCCGGGCGCTGCGTTCCAGATTCCTGGTGCTGCTTACCCTAAGAGAGGGCGGGACCCAGGAGCATATTGACGACGAAACGGAAACTCTGCGGCAAGTCATTTCAGAGCAGCTTCGTAAAAACGACGTATTCTCTCAGTACAATGTGGCCCAGTATTCGGTCATTCTGGCGGCTCAGAACATAGAGGGCTGTGAAAAGGCCATGCGCCGTATTATGGACAAATACTGCCAAAGAAGGAAATTTGATACAGTCACCCTGGAATATGAGATAAAACAGATCAAATAGTGGATTTGTGATTTTTTTGTGACGGCAGCCCGGTATAATAAATAAGACAATCCGGCGGAATCCGCTGGAACTGACTGCTTTTTCGTATTTGGAAGAATACTACAATCCGTTGGGCTTTATTAGGAGGATTTTGCTATGAAACACGGAAAGCATTTACGGAAAAAGGAAAACCGCGCGGGCCGGTCGGTTTGGCACCGGTGTCTCGCGGTTCTGCTTTCTGCCGCCATGCTGGTGGGAGTCATGATACCCAGCGCGGCAGGCGCCGGACTGGGCGCGAATGTGCAATTCAGCGCCAAAATCGTAAAAGATACCGGCGACACCGCTGAAGCCATCCAGTCTGTGGACAGCGGCGACAGCTTTTTCCTGGCGCTGGATTATAAATTCAGCTCCTCGCCCGACGGCGTATCCTACGGCGGCGCGGCCATCGCGATTCAGCTGCCGGAATACGTCAAGGTGGATTTGGCTGGCTCTGTGGTGACCTCTGATTTCAAACAGCCGGAGGTGGCAGAGGTCACTCTGCCCGGCGGCCAGGTCATCCAGCGGGTGACCATTCCCTGCCAGGACCGCATCGACCAGGGACGGGCCGGCATTATTTATCTGAAATGCTATTTTGAGAATATGGTGACCCCTGACCAGACGGTGGGAAGCTTTAACAGTATTTTGTTTACCGGTACGCTGACAGACGGCAGCGGGAATACCGAAAAGCTGGATCAAAGAATTGATCCTGTCAGCATTACCAGCATGGCGGACCAGCAGTGGAACATCCAGAAAACCGTCACTGATCCAGCGCCAGCCGGAGAGGAGATCCCGGTAGTAACCAAGCAGGACGGGTACTACTATGTCACCTACCAGATCGCCGTGACGGATCCGGTGGAAAATATGAACCGCTACGGCCGGCTGAACTGCGAGGAATTTTCCGTAACGGACACCCTTCCGGCGGCGGACCGGGAAAACGGCGGCGCCCAGCTGGTGAGCGTGGGCTACCTGGACCGTTCCAGCCAGTTCCAGCCTCTGGCGGAAGGCGACGGCTATACTAAGGAATCCAACGCGGACGGCTCGCTAAAGAGCCTGACCTTTCAATATGTGAATAAATTCGATCAATCCATGGTGACCGAGGGCCAGGTCCGGGTGCCGAATGGCTCTCTGCTGCCCACCACCTATCAGGTGACGGTCAAGTTTGACGCGGCCGCTTATCAGATTCCCACCAACGTTCCCTTCGTCCGGGCGGTTCTGGATAACCAGGCCCAGGTAAGCTATAAGCCTCTGGCGAAGGACGCGGTGGTGAAGGATTCCAGCGCCAAGGTTCAGGTCGGCGACGTGGAGGACAAAACCACGCCGGTAGAATTGATTGTGGAAAAGACCCTGACCATCCAGGGGGATGGCCTGGCGGTGAGCGATAATACATTTGTGCTTAACGGCGAGAAGCAGGCGGTTTACGGCAGCGCTCAGTTTACCCTGTATTCCGACCCGGAGTGCACCCAGGTGGCCAAGGACATCGACGGCAGCGAGGAAGCCGGGGCGGGCAGGCTGCTGGACGGCACCGGCAGAGTGAAGTTCTCCAATCTGCGCTATGGAACCTATTATCTGAAAGAAACTCAGACGCCTGACGGCTTTACCGGCGTCGGGGAAGCCATTCAGGTGACCCTGAACCAGGACGGCACCGTCACCGCAGGCGGCAAAACCCTGCAAAAAGGGGAAGCCCTGACAGTGGATAATACCACCGATGAAAACGGCCCGGGCTATGCGGCCTTCTGGAAAAAGGGCATGGGATCCGGTGAAAATACGGAGGAATTCCTGCCCGGCGTTTCCTTCCGGCTCACAAACAATGCCGATGCAAGCAAGGTTTACACCGCGGTTTCCGGCTCGGACGGCCTGGTGCTCTTCGAGGGGATTCCCGCCGGCGAATACACCCTGCAGGAAACCGGCGTGCCGGAAGGCGGCGAGTATGAGGTTTCTGACAAAACCTATACGGTTACCGTAAAGGGCAACCAGGTGAATTACCCCGACGGCCTGCAGAAGGACGGAAATAAGCCTTACATACTGAACCAGTCTGAAAAGGGAATACTGAAAATCACCAAGGTGGATTCCACCGACCGCGGCGTAACGCTGCCTGACGCGGAGTTCGCTCTTTACGGCCCCTATGCCAGCGAAAGCGCGGTACCGGAAAACCCGGATGAGGGCGATCTGGCGGCGGAGCTGGTCACCGGCGCCGACGGCACCGCGGCCTCTGAGCCTTTAGAGACGGGATGGTATCTGCTGCGGGAGACCAAGGCCCCGGATACCTATGCCATTATGCAGCAGGATACCAGGGTGCAGATCACTTCCAATCACACCGAGGCCCTTCAGATCGAAAACGCCCAGAGAGGCGCCTTGCAGATCATCAAATACGGCCAGCTGACATTAGGCAGCGTGGCGACCGAATCCCGGGTTCCCCTGGCGGGCGCGGTGTTCGGCGTATATACCGATCCGGACTGCAAAACACTGGCGAAGGACTCCAATGGCAACGATGCCCGGGTGACTACCAGAGTCAGCGGCAATGAGCCGGATACTCCCGCAATCACTCTGGATCCCGGCACCTATTATGTGCAGGAGATCTCCGCCCCCAGCGGTTACCAGAGAGACGACACCATTCATACGGTTGTCATTGAACAGAAAAAGACCTTTGAACTGACTGCGGATAATCTGGTGGACCGCCAGGGCCAGCTGAAAATCGAAAAGCAGAGTAACAAAACGGGCGATATCGATCTTTCCGGCGCCGTGTTCGAGGTGTATGCCGCTGACGATACCGATTTCACCGAGCCTTTAGACCGGATCACCACCGATGAAAACGGCGAGGGCTATTCCAAATTCCTGCCCTCCGGAAGTTATATTTTAAGAGAGGTTCAGTCCATCGCCGGACATATCACCCCCTCCGAGCCCTTTAAGGGTGTGGATGGCTCCAATGTGGCGGTTACCGACGGGGACGGCATCAAGGTAGCAAACAACCAGCTTACCACGGTGATCGTGAAAAACGAGCCTTACGTCACCATTCGGCTTCATAAGGTGGATTCCCAGAAGACAGGGATGTCGCTGAGCGGAGCGGAGTTCGCCCTGTACGCCACAGAAGAGGATGCGGAAAATGACAGAAACCGTCTGCCTGTAAACGGCCAGACCGGCGGTGCCGACACCGTCACCACCGGGACCGACGGCATGGCGGTGTTCACCGGATTGATTCCGGGAACCACCTATTGGTACCGGGAGCTTACCGCTCCCGCTGGCTATGAGGCTTCCTCCGAGCCGGTGGAGATCACGGCTCCGGACCAGCCTTCCAACTACGCCGATGTGACGAAGGAAGTTCCGAACGACCGTTATGGTAAATTCGAGGTCTATAAGCAAGGCGGCACCCTGGACAACACCGGCGTGATGCAGCCCCTGGCCGGCGCGGAATTCCAGTATTATCCCAAGCTGACGCAGAATCCGGGCGCCGACCTGCTGGCGGCCCAGCAAACCGGAGAGGTTAAAAAGCTTGGCCCCACCGGCGCTGGCGGTGTTTTGACCACCGGGGAACTGGAACCCGGTACTTATTGGGTGCAGGAGACCAAGGCCCCGGATGGCTACGCTCTGGACTCCACCGCCCAGTTGGTGACTGTAGCCCCCGGCGCGGGGATCGACGGCTATTCCGCCGCCGTAAGGGTCGCCTTTACCGACGACTTTAATTCCGGTAAAATCCAAATTAAAAAGGTAAGCTCTCTAAATTCCAATACGACTTTGCAGGCCTCCTTTAAGGTACAGCAGAAGCAGGCCGACGGCACCTATGCCGATTATCCCAATAGCCAGAACCCGCTGCTTCTGACCACCGGAGCGGACGGCACCGTGACCTCCGGCTGGCTGCCTGAGGGAGAGTACCAGCTTATCGAGCAAAGCGTGAACGGCCAGTACGTGCTGGACGGCACGCCCCATCTGTTTACCATTACGGCGGGCCAGACCAACAAGGCTTATTTCGATAATCCTATCGAGAACGTTCCCATGCGGAGAATCGGAATTGATAAATTCGAGCTGTGGAAGGTCAACGGCGCCGACGATCTGGTTTTGCGCCAGGCTGACGTGGCCTTTAAGATTTACGCGGAGGATCCCACGGCCAATCCCGGTGCCCAGCCGGTCGCTGCCGTGACCAGCGCCTCCGAAACCAAATACACCGGCTATCTTGCGCCGGGCGATTATTGGATCGAGGAGACTGTACCCGCGGATTATCACGTGGACTCCGTTACCACTGACGGGGCCGCTCCGGTTCAAGTGACCAGCAATGTATATAAGGTGACCCTGGCCCCGGATAAGGATCTGGTAGTCACCTGGAACAACGTTTCCGACAAGGCCCGGATCGAGCTGATCAAGGTGGATCAGGAGGATCACGACAAGTATCTGACCGGCGCGGAATTTACACTGTACCAGGTTGTGGATGACCAAGATCCGGCTGCCGAGGAGATCGAAGTCAACGGCCAGAAGCTGTGGCTGAAGGTCATTCGGGAGAAAATTACCTCCGGTACTCTGGAGGGAGTGCCCGGCGGCGCATTGACCGAGCTGCTGGATCCCGGTACCTATTATCTGCGGGAGACCCAGGCGCCTCCTCACGATGAAAACTATTTCTATGAGATCAGCCAGGAGTGGACCGGCCCCATCATGGTGACCGAGGCGGACGACGGAAAAATTGTCGGACCGCAGATCATTGAAAACTACTGGCCCGTAGGCGTGGAGGGCCGCAAGATCGACCAGGATGGCAATGCCCTGAACGGCGCGTGGGTCGCTCTGTTTAAGACGGAGGCCGACGCCCGGAAGGCCCAGGCCGCGCTGAACACAGACGAGGACTTCTTCTCCAAGCAGCTGGTGAACGGCGAGCTGCCGGAAACCGTGCTGAAAGAATACAATATGCTCCAGGCGGTGGAAAGCAAGGATGGAGGCGTTCTGCGTTTTGTGAACCTCCAGCCTGGCGCGGCCTATTATGCTCTGGAGATCATTGGAATCGATTATTATGTCCATAATCTGGATATCCATAAGATTTATGCCAAGCAGGATGGGGACCAGTGGAAGCTGTACGAAATGACAGGCGCAGCTCAGTCAGACGACGATCCGCTGTTTGAGCTGGAAAACCTGGCGTACGGTATGATTTCCGTAAAAAAGATTTTGGAGATTTCTGGAGAGACCTATCCCCTTAACGAGGTGAAATTCAACGTTTATAAGGCTGACCCCGACGATTACAGCCAGCCGGTGAGAGATACCGACGGTACGGTTTCAGCCCCGGTGACAACCATCACCACGGGCACCGGCAACACCGCCGCGGGCGTTGGAATCAGCAGCCTGCTGAAGCCCGGCTGGTATGTGCTCCAGGAGGCTGAAGCGCCGGAGTACGTGGACTTTGACCCGGCTACGGCTCCCTACTATTCCGTATACGTTTCCTCCGACGGCCAGGATAAGCTCGAGGGTGAGAACCAAGAGTTTACGACCCGGACGGATGGAAACGGAACCTGGACCATCAACTGCACCTATGAAAAGACGCCTATCGCCAACGAGTCCGCCTGGGGCCAGGTGAAGATTCAGAAGATCAGCGCCGACCAGGGCGACAACGGCAAAAAGCTGACCGCCGCCTTTAAGGTGCAGCAGAAGCAGAACGACGGAACCTACGCCGATTATCCCACGGGGAACGCCATGACCATCACCACGGATCCCGCCAAGGATTACGTGATTTCCGGGTTCCTGCCGGAAGGCGAGTACCAGCTGGTGGAGACCAGCGTCCAGTCCGGATATACTCTGGACTCGACGCCCATCAAGTTTGTCATCGAGCCCAACCGGATTACCGGCGGGGACAATAAGATTAACGGCGTATATTACCCCTTGGATGACAAGGATGCCACGCCCGACCCCATTGTGATTGAGAACCAGAAGCAGGGCTCCCTGGAGCTGACCAAGACGGGGGATATTCTGGGCGAGAAGGATCCGCTGTCCGGCGTGACCTTTAAGCTTTACCGGAACGAGACCGGCGACCCGGAAGCCGACTGCGCCGGCACGGCCCTGAAAACGGTGACTACCGGGGCAAACGGCTTGATTTCCATGACCAATCTGGACGCCGGCGATTACTGGCTCAAGGAAACCAGCGTGGGAACCGCCAATGAGGCCAACGGCTTTAAAGCCGGCATGGTGGTGGCGGTGACCATTGAAGCCGGTCAAAAAACCACCCAGTTCTACGATCCCGCCGACCTGAACACGGCGAAAACCGAGCTTTTGAACACCACTGCCTACGGAAAGCTGCAAATTGTGAAGCAGGACGCCGCCGACCAGACCAAGCTGAGCGGGGTGAAGTTCGGGATCTACTCCGACAGCACCGCTTCCACGAAAGTGGGCGAAATGACCACAGCGGCGGATACCGGCACAGCGCTGTCCGATCTGCTGCCTGCGGGAGACTATTACCTGAAGGAGCTGAATACCCCCAGCGGCTATTTCGACAATACAGATACCATTTACGGCCCCTATACCGTAGCGGCGAATCAGATTACTTCTCAGAAGGATGGCAAGGATATCGTCATTGAGAACACCAAGATCCAGACGGTGAAGGTGGTCAAGGTCGATTCCAAGACAAACGGTTCCATTTCCGGCGAAGCCATGAAGGCCGCGAAGTTTGAGCTTTGGGATAAGCTGGAGGATCAGGGCGGCCAGGTGCTGCAAACGGTTACCGGCAAGGAAACCATTGAGTTTGTCAATCTGCAGCCCAACACCACCTATTATGTGAAAGAGGTCACTCCGCCTACCGGCTACACCTTTGAGGCCGGCAAGGAGGATTACTTCTACCCGGTGACCACCGGCAACACCGGCGCCGCCGAGGTGCGCATCAGCAACGACCCCCTTGGCGCCATCCGCCTGGAGAAGAAAGCCAACTGGGAAAACCCGGACGCCCAGCACATTCTGGCGCTGCCCTTAGAGGACGTTACATTTGAGCTTCACCGCTACGATGCGTCTCAGCCTGACGGACTGGGCGAGCTGGTCGCGACCAAGGAAACCGACGAAGACGGCGAAATCCTCTTCACCGGCCTGGAGCCCGGCGACTATATGCTGAAGGAGCAGGTGCCCGCTGATTTCGTCCAGGGCACCCAGTTGCAAAAGATTACGGTGGTTAAGGGAGAAACCGATGAAACCTACACCGGCGATAATTACATCGTCAACTACCCGAATAAGGGCCGGTTTACCTTTACCAAATTCATGGGCGACGGCAAAACTCCGCTGACGGTCACCAGCGACAGCCAGCGGGCGGAATTCGCCCTGTACGAAGGGGATCAGGCCGACCCCGGCAAGCTGGTGGACACCTTCCGGGTGCGCCTGGACGGTACCTTTGAGTCCGCCGACCTGGATGCGGGAACCTACACCATTGTGGAAACCAAGGCTCCCGACGGATATACTCTGGATTCCACACCCATTACCTTTACCGTAACCGCCAAGCAGATCACCAATCTGGATGAAACAGAGGCCACCAAGGTCATTAACCAGGCCAAGGGAAATCTGGAGTTTACTAAGAAGGGTGACAGCCAAAACGGCAGCCCGGTTCTGAATACGGCGGTATTCCAGTTGTACGATGAGAACAAGCAGCCTGTCGGAGACCCGGTGACCAACGTGAAAAACGGCGTTTACCGCTGGGAAGGCTTAGATGCCGGAACCTATTATATCCGGGAAACTCAGGCCCCCGACGGCTACTCCCTGGACGATACCTGGTATGAGGCGGTGATCCCCGCTAACCAGAACGATCCTACGGTCACCTACCGGCCTGAAACCGCCGGGAACATGAACGGCGGCGTGCTGACCAATGAGTCCGACAGCGGCCGCATCCTCATTAAAAAGGCTGACGAAAACGGAACGGGGCTGCAAGGCGCCCAGTTCGCCGTGTACCAGCTTGAGCCGGGCGATGTTCAAGGCCAGCAGGTGGGCGGTATCATAACCACCGACGAAAACGGCGCGGGTGTGTCCGATCTGCTGCCGGCGGAGGACGCCGGAACCCGATATCTGGTGAAAGAGCTGAAGGCGCCCGACGGCTATAGCCTGGATGAACGGTATTATGAGACCCAGAAGATCGTGACAGTGAAACCGGTACAGGAGTTGTCTGAAATCGAAAAACTGGGTGTTTACAACAACGCATCCTTTACCAATAAGTTCAAGACGGATATCGTCATGTTCAATACTGAGATCCTGAAAGGGATTACGGATAATACCGCTGACAAGAGCCTTCTGGAGGAGGAGTTTACCACCTCCTTCACCCTGAGAGATTACGCCAAGGGTGAGAACGAGCTGGCGGCCTCCCGGCTGGTGGTTACCGACCAGGATATCCAAATGCAGTATCAGGAGCAGGGCGAATATAAGACGGAACCCACCAGGGATGACGCTTACCGGGTGAACTGGGTGAGGGTCTACAGCGCCTATAACGCCCAGACCGATCCTGATTTGGATGTGACAGTCCCGGATGCTTCCAAGCCGGTGAGCGCTAAGGTTCAATACCAGCCGGCGGCTGACCTTGGAAGCGATGACGAATCCACCTGGCGGGATGTGCCTAACGGCGCCATTGAAAACGTCCAAAGCCTGGGAGCGGATGGCGCGACCGTTTCGATTCCCGCCGGACTGGAAGCGATGGCGTTCCGGGTGGTTTATACCGGCGTGGATGAGCATTTCGTAGCCAACGGCATCGATTTCGAGGTGACCTTCGCCCAGCGTCCCTCTGACGCCAGCCTCCATGAGATCACCAAAATCACCAACACCGCGGCTTACGAGTATACCTTTGTTCAAAAGGATGAGGAAGGCAGAGACGTGCCTGTCACCGACGGCCGGGCTTCCAACACTGTGGAAGCCACGCTGCCCCTGATCGAAAGCATCCGGATTCCTGTCAGCCTGACGGTGAAGCCGGAAGGAACCCAGACCACCTACGCGCCGAACAGCGACGTCACCTTTGTTGTCACCGCGAAGAACGAGTCTCAAACTGATAACTTCAGGGAGCCGATTCTCAGCTTTGACCTGCCGGTCGGCACCACGCTGAATGACTTTGTGGAAGGGGATTCCCAATTTGTCATCATGAGAATGTGGGAGGACGAGGACGGCAACACGGTGGGAACGCCGCTGACCCCGGATCTGTTCTCCATCGATACGGTGAAGGCCACCAGAGTTGGCAGCGGCGGCGAGCTGATTGAGCTGGAGCAGGATACCCAGAAGGTGACGATGACCTTCCCGGATGTGGAGCTGAAGCCCGGAGAGCGGATTGTGATCCGGTTCTCGGCCCATATCGACCCCAACAGCCAGGCGGATACCCTGTGGTGTCCCGCGTTCCTGGGAAGCTCCTATGAGATTCCCCAGTCCGTAGAAAACCAGTACGGCGTCAGCTACGCTCCGGTCATTACCGGAGACGGCGGCTCCTTTAAGGAAGACGAGGACCTGGATGAGATTCTCGGCAACGGCGGCAGCGAGTATGTGAATAACTACGCGAACATTGTCGTAGGACAAAACAGCAGCCTGAGCATTTACAAGCAGGTGAAGGGCGAATACGACGACCGTTATAAGAACTACTCCGAGCTGGGCCATACGGCGCCGGGCGGTTCCATTGATTATAAGATCCGGGTCAGCAACGGCTCCGATGACAAGGCGGTTTCTACCAGAGTGGTCGATATCCTGCCCTTCGCGGGAGATACCCTGACCGACCGGACCGACACCACTGTGACCAACCGGGCCACCGACCTGGAGAGAAGACCCGCTCTGAACAGCGTCACGGTGCTGAGCTCTGACGGCCAGCCCATTGACAGCGCTTTTGTGCGGATTTATTACTGCACCGATGATACCTCCGCCTGGACCGCCGAAAGCCGGTCACAGTATACGGCTGAGGAAGAGCTGCCCATGATTTATACCACCGGAAGAAACGGCGATCCGTGGACGTCATCCGCCGCTCACACCTGGAGCGCCACGCCGCCGGCTGACCTGAGCACGGTAACGGCCATCGGTGTTGAGGTGACGCAGCCTTTGGCAAACGGCGACTACATCGAAGTGCAGGTCAATATGACCGCACCCCAGTACGCCACCGATGAAATTGAGGATTACTACGGCAAGTATATTTCCAATTCCGCTATGTGCTCCGTGGTGAGAAACAGCAATACCGGCGACACCATCGCCCTATCCGACCGCCCGGAAAACCAGGAGGTCAAATGCGTGCTGGATCTGCCGAAGGGCGCCATCGGCGACTATGCGTTTTATGATCAAAACCAGAACGGCATTCAGGATGCGGAAGACCTTCCGGTAGCGGGCCTGGGAGTAAGACTGATCACCACCAGAATCACCGCGGACGGCACCCAGACCACAACCACGGAAACCACTACGGATTCCAGCGGCTATTACCTGTTCGACGATCTGGACTGCAATATTATGCTGTCCGGTAAAGAGGATGGGGACCCGGATGATCCCAGTAATTATGTAGGCGGCGTGATTTACCAATACCAGGTGGAATTTGACATGCCTCCCGCCGGGGATGACGGCGTTTATGTGCCTACCAGGCAGTATGAGGGCGGGGATACCGCCGTGGATTCCAACATCGACCGGAACGGCCGGTCTGAAATCCTGCGGCTGGGCGTTGTGAGCAATCCCGATACCAGCCGCCTGGAGGGCCAGAGGGATATGACCATCGACGCGGGCTTTGTAATCCCCGCGGCGTTAGGCGACTATGTGTGGATCGATTTGAACCGTGACGGCATACAGGATCCGGATGAGCCAGGCGTCAACGGCGTCAGGGTAAGGCTTTACACGGTGGATGACAGCGGTAAGGTATCCGATGCACCGCTGGCGGAAACCGTTACCGCCGCTCAGGAGGGCAAGGACGGCTATTATTTCTTTGACAACCTGACTAAGGGACGGTATGTGGTGGAATTTGACATCACCTCCCTGCGGAATGACCTGGGACTGTACCAGTACGGCTTTACCACAGCGAACCAGGGCGCCGGCGACCACCCTGAAACCGCCGACTCCGACGCGAAGAATGCAGTGGACGGCAACGACCGGATCATGCGTACCGACGTGATTACCCTGGATTATCAGCAGACGGATCTGACCTGGGACGCCGGCCTGGTGTATTACAGCGCTCTGGGCGGCTATGCCTACGACGACCGGAACTATAACGATGTTCAGGATTTGGGCATCCCGCTGACCGGCACTAAGGTGTCCTTGTACCGTGTGATTGACAATGTGCGGGAAGAACAGCCCATCGCTACCGCTGTGGTGGACGAAAACGGCGAGTACCTGTTCGAGTACCTGCTGGAGGGCGAATATCAGGTGCTGTTTGAGTATCCTGAGGGTTATCAGGCTGTTCTGCCTAATATCGGCGGCGACGATGCTCTGGATTCCGATGTGTTTGAGACCGCTCCCGATTTAAACAGCGGCTATACCCAGACCATCCGCCTGCCGGCCAACTCTATCAGCCTCCATAATGACGGCGGCGCCAGATTGTACGGTGCGATCGGCGATTATGTGTGGCTGGACGCTAACAAGAATGGAATTCAAGACGCGGGCGAGGAGCCGGTGCAGAATGTGACCGTTTATCTGCAAATGCGGGAAGGCGGTTCCAGTATTTGGAAAAAGGTCGACACCACAACGACCAACGAAAAAGGCTACTATGTGTTTGAGAGCCTGAAGGGCGGCCCGGATGTGGATTGCCAGTACCGTGTGTGCTTTGATCTGCCCGGAGGCAGTGTGGCCACCGTTCCCTACGCAGGCTCCGACAGAGCTGCAGACTCCAATGTCCAGGGCTTCTATCTGGATGGCTGGGGTTATCCCTCCGACGTGATCAGCATTGGTTACGGCCAGCATGATATGACCATTGACGCGGGCATCGTGGTTACCAGCGGAAGTGTGGGAGACTATGTGTGGCTGGATACCAACCGAAATGGCATCCAGGACGAAGAGGATACCGGACTGGAAGGCATCCGTGTGGTTCTGGAGTATAGCCCCTCCGGTGACGTTTCCGACGATACCCAGTGGATCCAGGCAGGCGAGACCACGACCAATGAAAAAGGCTACTACCGGTTTGACGAGCTGTCCGAGGGCTATTACCGGGTGAAGTTCCAGATTCTTGAGCCTTATACCATTACCCTGGTGAACCAGGGCGACGCTGCTCTGGATTCTGACGGCAGATACCAGCTGGAGGACGGGTGGTATGCCGGAAGGCCGTTCTACTTAAACGAGGGCGGCTTCGATATGACCTGGGACTGCGGCGTGGTGTTAGGCTCCGGCGGAACCACTGCGGCCGCTCCTGGCGGCGGGGTTTCTACAGGCGACCGCTTCGCTGAGGCGGCCTGGATGCTCCTGGCTGGTGTATCCGCTTTTGGAGCGGTGGCCTTTGGCGCCACTTTATCCCGGAAAAGGAGAACCGGAAAACACGAATGATTGCGGCTTCTTTTCACGCTAGAAAAGGAGAGGAAGGTTAGAAACGCCCGGCAGCAAAAACTGCCGGGCGTTTTGATCTTGAGCTTTTGAGGCGGCTTCCTCTCGAATTTTTCCTGGAAAAAGCGGGCGTAGGCTCCAGGTGAAAAGATTTTTTAATAAAATCCGATTTTATCAAAAAATATGACGCGCTTGTGATATGTCATCTGTATGATGTAGTTGTAAGATCAATAACTGACGATGAAATCTATTCGTACCCAAGATGAAGGAGTGAGCAAGGTGAGAAAGAAAATTACAGCCCTTACCGTCGTTTTCTCACTGATTATTGCGATGTTTGCGGGAGGCCTGCAAACGTTCGCGGCAGGAGCGGATGACATTTCGATTACTGGTTTAGTGTCCGACAGCGCTACCACCCAAAAATTCAGAATCGATAATCAGACGAACCGGCAGATTGAGGTGCAGTGGCAGACTGAGGAATATAATACCGGGTGGACGCCAGTGACGATCGCCGCCAATGGTTCCGCGGTTGTGAATTGCGCTGATCCCGACATGACCGGTGTGAAGCTGATGGTCTACTGCGACGGGGAAATTAAATCCCTAGCCAGCCTGAATACCTACAGCGTTAATGTGGTGTATCAGGATCAAAGCGGAAACCGACTGGGCGGCGCTACCGAGTATAACACGATTTCCGGCGGTGTTTCCCATACGGCGCCTTCATCCTTACAGCTTTCCGGAGAAACCTATCTGATCAGCGGCCCGGAGTACAAGGAATTTTCCTATCAATCCAATACCACTGAGATTGTCTATACTTATCAGCACCAGCAGAAGCAGCCGATCACCTGTCCGGTTCTTTATGTGGATCAGTACGGCAATCAGATCGGAAGCGCAAGCTTTCAGGTACAGCCCAATTCTGCGGGCAGCTTCACCGCGCCCCAGAGCTATACCTCCAACGGCCGCAGCTACACTCTGATGGCGGGACAGTCCGCGTCAGTTTCCCATGATTATAATAAAGGCGTCCAGGAGTATGTCTTCCGGTACCAGCTGGTAACCGAGGAAAGCACCCGCCCATACCTGTTCCGTGTGCAGTACCAGACGATATCCGGAGCTTTGCTCAAGTCCAGCAGTGTGACGGTGCAGTCCGGTTCTACCGCGACTTTCCAGGTGGCCAATGAATATATGACCGCCGATGGCACTTTGTATACTAAGGTGGCGGGCGAGCCTTCCGTGATCAGCCATAATTATAATGACAGCACCAGGCTCTACACCGTGAAGTATGAGGAGAGCAAAGCGACCAAGCCTTATGACATCAGCGTGCGCTATGTGGACGCACTCACCGGCCTGACCTTAAAGACCGACAGCGTGCATGTTGGGCTAAATGAAACCGCCAGATTTACAGCCGATTCGGAGATCACTGTCAACGGCGTTGAATATGTGGCGGCAGCCGGCCAAAGCAGGCAGATAGTCCATGCTTTTGAAGATTCCAAGCGGATTTATGAGATCTATTACAGCGAAAAAGGCGCGGAAGCTCAAAGCTATCCGGTGACCATCCGTTATTTTGACGTGACAGAGGGCAGAGTGCTCTATACCACTACCGTTACCGCCAGTTATGACAGTCAGCTGACGGTTACCGCCCCTGAAAACTACACGGCAGGCGGCGAGAATTATGTGATGCTGGGCGGGCAGTCCGCTTCGATTGCTCATGAATTCTATTCTACGCGCCACGCTTATGTTTTCTTTTACCGCAATGTGAATGACACTGCTAACGAGGATACCATTGTAGAGGTAACCCCTGAGGATAATACAGTTGTTGTCACTCCTGACGGGGAGACCATCGTAGCGACTCCCGGAGGTGAAGTGACCATCGACGATGAGCCGGTACCGCTGGCACCTGGCACGGATGATGCTGCAAGCAGCCAGTCTTCCAGCTCCTCTAATTCCTCTGAGGCCTCGGAAGTGACCATTGACGACGAGGAAGTTCCTCTCGCACCCGGCCCCGGTAACCAGGGAGGCTCCTCCAGCAGCATCGGCTGGTGGATCGCGGGCGGCGGAGTCCTTCTTCTCGCAGCCGGCGCGGCAGTGCTTCTGATCGTGATGAAGAAAAAGAAGGCAAAAAAGGACGCCCAGTGAGGCGTTCTAAAACCTAAGCAAAGATGGAACCCGCCTCTTTAGGAGGCGGGTTCCATCAATTATTTCGGGGGGGAAATGATATTCCCGCTGAAACGATTGGTGAGGAAGCGCCGCCGGCTGCAGTCGTTCGCAATCTTTACTTCCCGCGGGCTTGAGAGAGCGTTGCTCTGCTGGAAGGGTAAGCGATTCGGAAAAGCCTCGGCCTGACGCCGGATCTTTTTCATAAAAAATGCTCTTTATTTTCGTTAAGAAAGCGTAAAGAAAATGTTTGATAATCTCCTTGATTATCGGGCCGCTTTTTGCTATAGTAATTATCACGTACTATTCAGAAAGGAGCGCTTTTGCGCCGGTAATTTTTATGAAGCTGGAAACCAAAAACTTTTACAAAACAGTAGGCGCTTTGGTGCTCCCAATCGCCTTGCAGAATCTGATTAACGTAGCCGTGACCTCCGCCGACGTGGTCATGCTGGGCAGGGTCGGGGAAACCGTCCTTTCCGGATCCTCCCTGGCGGGACAGGTGCAGTTTGTCCTGACATTGTTCCTTTTCGGCCTTACCTCCGGCGCGGCGGTGCTCACTGCCCAATACTGGGGAAAAAAGGATATGAGAACCATCGAAAAGGTTATGGGAATCGCCTTTCGCTTTTCCATTATCGTTTCGGTGATTTTTCTGCTGGCGGTGCAGATCTTTCCTGCCCAGGTTATGTCTATTTTCACACCGGAGCAGCCGGTGATCGACGAGGGCGTCAAATATCTGAGGATTGTCTCCTTCACCTATCTTTTATGTGCCGTCACGCAGGTTTACCTAAACGTCATGCGGAGCGTGGAGCGGGTGGTGATCGCTACCGTTACCTACTCGGTGTCTCTGATTGTGAATATCGTCATCAATGGAATCCTGATTTTCGGACTTCTAGGCTTTCCGCGGCTGGGGATTGTCGGCGCGGCAATCGGCACGCTGATTGCTAGAATTGTGGAAGTCTTAATCGTGGTGGTTTACGCCAAGACCAAATCTATTTTGAACTTTAAGCTGAGGGATTTGTTTGTAAGAGATAAGCTCTTATTCCAGGACTTTATCCGGTATGCCATTCCGGTCACCCTAAACGAGCTGATGTGGGGCACGGGCTGTTCGGTGATCGCTGTGGTAATCGGCCACATGGGCCAGGCGGCGGTGGCCGCTAATTCGGTAGCCCAGGTGACCCGTCAGCTGGCTACGGTGGTATCCTTTGGCATCGCGGCCGCCGCGGCGGTGCTCATCGGCAAGGCTATCGGCGAGGATAACTACGAGGAGGCCCAGAAATACGGCACCCGGTTTGTAAAGCTTTCCATCGTGGCCGGATTAGCGGGGGCACTGGTAGTGCTGATTGCCCGGCCTATTGTTTTGCAGGTCATGACGTTAACCCCCACAGCCCAAGGTTATCTTTCCACCATGATGTTCATTATGGCCTATTTTGTAGTCGCGCAGGCTTATAATACCACTATGGTTGTGGGAATCTTCCGGGCGGGCGGAGACACTCGTTTCGGCTTGGTTCTGGATGTGGTGACTATGTGGGGCTGTTCCATTTTATTTGGCGCCATCGCGGCGTTTGTGTTCCACTGGAGCGTGGAGTGGGTTTACGTGCTGCTGCTGAGCGATGAAATCATCAAGATTCCGCTGACGACCTGGCGGTATAAAACCAGGGTTTGGCTGCGCAACGTAACCAGATAAACGGCTTGATCCCATGAAATTCCCAGCTGTTTTATGCTTGTCTGGCCGGAGGGAAGGCGAGAGGCCATATTCATAAGAGCCGCGTGCGTTAGCCACGCGGCTCTTTTTATGATATAGACGGCTGGAGGAGATTCGGCCATTTCTGGGGGGCACGTCATAAAAGCTTTCCGCTTTTTCGACTGAAGGGATTGGAGATTAAGTGAGCCGGCCGCAGGCAGGATTTTTTGACGGCAAAGAAGCTGCCGCTGAGACGGCGGCTTGCCTGGCAGGAAACGCCGCCGGCAGCGCAGGTAAAAGCTTTTAAGCGCCTTGCAAGGAAAAGCTCGTCCCACCGATTTAGGTAATCCGAGGGCTGGGAGCCTTTGAAAAAGCATTAGCTTCAGAGGAGGTAAGGCTGCGGGCACGAGGGAATCCAAAGCTGAGGCGTATCTGGGATGCCCCCTTGACAGGCTGTAGAATTTTTCTAGGTTGTGCTCGAACACGATTTATCTTGACAGCGATATGAAATCAGGGTATCATGAGTTTATATAAAAACCGATCTTGAAGAAAACGAGGCGATACTATGGCGGTGACCATTAAAGATATCGCGGCGGCGGTTGGAGTATCCAGGGGCACGGTTGACCGGGTGATCAACCACCGGGGCGGCGTCAGCGAAGAGGTAGCCGCCAGGGTCGAGCAGGCTGTGGAGGAGATGGGATATTTTCCCAACCGGGCGGGCAGGATTTTGGCCGCCAGAAAAAAGCCCGTGACCATAGGCTGCCTGCTGCCCAGTGATAAAATCACCTTTTTCCACGACGTGATTCGGGGATTTTTCAGGGCGGAGCGGGAGCTCTCTGATTTTGGAGTTTCCTTGCGGCTGAAAGAAGTGCGCGGCTATGATCCGGAGATCCATCTTGCCGCGCTGAGGGAGCTCTTGGCGGAGAATGTGTCGGCCCTGTGCGTAGCAACGATAGAAACTCCTGAAATCACAGCTCTTCTAAACCAAACGGCGGCCGAGGGTGTTCCGGTGGCGGCAATCAACATTGACCTGCCTCATGTGAACCGGTTGTTTTATATCGGCAGCAATTATCTGGCCGGCGGCAGAACCGCTGGGGGCTTGCTTTCCCTGATGGCCAAGGGGCCGGTGAGCCTTTTTGTGGTGGCGGGCTCCAGCAATATTCACAGCCACCATCTCCGGATCGAGGGATTCGCTCAGGTGATGAAGGAGAAGGAAACGGCTTACACTCTGGTGGATGTCCAGGTGACCCAGGATGACAGCGAGGTGGCCTATGAGGCCACTAAAAGGGTGCTTCAGGAGCATCCGGAGATCAATTATATTTATATCACCACCTCAGGCAGCGCTCCCGGTGTATGCAGAGCGCTGGAGGAGTTGGAAAGGAAAAAACGGGTGACTGTTATCGCCTTCGACGACAATAAGGAAAACAAGCGGTTGATGAAAGAGGGCAGCATCGATGTGCTGCTGTGCCAGGAGTCCTTTCGGCAAGGCTATGACGCCATCAACCATCTGTTTTATTATCTGGTGGATGGAACTGTGCCGAAGGCAGAGTATTTTACCCATACGGTGATAAAAATCGGGGAAAATCTGTAGCTTTCCCATCCGGCGTTTTTCACCGCCCGGCTGCTCCTAAAATCCAGGGCGGCAGATTTTACCACGGATCACTGACCAGAGAGGAGGATATGCCATGAAAAAGGGATTCAGGGCTGTCCTGATGGGAATCGCGGCGGTTTTTCTGCTGGCAGCCGGGTATTTTATCGGATACAAAACGGCTTATGACAGCGTTGAAAATATGGGAGCGGCGCAGGCGGCTGATCAGCAAACCTTTTACGCGGAGATTCGTGAAAGGGAAGCCGGCCGTTTTTTGGTGAAAGGGCTGGCTGTGAATGATCTTAATTACAGAGGGGAATTCACTTTTTCAGCCACTGGGGAAACGGCGCTATTATGGCGGGGAACGGCGATCGGATTGTCTGATTTAGATGCCGGCGATATTATAGCGGTTACTTTTGATGGTTATGTCTTAGAATCTTATCCAGCGCAGCTTCAGGAAGTGATAAGGATTCAACTGCTGGACGATGAAAAGTAGGTATTTAACAATTTATTATAAAGGAGACGATTTCATGAATTATTTAATTGGTGTGGATTTAGGAACCTCTGGGACCAAAACCGTGCTGTTTGATACAGAGGGAACCGTGATTTCCAGCGCTACGGTAGAATATCCTATGTATCAGCCGAAAAACGGCTGGGCAGAGCAGGCACCGGAGGACTGGTGGGACGCCACCATGCGGACCACAAAAAAGGTAATTGAGGATTCCGGCGTAGATTCTAAGGATATCAAGGGTATGGGGATTTCCGGCCAGATGCACGGCCTTGTCATGCTGGACGAAAATGGAAGCGTTTTGAGAAGATCCATTATTTGGTGCGACCAGCGCACCGCCCGGGAATGTGAGGAAATCACAGAACGGGTTGGAGCCAAGCGGCTGATTGAGATCACCGCTAACCCTGCTCTGCCTGGCTTTACCGCGTCGAAGATTCTGTGGGTCAGAAACCACGAGCCGGAAATTTATGCGAAATGCCGGCACATCCTTCTGCCGAAGGATTATGTCCGTTACATGCTGACCGGAGAATTTGCCACAGAGGTTTCCGACGCATCAGGGATGCAGCTTTTGGATATCCCCAACCGCTGCTGGTCCGACGAGGTTTTGGAAAAGCTGGATATTGACAAGAGTATGCTGGCTAAGGTGTATGAGTCTCCGGAGATTACCGGCTATATCACCGAGGAGGCCGCGAAGCTGACCGGATTGGCGGCGGGCACGCCGGTGGTTGGCGGCGCCGGTGACAACGCCGCCGCGGCGGTAGGAACCGGCGTGGTGGAAGAAGGAAAGGCCTTTACCACCATCGGCACCTCAGGCGTGGTGTTCGCACATTCCGATAAGGTGACGATCGATCCCCAGGGCAGGGTTCACACCTTCTGTTCCGCAGTGCCTGGCTGCTGGACGGTCATGAGCTGCACGCTGGCGGCGGGCCTTTCCCTGAAGTGGTTCCGGGACAATTTCTTCCTGGAGGAAATGCAGACCGCGAAAGGCATGGGGGTCGATCCCTATTACCTGATGGACCGCCAGGCTGAACGCGCGCCCATCGGCGCCAACCGTTTGGTTTACCTGCCTTATCTGATGGGAGAGCGCTCTCCCAAGCTGGATTCCGACTGCCGCGGCGTATTCTTTGGGCTGTCCGCTATGCACACTAAGTACGATATGCTCCGGGCTGTGATGGAAGGCGTTATCTACTCCCAGCGGGAATGCCTGGATATTCTTCGAGGGATGGGTGTGGTCTCCAGCGAGATGCTGGCCTGCGGAGGCGGCGGAAGCAGCCCCATGTGGCGCCAGATGATGGCTGATGTTTACAATCTGCCGGTAAAAACGGTGGTTTCCAAGGAGGGCCCTGCTCTCGGCGTGGCGATTCTGGCGGGCGTAGGCGCGGGAATTTATCCCAGCGTGGCGGAAGCTTGCCGCAAGGTGGTTAAAACCAATCCCGCCCAGGCCCCGATTTCGGAGAACACAGGCCGCTATGAGGAGTTTTACCGTGTTTACTGCGGCCTGTATCCTCAGCTGAAGGATTGTTACAAGGCGCTGGCCGCACTTTGATGAAAGCCTGGCGGAAATCCAGCTGCCTGCCAGGGCAACGCCGCTGCCATAGAATTTGTTTTTCAACCAAATGAAATAAAAAACAAGCCGGGGAGGTTCTTGCCCGAAAGAACCTCCCCGGCTTGTTTCTGTATTGATAAAAACGGTTGCTGCTTAATATACGTAATATGGATTGGGCTTACACAAAATACTGATGAATCAATGATCCAGCCAATACTGAAAAGACCGCCGGTGAACAGGTATAAAATACCCGTTTCGGCTTTGCCTTCATAAAATTTATGTCCTCCCAAAAGCAGGCAAAGACAAATTTAACTAATGAACCGAAGCTATAACTCACAAAAGAGCGGAAAGATGAAATGATATAAAAATCATTTTGCTGTTAGAGATAAATTTTGTGAAAAATTTTACGAGTTTAGAAGAAAAGTACAAAAAAATATTGATTTCTTAGGGATATTTAGGTATACTAAAAGGTAATTACAAGAATAATTATAAGGAAAAGAAGGATCCGCGATGCAGAAGAAATCGAGGCGCCCCCGGGAAAAGGTCCTTTCCATGGCCCTGATGCTGGTAATGCTGGTATTGGGTATTCTGTGCTTTTTGACACCTTTAAGCACTCTGGTCGGGGTTCAGTATCTGGCGTTTGGCTGTTTAGCCATTTACGGCGCCGTAATGGTGGCGCGTTATATCGGCTCTGAACATAAAAGCAAATTTTTACTTCTGGGAGGAGTGGCTTGTTTTTTACTCAGTGCGGCGGTGCTGCTAGTATGGATGTTCCAGTCAGCCGAAGCGGCGGAGGGAATGATGTCTTTTATCTGCTGTATTGTGCTGGCAGTGCTGTCGGTATCTATGGGAATTAACCATTTCATGATGGCCTTTCCCTTTCAGAGAAAAGACGATAAGGCCAGAGGCTGGCTGTTCGCTGGGGCAATCGTCAATTTTTTAGTAGGCGTTTTGCTGGTGCTATTTCCTGTCTTTGCCGCAATGCCCCCAATTTCCGCGCTCCTTGGAACTTATCTGCTGTCAGGAGGCATCACAATTTTGCCTGAGCTTTGGACAGCTTCCTCTGATCAGAACCCGAAATCCTCACAGAAAAAATAGCGCCGATATCCCCTGGCCGCCAAAGGGCCTGAGAAATGGCCAGACGGCGTCTTAGGACAAGAGTCAAAGGGGATCTCGAAAGGAAGAGACTTTGGGCTTTTTTGCGCTGAGAAAAAAAGAACCCCATTTTTCACCGGTCTCCACTCTGTTTTCCCGGCACGGCTTTTTACCGCTGAAAGGAGCTTTTTCAGGCCGCTGCGCGGATGCCAAAAGGGTTTCCGCTTCCTATATTTTTTAAAGGAGGCTTAACTGCCCATAAGAGAGCGGTGTATTCCCCTTTGAAAAGTCTTTTGAAAAATAAAACATAAAAACGCCGCTGGTTTTCAGCGGCGTTTTTTCTGTGAATTTTATCTCGCGGACTGACGTTTTTTCTGCGGCTATGCAGGACTAAACCCTTTTGCCGTGCTTTTCCAAAGGGCGGCTCGGCTATCCTTTCAAGCCGGCGGCCTTTAAAAAGTCCACGTAGGCCTCCTGCCATTCCTCCCACTGGAGAGGCTGGTAAACCTTAATATCGTTGGACTCCCGGATGATTTTCCGGGCTTCCCTATGGTCCCTGATTTCTCCCAGGGCCAGACAGGCGACGCCGATATTTCCCATTACGGTAGCTTCCACCGGCCCGGCATATACCGGAACGCCGCAGGCGCTGGCGGTCATCTTGCACAGCAGAGTGTCCTTGATGCCGCCGCCAAACATATGGATGGTCTTATATTTTTTTCCGGTGATGGAAGAAAGGGTCTCAAAGGTATATTTATAACGCATGGCGATGCTTTGATAAATGCATCGCATGATCTCGCCGCGGGTTTGAGGCACGGTCTGCCCTGTGCGTTCGCAGTACTCCTGGATCCGGCGGGGAAGATTGCCGGGAGTCTCAAACTGGGGCGCGTCGGTATCAATATAGCACTGGAAAGGCCGAGATTCCAGGGCCTCGTTTTCCAGAACGTCGAAGCCAACCTCGCTGCCCTCCCGCATCCACTGCCGACGGGATTCCTGGATCAGCCAAAGGCCCATAATGTTCTTTAAAAAACGTACGCTGTGATGATAGCCGATCTCGTTGGTAAAGTTGGCGGCTATCGCTTTTTCACTCATAATCGGCTTGCCGAGTTCAGTGCCGAACAGGCTCCAGGTGCCGCAGCTGATGTAGACAAAATCCTTTTCCTTGGCGGGACAGCTGAACACCGCCGAGGCGGTGTCGTGAGTTGCGACCGCTACCACAGGTACGCTGGGACAGCTCAACTCCTCACAGATTTCCGGAAGAAGATTGCCGTAAATTTCTCCAGTGGAAATAATCGGCGGGAAAATCTCGGTAGGAATCCCCAGAGTCCGGCAAAGCTGGAAATCCCAGCTTTTCAGGGTGGGATTGTATAGGTTTGTGGTAGAGGCGTTGGTCACCTCACACTTTTTTTCTCCGGTGAGAAAATAGGCCATTAAATCCGGCATCAGAAGAAATCGATCGGCTTGTGCCAGCAGAGCAGGCTCCTCCCGCGCCAGATAATATAATTGGTACAGGGTGTTGAAGCGCATGAGCTGAATCCCGGTTTTTTCGTAAATCTCCTCTTTGGGGATGATTTTAAATACCTGCTCGGGCACGCCGACGGTATGAGGATCCCGGTAGTGAACCGGATTTTGCATCAAATTGCCCCTGCGGTCAAGAAGGCCGAAATCCACTCCCCAGGTGTCGATGCCGATGGCGTCAAAGCCCCCCTTGGCCAAGGCCAGAGAGATGCTCCTTTTGATCTCAAACATCATACGCACGATGTCCCAGTAAAGAACCCCGTTTAATACGACGGGATCATTGCTGAAACGGTGGATTTCCTCCGCCTTTAATTGGTTCCCCTCAAAGCGGCTGAGCATTGCCCGCCCGCTGGAAGCGCCGAAATCAAAGGCTAAAATTCTTTTCTCCATGCCGGCTTCCTCCTTCAGATCATTTCTGTAATGATGATACCATTTACAGGATCAGGCGTCCACAATTGTCCGAAAGGTTTCTATAAAATCTTTATTCCAGAACAAAATAGTCAGAAACAAAAACAATCACGCAAAATCATTCTTTGAGATTCGCCCGATATAAGGTAAGGCCGCATTGTGCGGAGGAAGAACCGATTTCAGCGGCCAGGGCTTCATAGGAAACCTGCCGTACCATCACCGTACACTGTCTGTCGTAATTGCAGTCATAAACCGTGAAACCTCCGGTGATTGTTTGAAGAAACACCATGGTATGGGGATAATGGGGCGTGCCGTATTGAATAATATCCCCAGGCCGGCCTTGGGACAGCAGGCGTTCCAAGGCCGTTTTGCTTATATCTTTTTGGGTGAGCTGTCCTACCACGGATAGGTTTTCCGTTCCATCCAGCTGATACCAGGTATCCCGATAATAGCTGTTTGGCATATCGCAGCCATAAAGGGCGTGAAAGACATAGCCTGCAAAGCCAAAGCATTGGGTGGCGCCCCGGTATGCGCCGGTGAAGCTGCTGCCAGGCGGGTATTCCTCCTGAATTTGGTTCAACCGGTTCCAAACGCTGTCGGAGCTTTGAGAAAATGGGTGGGAAAAAGCATAGAAAAAAGTTGAAACAACACAAATTAATACTGATAGTATAGAAAATACCGCTTTCCATCGGGTGGAATGGCAAAGCTTCCTTAAAATACCCATAGGCACACCTCGCGTTATTCCTCTTTCCAAGGCATATGCGGCTGTGGTATGATAAATGAAAGACTTTAAGGGTTTAGGAGGCCGGATCATGGAAGCTTTATTTATTTGCTATCCCAAATGCTCCACCTGCGCTAAGGCTAGAAAATTTTTGCAGGAAAAGGGCATCTCGTTTCAGGAAAGAAATATTAAGGAGGAAAATCCCACGCAAGAGGAGCTGGCTCAGTGGATTTGCCAAAGCGGGCTTCCGGCGGAAAAATTTTTTAATACCTCTGGAATGCTCTACCGGGAGAAGAACCTGAAGGCGGTTTTGCCAGGATTAACCCAGCAGGAAAAAATCAGACTGCTGGCCGAGGATGGTATGCTGGTCAAACGTCCGCTGCTGATTGGGGAAGGCTTTGTTCTGGCAGGCTTCCGGCAGGGACAGTGGGAGGAAGCTCTGGCAAAATAGAAAAAGGGACGGAATCCATTCCGTCCCTTTTTCATCTTTCGGCCGCTGAGGCTTCTCTTTTTCCTATCAGCCATGGGGATAAGCCTTTTACCCGGCTGTTAAAGCGCTGCGGACGGCAGCTTCGTCCGGCGGGACTATTCCCAGCGGATCACGGACCTTTCATAACGGGGGCAGACCCTCATGCATATGCCGCATACAGCCCCGCGGCCAATATGCTGGTACTGGCGCTTCATATGCTGGCTGCATTTTTCCGGATCGAAAAGCAGCTTCCGAGGCATACCAGGGACCCATTCCGGGCCGAGAATCGCGCCGCTGGGACAGGAATCCACACATTTGCGGCAGGTGCCGCAGAGAGAGGCTGGAAGCGCGTTTTCCACAGGAAAGGGACAGTCGGTGAATAATGTGGCCAGCCGGACGCGGGGGCCAAACCGATGATGGAGAAATAAGGAGCTTTTTCCTATGACGCCCAGGCCGGCGGCGCAGGCCGCCAGCTTATGGGAAAATCTGCCCTGATAGTTCCAGCCCTTTTGATTCATGCTTTGACTGGCGGCCACAGTGATATACTGATAGCCGGCCCGGTCCAAAAACAATCCGGCCTTCAGCAGGCATTGATCCAAGAATGCGTTTACCGCCCGGTAATGACTAAAATAGGTCAAAGTGGGCTCTCCTTCGATTTCATCCACAATGGCGTTGGACAGCCGAACCACCAGGGTAACGGCATAGGGCGTTTTCTCCAGGCCCTCGGCTTCCGGCTTGGAAAAGCCCACGTCGCTGACGCCCAATGATAATAGAAAAGCTTCCAGCTTCTCCCGCAGCTCCACAGGCGTTGGAAGGGCGGAGCCTTGGAAACCGCCGGACTTCCGGATAGGCTCCGCCTGTGAGGAGGCGGCCTGAATGGCCTTCCGTTTCCAAGAGGTCTCCGGCAATTCCTTTGCCGTTTCAAAGGAGCTTCCAAATTCGTCTTGCGGTTTCATAACATTCCTCATTTCCAGCTGTTATTATACCTTGTTATCATACCACAAAACAGCGGGAAAGGGTACGGCTCCCTTACCGTTTTCCATAGAAACGCCCCGGTCGCACAGTCAGCGGAAGAACAGCTTGGCAAAGGCTGGCAGAGAAAGCCGCCTTGAGGAGAATGTGCCGCGGATTTGGAGGGACGGGCCTCGATGGAGGCCGCCAAATATACTCAAGGAACGCGCGCCGGAAGTCCGGGCCGCGCGCCCGTTGGGAACGGCTGCCCTTCCGAAGCGCCGTTGCAAAGGCGGGCCGGTTCTTTTATAATGAATATATGGGCAAGAGAAAGCTGGAGAAATCCAGGAGACGGCCGGGAGGAAGAGGAATGAGAAAAACAATTGGAATTTTAGCGCATGTAGACGCGGGGAAAACCACTTTGTCCGAGGCGGTTCTGTACCATGGAAAGGCAATCCGCGCAAAGGGACGGGTAGACCACCGGGATTCCTTTTTAGACGCCGACGCCGTTGAGAAGCAGCGGGGCATCACTGTGTTTTCCGGGCAGGCGGCCTTTTCTCTGGGAGAAAACCAATATTACCTGGTAGACACGCCGGGACACGCAGACTTCGCCGGGGAAATGGAACGGACTCTGGGGGTGCTGGACTATGCCGTTTTGGTGGTGAGCGCCGCCGATGGGGTTCAGGGGCATACGGCGACCCTCTGGCGGCTGTTGGAAAAAAATCAGATCCCGGTATTTTTCTTCCTGAATAAAATGGATCAGCCAGGGGCGGACGGAGAAAAATCTCTGGCGGAGCTCCGGGAACAGCTTTCGCCGGATATTTACTGGTTTCCGGCGGAAGGGCTGGAGGCTGCGGCGGAGGACCTGGCGGCCCTGGATGAGATTTTGTTGGAACGCTACTTGGAGACCGGCTATGACGAAAAGCTGTGGTACGGCAGGACGGCGGAGCTGATTCGGAGCCGCCGGGTGTTTCCCTGTTTTTCCGGCAGCGCGCTGAATGACCAGGGCGTGATAGAGTTCTTAAAGCAGATGGATCGGCTGACGAAAACGGAATATGAGGCAAAAAGGGACGAGCCCTTTTGCGGAAGAGTGTACCAGGTGCGTCACGACGAAAAGGGAAACCGGGTCAGCTTTTTAAAGGTGCTGTCCGGTGCGTTAACGGTAAAGGGCGAGGTCGCTACTCTGGATGGGCCGCAGAAAATCGACGAGCTGCGGCATTATCAGGGCCTGAAATTCCAGACTGGAAAAACGGCGGCGGCCGGGTCTCTGTGCGGAGTAACCGGCCTGACGGTCAAGCCGGGCGAGCAGATCGGGGAAGCTCCCTGCCGTCCGAGGCTGGAAACCACTCCGGCTTTAACGGCAAAGGTGGAATACGGCGAAGGAGTGCCGGCGAAAACCGTGCTGGAAGAATTTAAACTATTGGAGGCGGAGGAGCCACTGCTGAATGTTTCCTGGGAGGAACGGCTGGAGGAAATCCGGGTGCATATTTTGGGGACGGTACAGCTGGAAATCCTTCAGGAGCTGATGGCGGAGAGATTCCGGCGGAAAATACGGTTCGGGGAATGTCAGGTTTCTTACCGGGAAACCATTGGAAACACAGTGCTTGGCTGCGGCCATTTCGAGCCGCTCCGCCATTACGCGGAGGTGCATCTGGCTCTTTCTCCCGGAAAAAGAGGCTCCGGGATCACCTTTGAAAGCAAATGTCCTTTCGACCAGCTTGACCGCAGCTATCAGAACCTGATCCGAACCCATGTCTTTGAGCGGGAATTGAGGGGCGTGCTGGTCGGCGCCCCTCTCACCGATGTAAGGGTAACTCTTTTGGCGGGGAAAGCGCATGAAAAACACACCGAGGGCGGAGACTTTCGGGAAGCCGTCTACCGGGCTCTGCGCCAGGGGCTGATGCAGGCGGAAAGTGTGCTGCTGGAGCCGTGGTACCGGTTCCGGCTGGAAGTTCCCGCCCAGCAGGTGGGCCGGGCCATGACGGACTTGCAGCAGATGGGCGGAAAGATCGACCCGCCGGAGACGGCGGGGGAGGAAACGGTTCTCACCGGCACGGCGCCGGTGGCGGGCCTTCGGGATTATGCCCGGGAGGTGGCGGTCTACACCCGTGGACAGGGGCGGTTGTCCTGCGTCCCGGCGGGGTATTTCCCCTGTGCGG
>ERZ860710.182-NODE-182-length-45543-cov-5.449613_pt1 | contig 45543 bp, 36 predicted proteins | sample MGYA00509974_ERZ860710 | MGnify/ENA primary metagenome ERZ860710 (study PRJEB30046, sample SAMN00715261) | human gut metagenome | study: EMG produced TPA metagenomics assembly of the A metagenome-wide association study of gut microbiota in type 2...
ATTCTCAGATGATGAAATATTTTGGGCAGTATGTCGCTATAGGTGGTATGCCGGAAGCAGTTCAGAAGTATATAGATACAAAAGACTTCAGGGAGGTTGACCGGATTCAGAGAAGTCTGTTACAGGGATATCAGTATGATATAGCCCATTATGCTACAGCTGAAGAAAAAGTAAAAGCGGAGAAGTGCTACCTTTCTCTTGCGAAACAGTTATTGGATAAAGAGAATCATAAATTTCAATATAAAGAAGTTGAGCATGGAGGCAGGGCACAGAAGTATTTTTCTAGTATCGAGTGGTTACTTCGTGCAGATATGTTGTATTTGTGTAAACTTGTAACAGATATAAGATTTGATCTGGATGATTATGCAAGAGATGATTTTTTCAGAGCTTATACAACGGACTTGTCTCTGTTGATGGCGATGAAAGATTTTTCCTTGAAGCAGCATATTATAGAAAATACCTTAGCAGGAAATTCCAAAGGAGGAATATTTGAATGTGCTGTAGCAGATGCTCTTTATAAGAAGGGATATCAGTTATATTTCTATAAAAATGAGACAACGAAAAAAGAAATTGATGTAATCATTCAAAAAGATGGAAAAGTAGTTCCTATTGAGGTCAAGAGTGGAAATACACGTGCAAATTCACTAAAGTCGATCATGAAAAATAATAAAGATATAAGCTATGGATATAAATTCATAGATGGGAATGTAGGAACCAGCGAAGAGGGAATAATCACATTACCGCTCTATATGATCGCTTTCTTTGATAAAGTATCAGAATAACTGTACAGATACAAATCGTTCCCGACTTGGGGATGATTTACAAATCATTTTTAGAATTCCATGGGGACATAATAAAATAATACTTGATAAATGCAAAGGGAATTCTGCAAAGGCATTGTTTTATATCAGAAAGACTATTGAAAACAATTGGTTAACCGTTATAAAAGTATAATAAACAAATCGAAATCAGCAGGAGGAACATTATGGGATTTTATAACATATTTTTCAGCCCAACCGGTGGCACAAAGAAAGTAGCGGATATTGTTGCGAAAGGGACGAAGCTGTACACGAAAGAAATTGACCTGATCAAAGAACCGGATAAGCTCATGAAGGTGAGCTTTGAAAAAGAGGACTTGTGTTTGGTTGCTGTTCCGTCCTACGGTGGGCGTATTCCTTCGGTCGTAACGGATATGTTCCGCAATGTAAAGGCAGACGGCACGAAGGCAATTCTTGTGGCGGTGTTTGGAAACCGTGCGATTGACGATACTTTATTGGAGTTACAGGATGTTCTGGAAGAATCAGGTTTTGTGTGCATCGCAGGAATGGAGGCTGTCGCAGAGCATTCCCTGATGAACCAATTTGGAACCGGACGCCCGGATCAGCAGGACGAAAAGGAATTGCTTGAATTTGCTGCAAAGATTCTGCAAAACAGCGAAACGCAAAAGACACCTGAATTCCCCGGTAACAGACCATATCGAGAATATGACGGTGTTCCGCTCAAACCTGTTGCAAATGGAAAATGTACTTCCTGTGGTCTGTGCGCAAAAGAATGCCCGGCGGGTGCCATTTCGTTGGATAATCCGAAGCTGACCGATAAGGATAAATGCATTTCCTGTATGCACTGCGTAGCAGTCTGTCCGAAGAAAGCAAGAAATTACAGTAAGCTTGTCAGTTTTATCGCTGGACAGACAATGAAGAAGGTTTGCTCCGGCAGGAAGGAAAACAAATTGTACTTATAAATCGGGATTTTCGTAATAAATAAGAGAATATGAATTAGATGATTAAGAATATGAGTCGAGTGATTCATATTCTTTTTTAAAATAATACATTGACAATCATCTATGTATTGCATATAATAACACATAGATAAATATCTATGTGAGGTGATTGTAATGAATACTATGGATGTTGCTCTTATTTGTAAAGCACTTGGAGATAGCAATAGACTACAAATTGTCCAAATGTTATCAGAGGGAGAAAAATGCGGCTGTAAACTTTTAGAAGCTTTTGAAATTACTCAGCCAACTCTTTCTCATCATATGAGAATATTAACAGAGTGTGGTTTGGTAAATGCACGTAAGGAAGGAAAATGGAGTCATTATTCTTTAAACTGTGAAACATTAAAGGAATATAAACAGTTTATTGAAGGGTTATCCTGTTCTGGTGGTAAAGGGGGTTGTTGCAATTTATGATTTGGGGATTTATTCAGAATCAGATGCTGGGGATGAAGTGGCTCAATGAGTTGATAGGAAAAATACTTACGGTAGTAGGATTGGATGTTAATTCCAGACTTGGTGGCAGTATTCAATTTTTTATTTATGATGTGTTGAAAATTACAGTATTGCTCTGTTTCCTGATTTATGTGATTTCCTATATTCAAAGTTACTTTCCACCAGAGAGAAGTAAGAAAATCATGGGAAAATTTAAAGGTGTATCAGCAAATTGTATTGCCGCTTTGCTTGGAACGGTAACACCGTTTTGTTCCTGTTCATCTATTCCCTTGTTTATAGGATTTACAAGCGCAGGGCTACCGTTAGGAGTAACCTTTTCCTTTTTGATTTCATCTCCGATGGTTGACCTTGGCAGTTTGATTCTTTTGATGAGTATTTTTGGAACAAAGGTTGCAGTGGTATATGTTATATTCGGACTTGTGATTGCTGTAGTTGGAGGCACCTTCATAGAAAAAATGCATTTAGAAAATTATGTAGAGGATTTTATAAGAAATGCAAGTGCAGTAGATATTGATTCTCCAACATTAACACAAAAGGAAAGACTGGAATATGCCAAAGACCAAGTAGTATCTACATTTAAAAAAATATTTCCTTACATTCTGGTAGGTGTGGGTATTGGTGCATTGATTCATAATTGGATTCCGGAAGTATGGGTGGAAAGTATTCTTGGAAGTAATAATCCTTTTGGTGTAATATTGGCAACTTTAATCGGAATCCCAATGTATGCTGACATTTTCGGAACAATACCGATTGCAGAGGCTCTGCTTGCAAAAGGTGCCCAACTTGGAACTATTTTATCTTTTATGATGGCGGTAACCACATTGAGCCTCCCATCTCTGATTATGCTAAGAAAAGCAATTAAACCAAAACTTCTTGGAATTTTTATTGCTATCTGTGCAATCGGAATTATAGTGGTTGGTTATGTATTTAACGGATTACAAAATTTTTTGATATAAAGGAGGATAACTGATTATGGCATTATTTGGATTAGGAAAAAAGAAAGAAGAAACAAAGTCGTTATGTTGCTGTGGCGGAACCTGCACGCCTGACACAATGGAAAAGGCAGAAGAAAAGAAAACAGGTATGGGAGTAAAGGTTCTTGGTGGTGGTTGTGCAAAGTGTAATCAACTTGAAGCTGCGACAGTAGAAGCATTAACCGAGTTAGGTATGGATACAACTATTGAACATATCAAAGACTGGGGAGAAATTGCCTCCTATGGAGTAATGACAACTCCTGCTTTAGTGATAGACGGAAAAGTTGTTTCCTTTGGAAAGGTATTAAAGAAAGATGAGGTTGTAAAAATTCTTAAAGAGGTCAGAGGCTAATGGAAAAGAAGAAAATTGCTTTTATTTGTGTTCATAACTCATGTCGAAGTCAAATAGCTGAGGCATTAGGGAATCATTTGAGAGGTAATGATTTTGAATGTTACTCCTGTGGTACAGAAACGAAGCCACAGATAAATCAGGATGCGGTCAGACTGATGAAAGAACTATATGGGATTGATATGGAAGAGAAACAGTTTAGTAAAACTTATGATAGAATTCCGACACCCGATATTGCGATTTCAATGGGATGTGATGTAGGATGTCCGTATATTGGCAGAGCATTTGATGATAACTGGAGTTTACCAGACCCAACAGGACAAGGTGATGAAGTCTTTAAAGAAGTAATCAAGCAAATTGAGAGAAAAATTTGGACCATCAGCTATGACTTGACAAAAAATGAAGATTAGAGTAAACTACTAATGTTCAAAAACGAACAGTTCAAAATGAAAGAAGATGTGTTTGTGAAAAATTATTTTGCACATTGTGTTGATGTAGAAGAATTGTATGAAAATATGGTATCTCCTGTTTGTGAAAAATACGAATTGACCTATATGGAGTTTACAGTTCTTATGTTTTTAGCAAATAATCCCCAGTATGATACAGCTACTCAAATTGTTAGATATCGTCATCTTGCTAAATCCCATGTATCTGTTTCCATTCGTTCCTTACAGGAAAGAGGATTGGTGTTAGGTGAACATAGGGAAGGAAATCACAGAACCATTCACTTAAGTGTGGCTGACAAAGCAAGAGATATAATTGCGGATGGGCGTGTGGCGCAAGGCAAATTTTGTGAAATAGTATTCGCGGGATTTTCAAAAGAAGAAATAGAAGCCCTATATAGGTTTACAGAGCAAGTAAACAGAAATATCAAAGAATATTTGAATGATTAGGAGATGTTTATCGTGGAAAATAGCAAGGATTTTTTAGGTACGCAGCCCGTTGGAAAACTGCTTTTTAAGTTGGCAATTCCTACGGTGATAGCACAGTTGATCAATATGTTGTATAACATTGTTGATAGAATCTTTATCGGTCATATACCGGATGCAGGCAGTCTTGCTCTGACGGGTGTCGGTGTGACCATGCCTATTATTATGATTGTGTCGGCATTTGCAGGACTTGTAAGTTCAGGAGGTGCGCCACGTGCTTCTATTTCGATGGGAAAAGGAGATATGGACAGTGCAGAGCAAACGCTTGGTGGATGTTTTCTTTTACAGGTAATTGTTTCAATCATTCTGACAGTGGTACTTTTACTGTTTGGAGAAAATTTGCTGTTAGCTTTTGGAGCCAGTGAGAACACCATTTCGTATGCTGCTTCATATCTGAATATTTATGCTTATGGAACGTTATTTGTGCAGTTGACCTTGGGCATGAATGCATTTGTAACTGCTGAAGGGTTTACAAGGATATCCATGGTATCCGTTGCTATCGGAGCAATTCTAAACATTGTGCTTGATCCGATTATGATTTTTGGATTAAATATGGGTGTTCGTGGTGCTGCTTTGGCAACTGTTATTTCGCAGGCAGTTTCATGTATCGTCGTTGTGGCATTTTTGTGCAGTAAGAAATCAATACTTAGACTGAAACGTAAGAATTTGAATATAAAGCCCAAAGTTGTGTTCCCGTGCATTGCACTTGGAACTGCAGCATTTATTATGCAGGCGAGTGAAAGCGTTATATCCGTATGCTTTAATTCTTCCCTGCTGAAATATGGCGGAGATATTGCGGTAGGTGCAATGACGATTCTTACCAGTGTCATGCAGTTTGCAATGCTTCCTTTACAGGGAATTGCACAGGGAGCGCAGCCAATTACAAGCTATAATTATGGAGCAAACAATACGGAACGTGTAAAAAAGACTTTTCGTGTTTTATTAACTACATGTCTGATTTATTCTGTCACACTTTGGCTGGCGGTAATGCTTTTGCCACAATTCTTTGTAAGTATTTTTACTCCGGAGACAGCGATGATCGAGTTTGCATCAAAAGCTCTGCGTATCTATATGGCAGTCATGTTTTTATTTGGTATTCAGATTGCATGCCAAATGACCTTTACAGCTCTTGGCAATGCGGCAAGTTCTATCATTGTGGCAGTTACAAGAAAATTTATTCTGCTGTTACCATTGATTTATATTATGCCACATATGGTTTCAGACAAAACCATGGGTGTTTACCTTGCAGAGCCGGTAGCAGATTTCATAGCAGTAACCTTTACTGCAATTTTGTTTTATTTCCAGTTTAGGAAAGCGATGAACAAGATTGAATCATAGTTTATATAGTCGTTAAGGAGAATTTCTTCTTGACGGCTATATTTGTTTATAAAAAAATAATAAGTATTGGATTGACAAGTATCCGAAATCAGACTAAGAAAATATGATTATAAGCTTAAGAAGTATTGCTCTAACGAAGGCAATATCTACACGGAATCACTTGGTGAATTAGCGTACCAGAATAACCCTAAATTCATGAAATTTATTGCTGACAATTCTCTTGGATTTAAAGCTTATGCATCATTTGGTAAGAATGAGATTACTGAGAGAATTGCTGTTCTTGTTGATTTGGTAAAACTTGTTTGGAATGATGACATGTTTATATAATCCGGAGAAAGGAGAAAGTTTTCATGGTGTTTAATACTTTTATAAAATAAGAAGCACGGGAATGAAATGCTTAGGTATTTGATTGATGTGTGTGGAATAGAAATGGAGGGTGGAATAAATTGAACGCAAAAAAATGGGTTACTATAGTTACCTTAATTTGTACGATAATAGCAGTTGTTTTAATGACCGTATTTAAATGTTGTTTTTCAGATGGAAATATTGGATATGATATAGCGTTAGCAATATTTGGTAGTGCTTTACTTGGGCTTATTATGTCGTTAGTAGAATATTTCTCAGAACGTAAAAAAGCCATGGAACAATTTTGGATTGAGGCGAAACGTGTACTTGCTCAATTCCGAAAAGCGAAATATATTTATTTTGATGAACCGGAGGAGATTGTGATTGGTTGCATTGCAGAAAATTATTATAATAAACGTGCTAAAAAATCAGCTCCAGGAGTAGTTGATATATTTGGCTCGGAAGAGTCACATGTGTATCAAGAAAAATATACTCAGTGGATGGAAGAAAATGAGCCTATGTTATTTACAGAAAACCATGATATAGGAAATAAGTTAAATCAAAATTATATTTCAAAAATGGAAAACTATGAAAAGACCGTAAATGAAGTTATTGACAATTATATAGAATTGTCAAAGATTAGTTTATATGAATTAGACAGTGCGTATAGTAATTTGAATTTTATTTTTTCAAATAAAAATATACGACTTAAAGCTTATAATGAAATATTCAATAAGATAAGAACTATAAAACAAAAATTATTGGAAGAGACTTATCATTTCAATCTTTATAAAGATAATAAGGGGAATTTTGCTGTTTGCATGAACAAGGCAATTGAAGTGAGCAAAGTCTTGTTTACAGAGGAAAAAAAGTCTGAAGATGCTTTTGATTATGTGGGCATTTTCCAGAAAGAATTTGATGATATAGAAGAAAGTTTAGAAACTTTCAGAGCGAAAATATATTTTAGGTCAAAGGTTGAATCAATTGAAAGAATACCAGTAACTGGTAGGATGATGAATTTTCAGGATTCTACTGAGGTATCAAATAGTTAAAAGAGGGAAGGTGGTTGCATGGCAGCAGATAAAGAGTTTTTAACTTACAATCAACAGATGAAGAAGTTACGAGATAAAAAGAAAATTGATTGTGGAAATACCAAAGATAAGACAACATTAGTTAGAATGGGCTATTTCAATTTAGTAAATGGTTATAAAGAACCTTTTATTTGTGGAAAGGATAATAATGGGAATCACATATACATTGCCAATACTTCTTTAAAGGCTCTTTATGCACTTAAAAAATTTGATGATGACCTTAGGATGCTTTTGTTAAAATATATTACTCAGATTGAAGAAGAAGTCCGTACGCTAACTGGATATAAATTTGATCAATGTAATGATAATGGAAAGACTCCTTGGTATGACGCAAAAGCATATTCTGATGATAGTAAACTACAAAATAAGATGAATGCAATTTCATCAGCTTACAGTGAACTGAACAGAAGTAGATCGGAATATGTAAGATTTTATATGAATAATCATGAAACAATACCAACCTGGATTATGATTAAGGTAGTCAATTTTTCTACATTTATTGATGTGCTTAGCAATAGTAAAAATGGTGTAACACATGCACTTTGCAAATTATATGATTTAAAAGATGATAAAGGCTATTATAATGTGAAATTATTAATAGGAAGCCTACATTGGCTGAGAAAAGTTAGAAATTCTTGCGCTCATAATGAAAGAGTATATTGTATTAAACAGCTTCCAGCTAGAAATGATAAAAACAGTGGTCGAATTCTTGAAGGATATTTTAGAAGTCTACGTCCAACATATCTTAAAGATAAAGATAAAAAAATAATAGATTTATTGGTATATTTTAAGTATTACTTGACTGATAAAGATTTTAAGGATATGATGGGAGAATTTCAAAAGACGTTGTTAAAATTACAGTCTGAGGTTTCAACTAATGCATTTGACAACGTTAGAGGTAAAATGGGAATAAAAAATTTGGCGGATCTTGAGACATTGAAGAATCTTCCCAAAACAAAAATAATGCATCATAAGTTTGAAACATATTAAAAATTTGGAAAATTTTCTGGATATTATTGTAATATTTTTTCACTCATGGTAATATACTAATACAGAGATAACCAGATGTATTCTGGTGGAAAGGCACTTGCGGTAACGCAGGTGCTTTTTAATGCAAAATGTTCTCTCCTTGCTAGATAGCCAGAAATCTTGCGATACTCATCTACAACAGAATCATACTCGTGATGCGATTCCCAGAAATCTTCTGCAGTTCCCTCACTGTTCTCAACAAATTTATTCTTAGCCTCGATAGATGCAGACCACTGCTCTGCAATATTCTTGATTTCTCCAAATGTGTATTCATTTAAATTATCAAACACCTGCTCTTGAAGAATATTTAGCGTATCGAGTGTTGCTTGTTTTTTTCTCTTTGCTCTCCCCTATAGGTTACAAGTACAGAAAAAAGAAATGTGGCAAAAGATACAATAAAAGCTAAAATTGAAATTGTAAGTTCCATATTATTGTAAGTCCCTCTCTAATAAATCTATTATTTCCTTAATGTTTAGATCCAAATAACATGATTCTGCTTTTATTTTTTTAATAACATCTAAATAGTTTTCATACTGATTGTCTGTATTAAAAATAACATCAACTAGCTCTGCATAGAAGTTAGGATTAATATCATTAATTTTAAGCATTGTAAGCATAAATTTACTACGACGAACTATCTTTTCACATGTCTTCTCTAGAAAGATTTCTAGTTCTTTATGATTACTATATTTCGATAACACTACTGGTTTATATGATTCAGTATAATCCCATAGAAAGAAATAATTTATATATCTAACAAATAACTTTTTATCCCATACAACCTCATTATTATTACTAAGCCATTTTTCGTTTTTGCTATCCAATAAACATAATGATTGATCCCAGAAATCATCTACGGCAGACGCTCTATATGGATTAAAATATGCTGGAACCAAAACAAAATTGCCTAAGCTATGATACAAGTCTAGATACGATGATAATCCATTAACTTCATTAAGCCATACTTTCAAAGTTTTTTTGCTAATCTCGTTTGCAAACAACTCCAACATAAAATTAGCTGAAATTCGTCCTTTTTTTAGAGAAACAATATTTTTCTCTTTACAGCTTTCAAATGATTCCTTAATAATCATATTTACTATAGTTTGAGCAGAATTCATTGTTTCAGGGCCTACCAGACCAAAAGAATCAATTGCACTACTTCCATACCGACTAAGCTTTCCATTGCTTACATCATTCCACCCCCACAATGCTCTGTAAACCTCACGAGTAAGCATACATGTATCATTTTCGTTGTTCTCAAGCGTCCCATCGCAATCCGCGATATTACCAAATTTTTGGTTTACGACTTCTGCAAACTTCTTTCCATTTTCATAGCCACTATTTCTTGCCTTATCATTATTAGCTTTATATGTAAAATACCTTGAATATGTATCTAATCCGCTTTCTGCCAATAACTTATTTTCGAACTCAAAATTGTATTCTATTGGATTATTTAACTTAAGAAAATCAGATAATTTCATATCCACTTATACCTCATCTACTTTCCTAACTTTCTCTCTAAATCAGCAATCCTCTGTTCTTCATATGATGCTTGCTGTGCATGCCAATTTGCAGTATCCAAATCTTTTCCTGCGTTTTTTCTCTTCTCTACAGCAGTGGTAAATAATCCATCGCCCCCTCTAGCATCTTCATACCCTGCTCCCGCTCTATCACGATAATACTCTGCATCTCTCTTTTCACGTTCAAACCGTTCTTTTCTATACTTTAATTCATCCCCATCTCTTTGCTGCTGTCTCTGGTAAGAATATAGAACAAAAAATGCTACTTTTTTGAGCTGTCAGTAATTTGTTCTAACATACCGATACTTTCAATAAAATCCTTTTCAACTGGAGAGAGAGTATCATCCAGACGATTCTTATATTTATCATATTCCGCATGAGCTTTTTCGATAGCCTGCTTGTGACTGATATGACCGCTGCTGGTAAGAATATCACGTCGGGTCATTTTCAGATAATCGTCAATGGTTTCCAGCCAGTCTTTCATATACATTGGTTCTTTGTTAAGGGCGTGTACCTCAGCAATATCAAGATAGGCGGTGACAATCTTATTGAGAGCGTCAAGCTCCTGTTCTGTGAGATAGTTCTTTGCTACTTCTACATCAGAACGACGGATTTCGTTATGTTCCCACGAGGTAAGCCCCGTATTTTCTTTTTCTGCATCGGCACGCTCGTAGATTACTTCTGCAGCGGTATGCTTGTGGGCAGCCCAGTGCATTTTGTTTTGAACCTGTTTGAAGAACAGAACAGAGCTTTCAGCATGAGGATCATAATCAATGCTGGTTGCATAGATTTCCAGAACTTTTCTCCAAAATACTTTTTCTGAAGAGCGGATGTCTCTGATACGGGCAAGCAATTCATCAAAGTAATTGCCACCGCCCAAACGCTTTAATCTGTCATCGTCTAATGCAAATCCCTTTTTCATGTATTCTTTTAAGATTCCCATAGCCCAAATACGGAACTGTGTACCACGATGGGATTTTACACGGTAGCCGACGGAGATAATGACGTCAAGGTTATAGTAATCTACCTGATATGTTTTTCCATCAGAGGCAGTTGTTGCAAAATTTGCAACAACTGAATTTCGTTGTAATTCCCCTTCTTTAAATATGTTTTTGATATGCCTTGAGATAGTAGATTTATCTCTTTGAAAAAGCTCTGCCATTTGGTCTAGTGACAGCCATACAGTATCTTCATCAAAGGTAGTTTCTATCTTGGTTAAGCCATCTTCGGTTGTGTACATAATTATGCTTGAATTTCTCATATAATCAGTCCTCCTGTATTGGTGTATCATTTTTCTTCGCCCTGCTCTTATATATTGTACTGATTCTTGCATTGGGGTGAGCAGAACTCTATGTTTGATCTTGAGGCGGCAAATGCCTTGCCGCAGTGTTTCCATACCTTCAAGCTGGAGGTGTCATCGGTCAGCATAAAGGAAAACAGCATCTGTATGCATAACAATAAGGAATTGAAAAGGGCAGTTCCTTTGTATAAAATTATAAGCGACGAAAAAAAGCAAAAGAGAACTGCACCATGTACAATAGTATAATTGAATTTATTGAAAAAGACACTACTAAAATTGAAAAAAGTACAAAGTAATAAGATATTTGGAAGTGTTGCTGCGAAAAATGCAGAACTTTTAGGCAGGGACACTCATACATAGAAACATTATTTTATGGAAAAAAGGTAAGATTTCACGTATAATGATCTTAAAAATTTTAAGTAAACAATGGATTGGAGTTTGCTCGTGGAGCTTGCACGCAGACCATTTGCAGAATGGAGATTAAAATGAAGTTACGAAATGTGCTTATTGTTGTTAAAGATATAGAACAATCCAAGAAGTATTACCATGACTTATTTGGTTTAGAAATGCTTTTGGATAATGGTGGAAATATGATTCTTTCCGAGGGGCTTGTGCTTCAGGAAGAGGAATGTTGGAAAGATTTTTTACAGGGGGATGTTCTGCCAAGAAATAATCATAGTGAGCTTTATTTTGAGGAGGCAGAGATAGAAAGTTTTGTGGACAAATTGGAACGCCTATATCCGGAAACAGAGTATGTTAATCCGTTGACGACACATAGTTGGGGACAGAAAGTCATTCGATTTTATGATCTTGATGGGAATTTGATTGAAGTGGGAACACCGACATAAGATGATTTGACGGGACTGCGATCAAAAACGCAATTGGTGGAACAAAACGTCAAATGTAGGCATTGTTGGCAATCTTACAATTAGGACTGCAAATACCATACAGCAAGTGTTAAAATAAAAACATAGTTGATTATTCGACTTAGAATCTTAGAGGAGGATGCAACTATCCGGAATTTCCGAATAGTTCAAATTGAAGGTTCACGTCAGGTGACTCGCGATATAAAGCATTATAATCTTCAAATGATTATTGCGGTTGGAACTGGAGGAGAATGCGAAGAAGGAGTAGTGTTGCTTTAGCTCAATGTAAAATGATTAAAAATGTGAAGGTGACGGAGGTGTCGAACCATTATGAGTAATGTGAAGGAATACAAAGATATAGTGGCATTTCACCCTGGATATTATATTGCAGATGTTATTGACGATATGGAAATAAGTCAGAATGAGTTTGCCGCAAGGATGGGAACAACAGCAAAGACGTTAAGTAAGTTGATCAATGGGCAGGCTAATATCTCAAATGACTTAGCAAAGAAGCTTTCTGTAATGCTTGGAACGAGTGTAGAAGTTTGGCAGAATTTGCAGAATACTTATGATCAAAAGTTGCTTGAGATACAGCAGGTTAGCCTGTTTGCTCATGTGTAAGATGTGGACATTGCTTAAGTACTTTGTTGATTAATTTGGTTAATCCGGATTTGAATCTTGGGAAAAGTTTTGGTTGAACAGAGGTTTGGATGATGATAAGATTTAGTTGGGGCAATAGTGAACACATGAGTTCACATTTCATAACTAAGAAGTAATGGATTGGAGAAGTGCTTATGGCAGATAAAATTGGAACCGATGAATATGGGGAAATACTTATATATCAGACTGATGATGGACAGACAAATATAGAAGTTAAAATAGAAGATGATACAGTGTGGCTGACACAACAGCAGCTTACTGAATTATATCAATGCAGTAAATCAAATATAAGTGAACATATAAAGCATATATTCGAAGAAGGTGAACTGGATAAGGATTCAGTTGTTCGGAAATTCCGAACAACTGCAGATGATGGAAAAACATATAATGTAACTTATTACAATTTAGATATGATAATATCTCTTGGATACCGTATTAAATCAGTGATTGCAACAAGATTCAGGCAGTGGGCAACAAAGCGGTTAAAAGAATATATGATTAAGGGATTTACGATAGATGACGAGCGTTTGAAAGGAAATGGTGGAGGAAATTACTGGAAAGAGTTACTTGACAGAATCAGGGATATAAGATCTTCAGAAAAGGTCTTGTATCGTCAGGTTCTTGATTTGTATGCTACGAGTGTAGATTACAATCCTCATAGCGAAGAGTCTGTTAGATTCTTTAAAATTGTTCAAAATAAACTTCACTATGCAGCACATGGTCATACTGCGGCAGAGGTTATATATCAGCGGGCAGATGCAGAAAAGCCATTTATGGGGCTTACTTCATTTGCCGGAGAGTTACCAGCATTAAAGGATATAGGAATTGCAAAGAATTATCTTGAAGAAAATGAACTCAAAGTATTAAACAATCTTGTTTCTGGTTATTTTGATCTGGCTGAAATTAATGCAATTGAGCATAAGCCAATGTATATGGATGATTATGTTAAGCAGTTGGATAGCGTGTTGTCATCCGGAAATAGAAAACTTTTAACTGGAGCTGGTTCTGTAAGTCATAAACTGGCATTGGAGAAAGCAAAGTCAGAATACAGAAAATATCAGGAGATTACTTTGACGCCAGTCGAAAAAGCATATCTTGAAAGCATTAAAGAAGTTTCCAAGGAAGTGAAAAGGAGATAACATGAGATTGCATACATATTATGTGTTTTAAATTGGGGAAACAGTGTTTACCAAATTAAACAAGTCAGATTATTACTTGAGGAAGGACAAGAGGATAACAAATGAGCAAAAAAATACGCAGAGTGCCGGTTGTTCTTGATGCAGGAGAAATTAAGGATTTGCCACCGGAAGATATTCGGATGATTTTAAGAGGTGCAGATGAACTGATTTTTACCGGTGGGAGAAACATGCTTGCCAAACTATTAAAAGGTTCCAAGGATAAAAAGATATTGGAATACAAACTGAATGAATGCCCGGCGTATGGATATTATCATAACCTAAAACTAAATGATATTAGCAAATGTGTTGATTGGATGATTGAGAAAGATTACCTCAGGATTAAGTATGATTATCGACTTCCTTTATTGGTGTTTTCCGAACAAGGATGGGAGATAGAAAAGGAAACATTTGCGGAAGAACTTTACCAAAGATTTTGTTTGGATGTAAAAGAAAAACATGCTCGTGTCATTTTCGAATTAAAAGAAGTAAACAGACAGGTTGTTTTGCGTGTGCTTGACAAAATAGAGGCAGAAGGAACAGATGAATTTCTAGCTTGCTTAGAAGCGTGGAGACGAATGGAAGTGAAAAAAGTTGCAGCACGGATCACAGATGTTGAAACTACGATTAAAAACAGAACAAACCTATCAAAATAGAAATGAGTTTGAATTTTGTGAACGGAGGACAGTACAATGGCGAATGAAGAAAAAGAATTATATAAGTTTGTGAACGATCCGAAATATCGAAGCAAAGTGATTGCTAAAATTCACAAGAATAGTGACAATGCCTATAATAAGCGGATCAAGAAGATTGAACATGAGAGAGATGCACTGTCTAAAAAGAGAACTCGCGAAATTACGCGTATTGCCAATGACAGATGGGAAAGCCTGGCTGGCGGAGCAATCGGGGTCAATCGGACAGAAGGAAAAATACAGATCAATAATACAACGGTCTTATTTTCGAGCATTCGGGGTGCGGAAATGAACATGATGACCGGTTGCCGTGTTGTCACCCGGGAGAGTTCCAAAACCAAATCAAAGAAACATGCTTCTTTAGGAGGTGCTGTAGCCGGAGGCATGCTATTTGGACCGCTTGGAGCAGCAGTTGGGGCTGTTGGGCTTGGCGAAATGGATGGAAAGACCATCGGGACTACGGTGTCTGATCAGATACCTACCTGTACTCATCTGGGCGTTATGGTCAATATTGATGGTTTTATGTCAGAGGTGGTATTGCTCTCGAATCAAGTAGACCAAACGAGTGCTGCATTTGTAAATGCCAGAAATGAAGCACAGAGTATTATTGCGCAGCTTGGCAAATTGGCTAAGATGCCTGTTCCATCGCACTTTTTGCAGCCGGAGGAGGAACAGTCTGTAAAAGAGATCGAAGCGCAGATCGCGGCCAAGCAGTCAGAGCTCCAGATCGCCATCAACGACAGACCAACATATGATATTCCGGCTATGTACCGTACTCCAGAGCAACGGGGAATGTCGGATGAGCAGTATTTGCAGTATTTAAATAATACAGATGCACAAAGAATGTCACAAAGTGCAGCGTATGAGGATGCGTTAAAAGGGACACAAGCGGAGCAGAAGGCAGTTTGGCAGACCAAAAGCGAAGCAGAACGAGCTGAAAGAAACGCGCACATAGAGCAGAGAGTGGATAATGCAGGTTATCTGAGTACGCTCAGTTCGGTTGCCACATTGATCTACAATATTATTTTTTGGTTTCTGTCTGTATTTGTGCTGCTTTTCGCTATTGCAGGATTTGCAAATGCAGGTATTGTGAGTGGTATTATTTATTTGATCACAGCGATAATGATCAATCCGCTGGTTGGCGATCATATTCGGGATAAGGGCGCTGCATTTCCCAAATGGGCGGTTATTATTATATTGATAGTTGGATTTCTGGCGGGAGCGTTGACGTTTCCGATCACGGATACGTCCTCTAATAAAACAGCGAGTATAGAAAGAGTAAATTTTTGAAAGATATTCTCATTTAGCGTTGCGCTGATTTCTTTTTTGTGTATAATGATAACTGAGGTCGTTCGATATGCATTGTGCCTGTCAGAGGATGACGGTGCTTGATCTTGCATACGAAGGTCATAATATAATAAAAACAGGGGAGCTTGAATATAGCAGGCTGAGAGGAAGTGCTCAAACTTCGACCCTTTAACCTGATGCGGATAATGCCGCCGTAGGAAGTCATGATAAGAAGATTTTTTGCAGGAGGCATCGGATGTCTCCTGTTTTTTTACTTTATAGGAAACTTTTCGTTTCCTATAAAGTAAAAAAACGCTCCGCGAGGATGCGCATCTCGCGGAGAAGAAGTTTGCTGTAAACAGCACCGCTCGAGCGCGAAAGAGTCGCAAGCGACTCTTTGTTACATTATAGGAAACTTCTTGTTTTCATTATTGGATTAAAGTGTCAGCGGATTTTGGCACTAGGATCCATTACCAACAGAGGAGGAGAAGCATGGTAAAAGTAAATGGTGAGTTGTTAGATCTTGCAGGAAAGACAATTTCTGAATATCTGACAACAACAGAGTATGATCCAAAGCGAATTGCGGTAGAGCGCAATGGAGAAATTGTTTTTAAATCGCAATATGATGATGTGGTTTTGCAGGATGAAGACAGCATAGAAGTTGTCAGCTTTGTAGGAGGTGGTTGATGAAATGTCGATGAACAGGGAACAGAGCTCTGCTATCCCCACAAAGGAAGAATGGATGGCGGCGCTCACGATGCGCCATGGAGAGGAACGACAGAAAGCATTTTCGGCTGCAACAGTTGCTGTTTGTGGATTGGGCGGACTTGGCTCGAACATAGCGACCGCATTGGCGCGTGCCGGCATTGGTAAATTGATCTTGATGGATTTTGACTGCGTGGATATTACGAATCTTCACCGTCAGCAGTACAAGATCACGCAGATCGGAATGCCCAAGACAGAGGCGATGGTACAGAATCTGCGGGAGATCAATCCTTATATTGATACGGAGATACATACTGTGCGCATTACAACGGAAAATGCGGTTGCTCTTTTGCAGGAGGCGGACATTGTATGTGAAGCGTTTGACAATCCGGAAGCGAAGGCAATGCTTACGAACCTCGTGTTGGAGCAGTTCCCACAAAAGTATTTTGTGGCGGGCTCCGGTATGGCGGGATTTGGGGATCCTAATATGATCCGGACGCGGAAATTGACGGAGCATTTTTATTTGTGCGGTGATGGATGCAGTGATGTTGCGGACGGCGTTGGATTAGTGGCGTCCAGAGTGATGATCTGTGCGGCACATCAGGCACATACGATCCTGCGCATCCTCGCAAAGGAGCAGTAGACAGCAAACTAAAAGGTTGGTTTCACAACGGAAAGAAGCAGCCAAATAAATGACACATACAACAGAAATGGAGATTATCATGAAAAATGACAAATTAGTAATTGGTGGACACGAGTTCAACTCTCGTTTTATTTTAGGTTCTGGAAAATATTCCATGAAGTTGATCGAGGCGGCAGTAAAAGACGCCGGAGCGGAGATCATTACGCTTGCAGTGCGTCGTGCCAATACGAAAGAGCAGGAAAATATTTTGGATTACATTCCGGAAGGGATAACGCTATTGCCGAATACCAGTGGCGCCAGAACGGCTGAGGAAGCCATTCGTATTGCGCGTTTGGCGCGTGAACTGGGCTGTGGCGATTTTGTTAAAGTAGAGATCATGCGCGACTCGAAGTATTTATTGCCGGACAATCAGGAAACGATCCGTGCAACAGAGATTCTTGCGAAAGAGGGGTTTGTGGTTATGCCATATATGTATCCGGATCTCAATACGGCTAGGGATCTTGTGAACGCCGGTGCATCTTGCGTGATGCCGTTGGCTTCACCGATTGGATCCAACAAAGGATTGGCAACGAAGGAGTTTATTCAGATATTGATCGATGAGATTGACCTTCCGATCATTGTAGATGCCGGTATTGGAAAACCATCGCAGGCGTGTGAAGCAATGGAAATGGGTGCAGCGGCGATCATGGCAAATACAGCACTTGCAACCGCAGGAGATCTGCCAATGATGGCATCTGCGTTCAAGGCAGCGATCGAGGCCGGAAGAAAAGCATATCTGGCGGGAATTGGAAGGGTATTGACGCGTGGTGCATCTGCTTCCGATCCGTTGACCGGATTTTTGCGCGACTAAGGCGATACAGATTAAGGTGTCAAAAAGTTTGAATAGCTCTATCATAGAAAGGGACTATAGACACCATAATCCTATCATAGAAAGGGACTATTGACACCATAATCCTATATAGGAAAGGAATATAAAATGGAAAATCAATTTTTAGTAGATTCTGAGTATCTTTCCCCGGAGGCTCTTGCGGTAAAGCACCGTCTTGAGACAGATCCTTCTTCCAGAAAAGATCATATGGAATATTTACCGGGAATGGAGATCATTGAGTCAGACGTCTGTGGTAAGGTGATGACTCAGATGAAACAGTATGAGGCAGATCGTTATACGGCAAAAGATGTGCGGGCGGCATTAGAGCATGAGACATGTACAATTGAGGATTTTAAGGCGTTGATCTCTCCGGCAGCAGAACCCTTTTTGGAGCAGATGGCGGAGCGTGCACGAAGAGAAACGAGTAAACATTTCGGTAACACGGTGTATCTTTTTACACCGTTGTATATTGCCAATTATTGTGAAAATTACTGCGTGTATTGTGGCTTTAATTGCTATAATCACATCAACCGCATGAAGCTGACGATGGAGCAGATCGAAAAGGAAATGAAAGTTATTGCGGATTCCGGCATGGAAGAAATTTTGATCCTGACCGGCGAGAGCAGAGGGCAAAGTTCGGTAGAATATATTGGAGAAGCCTGTAAATTAGCGAGAAAATATTTTCGGATGGTTGGACTTGAAATTTATCCGGTCAATACCGATGAATATCGTTATTTGCATGAGTGTGGCGCAGACTATGTAACGGTATTTCAGGAAACCTATGACACGGACAAGTACGAAACGCTGCATTTGATGGGACACAAGCGCGTGTGGCCTTATCGCTTTGATGCACAGGAGCGAGCACTGCGGGGAGGAATGAGAGGCGTGGCATTTTCGGCGTTGCTTGGTTTGTCCGATTTTCGTAAAGACGCACTTGCCAGCGCACTTCATGTATATTATTTACAGAGAAAGTATCCGCATGCGGAAATGTCTCTTTCCTGTCCGAGACTAAGACCGATCATTAACAATGACAAGATCAATCCGTTGGATGTTCACGAAAAGCAGCTTTGTCAGATTATCTGTGCTTATCGCATTTTTCTGCCATTTGCGGGCATTACGGTATCCTCACGTGAGAGCGCCTCTTTTCGTGATGGCATTGTAAAAATAGCGGCAACGAAAGTATCAGCAGGAGTTTCTACCGGAATCGGGGATCACGACAGTAAGTACAATGGCAAAGAAAATGAAGAACCACAGGGCGATGAGCAGTTTGAGATCAACGACAGCCGCAGTCTGGATAAGATGTATCAGGATATCGCGGAAGAGGGATTGCAGCCGGTCTTGAACGATTATCTTTATATCGGTTAGTTGCTCTGTAAATAAGGGGAAAACTTGTCAGAAGTGTCCCTATTAAAAGATGGAAAGGTGGAGGATAATGAGAAATTTTGATCCGAGTTTATATTTTATTACGGACAGTACCGGATTTACGGAAGAGGAGTTTTTGTACCGGGTCGAGCAGGCATTGATCGGAGGAGCAACGATGCTGCAGCTTCGTGAAAAAGAAAAGACGACCAGAGAATATATGGAGCTTGCTATCAAGGTGCATGCGCTCACGCAGAAGTTCAATGTGCCGTTATTGATTGACGATCGTGTGGATGTAGCACTTGCGGTTGATGCAGAGGGTGTACATGTTGGTGCCAGTGACTTGCCGGTTGCGGCAGCCAGATGTTTGATGGGCGATCATAAGATCGTTGGTGCGACGGCAAAGACAGTTCCTTGGGCGCAGGATGTCTATGAGCAGGGAGCTGATTACTTAGGCGTGGGAGCGATTTATCCAACAACAACTAAAGTAAAAACCGTGTTGACTTCGACAGATACACTGCGGGACATCTGTGAGGCAGTGCCTATCCCGGTCAATGCGATCGGCGGCCTGAATAAGGATAACCTGGATATATTGGACGGCATTCCAATCGCAGGGATCTGCGTAGTGTCGGCGATCATGAAAGCGCCGGATCCGGCATTAGCGGCTAAAGAATTACGAGCACAGGCAGAGAAGCAAAAGAGTTCACAGAAAATTCACAAAAAATATTAGCACTCACTCTTGACGAGTGCTAATAATAGTGGTATAACATAATCAGAACGAAGGAAGAGGAAAGAAAAAGAAGTAAGATTCAAATCCCAAGTTCCAAAAATGTAACTTTTACATGTGTGAGCATTAAAAAGTTGAAGGAGGAATGACTTATGTTAATGCCTAGTATTTTTGGAGAAAACTTATTTGATGATTGGATGGATTTTTCATTCCCGGATATTGACAAGGCTTTGTATGGCAAGCATGCAAAGAACGAGATGAAAACAGATGTCCGTGAGACCGAAGATGGTTATGAATTGGATATCGACCTGCCTGGCTTTAAGAAAGATGAAGTCACAGCACAGTTGGATAACGGATATTTGACGATACAGGCATCCAAGGGCCTAGACAAAGAGCAAAAAGATAAGAAAGGCAAATATATCCGCAAGGAGCGTTATGCCGGTTCAATGAGCCGCAGCTTTTATGTTGGTGATGCGATCACGGAGGAAGATGTTCATGCGAAATATGAGGATGGTATCTTGAAACTGTCCGTACCGAAGAAAGAAGCCAAAGCAGTAGAGCAGACGAAACACATTGCCATTGAAGGATAATGTGAGGTTAGAAAGTTTGTCCCTAACAAATAGATGGAATTGCAAAGGCTTTCGTGACCAGGGGCGTCATACCGTAAGGTATGGCGCCTTTTTGTGCTGTTTGGTGGCTGCAAAATGTTTTATTTATTGCTGATATAATAAGCAATATGTGGTTGTGGAGAATTTGCGGTATGGCAGGTTTGAGTATTTTATTTCATTGTGAATACATCTTGATTGTGCTAAAATAAAACAGACTGTGAGAATGAACATTTTGCAGTAGAGGATTAACATATATGACAATAAATTCTTTGTTTGCTACACTGTTATAGCGAATATATAGTGGCAGGAGGTAAGGAATGAGATACTATAAGAAAGCAATCGCAGCGATCATGGCTGTTGCTGTTTTGGTCGGATTGGAACCATATATAGAGAGGATTAGTATTCACGGTGTGCAATGTGCCTCTGCACAGACATTAGAAGATACTATGGAGACATCAGCACAACTGTCGGAAAGTGCAACGGGAATCCCTACACAGACACCGGACGTCACACAAGGAGTATCTGCGTGTGATTATTATCAAAATATGTCAACCAATGGAAAAGATACATCGGTTGTCACGATATCCAATGCGGACGATCTTCGTGCTTATATGAAGATTATGCAAAAAGTGACCGGATTTGGGTTGACTTTTGTGCAGACAGCAGACATTGCGCTCAGTGACTACAACTTTCGATATGATAAATCTTTGAAACGTATTGCTGTTTATGATGGTGATACGTTAAAATGCACCGTTGCATCGAATGGAACTGCGTATCAGCCGGACAATTCCGATCGCAGCGCTTCGTATGCAGCACTTGGTATGTCAGAAGATTTTCTATGGTTACACGGTCACGATTTTCATGGTGTGTATCAGGGAAATCATCATCGGATATCGGGGGCTTTGCTTGGAGGATCGAGTGCGATTTTCGGAAATGCGAGAGGTGCAGTGGTCAATTTGGTTCTGGAAGGATGCGCAGAAATTGCGGCAACTGATTGTGCATTGTTTGCGAAAGAGTTACAGGGAGCGATTGTGAACTGTTATGCCAGGAACTGCATCATAGTAGATGTGGAGCGTGGGTACTCAGCGTGGGATGTTGGTGCTTTTGCCAGCCGTGTGACGGAAAAAGCAGTTGTAGAACAATGCACCTCTGAGAACAATCAGGTGATTGCAGAAGATATATGTGGAGACAACATTAATCTAAATGTTGGTGGAATCGCAGGCAGTAGTTATGGTTCTATTAGAGATTGCCGGGTGCAGGGAGGCGTTGTGCATGGAAGTATGGCCGGTGGAGTGAGCGGTCTAATATCTGCTGGCGAAATTATGGGGTGCTGCAATTCCGCAGATGTTTATGGGGTGTATTATACCGGGGGGATTTGTGGCTGGAATGCAGCCATGACGTATTTGCAGATGTCTGAGTGTGTGAATGAGGGAACCGTACATGAGTGTTCCGAGACGCGTGGGAGTATGAAGCAATATGCAGGTGGGATTATCGGGTATACATTAAACGGAATTACGATTAACAGATGTCGTAATGCAGGAAATATCAGTTCCGGAGAGCAATCCTGTAATGCGGCACCGGTTAACGTAGGTGGTATATTGGGCGGTGGCTGGAATGACGGAAGCTGTGATTGGATCATTTCTAATACAGTTAATACCGGAACGTTGATCGAACGGCAGCATTCCATCAGCTATATTGGTGGCGTTGTCGGAGACGGTGCCTATCCTCTGCTAAGGCTTTCTAATATCGCGAACTTCGGAACGCTGCTCTATACAGTACAGGATACGTATGCAGAGGCGGCGATTGGCGGTATATTGGGCAGAGGCTGTGAGGCAGAACAGACAGGATCAACTATTTGGAATTTACTGCAGCAGCATGCCATGACGAACTGTGTAAATTATGGAACGGTGCAATTTGACAGTGATTCGAAAAGTGAAGAACAAATCGACTATCATGCGGTGACTGGTGGCGGACTATCCGGAAATGCTGCTGCGACCGCATGGAAAAATTGTTATGAAGCTTCGGTATCAGATCTGCCCCTATTTGGAAAAGAGGGGAATGGTACGATCATGGAGGTTCATCGGATCGATCGTGCACAAAGAGCAGGAGAGGCTTCTGCGGCGTTCATTAGTGAGAATGCAGCGTCTTATGCGCACACTTCCTCACTGGCTGAAGCCTTAAATGCATATGTTTCAGCACAGAATGGAGCGAAAGGGGATTATCTGTCTTGGCTGCAGGGAGACGATACGTATCCTACGTTAAATCTCACGATCGATCTGACGAGAAGCGGATATTCGACCGATAGACTGGTGGACGGTGCTTCCTTGTTGCCAAAACCAAGTGCGGCACCCACGAGTTCACCAACGAAAACACCGACAGCGAATCCAAGTGTTACGCCATCTGTGGCGCCGAACATCCGTCCAACAGCTAACCCAAGTGTTATGCCATCTGTGGCACCGAACATCCGTCCGACAGCGGTTCCGACGAAACGACCAACGGTTGTACCGACAAAGCGTCCGGCGGCACCGACAAAGCACCCATGGAAACCCACGATAGCACCGAAGAAATATCCTGCACCGCGCGTGAAAGTAGTCCGTAAGAAGACCAAAGCCGGTCAGCGGTATATTCAGGTGTCTCTGCGCAAAAAACAAAATTGTTATTTGGAATTTTACCGAAAAACAAAACTTGGGTTCATGCGCTTAAAACTTAAGAAAAATCGGTTAAAAAACGGACACCGCAAGATTAACATTGCCTATAGCAGGAAGATGAAAACTGTGACGTACAAGATACGTATCTACAAGAAAGTAAACGGTCGCCGGAAGTACAGCGAATTTACGAAAGTAAAGAAAATGCGGTTATCCTAGCGCATTACTTCTTAAACAGCTGTTGTGTCGGATGGGAAAAAACGGATAAAAAAATAAGAAATTGATAGACAGCTATGACATATAATTAAGAAAACAATAGACAAAATCAGTATATCAGCATTGATACACATAAGGGAGTAGTACAGACATTGGAAGACAAAAAGTATTGTATGAATTGTATGCAGCCATTGAGTTGGGATGGAACTTGTCCACATTGCGGTCTGGCAGCAGAGAAGATTTCGGATGCTCCGCATCATATTCCACATGGCAGTAAGTTATTTCACGGCAAATATTTGGTTGGTCGTGTGCTTGGTGAAGGTGGATTTGGTATTACATATATCGGTCTGGATCTGACGCTTTTAATCGCTGTGGCGATCAAAGAATATTTCCCAAATGGTCTGGTTTGGCGAAAATGCGATAAAACCAGATCATCTTATCAGGTTACCCCGTATACTCCGGAATCCAAAGTGTTATTCGAACGTGGCAAGGACGATTTTCTCAAAGAAGCCAGAGTGCTGTCACAGTTTGGCACACAGGAAGGCATTGTCCGTACACGCAGTTTTTTTGAAGAAAATGACAGTGTATATTTGGTTATGGATTATGTGCGTGGAGGCAGCATTAAGGATTATGTGAAACGGAATGGACCATTTTCACCACAAAATTGTTGGAATATATTGCACAATCCGATCCGGGCATTGCTGGACCTGCATCAGAGGGGTCTTGTTCATCAAGATGTCAGCCCGGATAACGTGATCATAAATGCAGAGGGCAATGGCGTATTGATTGATTTTGGCGCAGTCAGACATGCAAATGCCATTGATGACAAGACGCGGACTTCTATATACAAACAGGGATTCTCGGCATATGAACAATTGGAAAAGCGAGGCAAGAGGGGACCGTGGACAGACGTATACAGCTTATGCGCTACGATTTATTATATGTTGACCGGACAGGCACCTATAGATGCGACAGAGAGAGTATTTAATGACACGATCAAGCCATTGTGGGAGTATCCGGTGGATATTACCAAAGATGTGGCTGAAGTCATTATGCATGGACTGGCTGTGGAAAGCAGTGCGAGATTGCAGACATTAGACGAGTTGTACGAAACGCTCTATGAGTGCCCGGCGCATCGTAAAGATATGGCAGAAGTTGTTGAGTCGGCATCTGTGCTTGGCGAGAGCCGTGAGGCTATGCGTGAGGAAGCACTTGGTAAGCAGAAAAGGCGGGAGCGGCATATTCATCATTTGTCGGATCAGTTAGAGCAGATGGAAAGACGCCGCAAACACAAAAAGTGGGTGGCCGCCTTTGGAATCATGGTTGGCGTTTTGGCAGTGATCAGCGGTATCGGGTATCGTCAGATGGCAGCAGATCATGGCAAAGCGGAGATGAAACCGCCAGTGATCGCTTCGGCAGAACCGACGAGACTTCCGGAAGATCGGGCGGGACGATCGGTAGTTCCACAGGCAGATGCGGCAACGGCTTCGACAGAACCGACACCAACTGCCACAGAGCCGGTACGGACGAAAAAGCCAAAGGTAACAAAGCGCCCGGTACGGACGAAAAAGCCAAAGGCAACAAAGCACCCGGTACGGACGAAAAAGCCAATGGTGATAAAGACACCGGAGGTAGCAGCGACACCGAAGCGGACCAAAGCACCGAAAAAAACAAAAAAACCAACAAAAATACATATGGATGGTGATATGGATGAGCTCACAGAGTAGTACGAGAAAGATTGCAGAGAAGATTGCGGTCATCAATGACCGATCCGTTTTTTTGGGATTCGATGTATATATGACATTAGAATTGTTGTGTAAGACGCCACAGCAGTGGATGGATGCAGATGTAGAGCAGCAGGCCGCCTGGCGTGTGGAAACATATAAAAAGCTAAATATGGTACTTGGCAAAAAGAAGATCGTGTCAAGGCCGACATTACGACGTTGGCTTGCGCTGGATGGGGAGAACGCAGTATTTCCCAAAAGAGAACAGATCCTAAAGATGGCGCTTGCTCTTTCTTTTGATGAAGAACAATTGCAGCGTTGTCTAAGACAAGGCATACAAGAACCGGGTATTCAGATCAATGATTACCAGGAAATATTATGTTTATATTGTGCGGCACATCATCTTGATAATAACAAATATGAGGATATGCTGCAGATCTTTGAACAGGAAGCGAGCGAGGACACGGAATTAAAGCAAAAGAGTCATACCAGCCAGCTATGGAATATGTACAGAGTGCAAAAAGACAAAGAACCGGCTGATTTTCTGGAATGGATGTTAGAGCATGCTTCGATGTTTAAGGGCTATGGTAAAATGGGACTGAAAGTGTTCCATGAATACCGGGAAAAGATCGTGTATTACGCCAACAAAGAAGTACATGAACGTCTTGTTCGTGCTTTGGAGCAGACGGATTTTAAGGAATGGTCGGCAGAACATGGATACAAGACACCGGATTATGATAGAGGTGTTGTGCAGTATTTGAAAAATAAAAAGCGACGTAAAGATCCGGGCATTGACCAAAATTCATTACGAAGTATACAACGGGATCATTTGCTGTATTATTCCAAAATGGAAAAGAATCTGGTGATGCTGCGCGAACTGTATGCAGCTATTTTGATTCCGCAAGAAGAGCGGGATAGTGGCAGGAGCATCGTTTTTCAGAAACAGCTTAAAAATATGCCGTCGGAATTTCACTTTATGACCGATGATTATGTATCTAAGCTATTGACGGTATCCAAGCAAAAGGAGTGTTTATTCCGATTATCCAGTGAGTATGCCAAGACGAAGGACAAGAAGTGGTCGATCAAGATAAAAAGTCAAAAACAGCGCTGTCGTCAGGTACAGCGTTCGGATATCCTGCCTATGATCCAGTGGGTTGCAGTGCACCGTTATCTGGAGGAAAATGAAAAGCAGGATAGGGAATACGATCAACAGGAAGCGAAAGAGATGTTTGAGCAGATGGCAGAGGAAGCCCTGCAAAAATGCGATATGGCACCATTAAATCCGAGATATCGGTTAGATTTTGTGCTGCTGTCCTGTTTTGGGGACACAGAGATGTCGTACCTGTCAGAAATATTATGTGAATATATTCAACCGGAAGAAGAGTAGAGTGTTTCCACTCTACTCTTCTTCCGGTTTTTTCTTGGTTTGTAAGGTCTGAATTGCATTGCCTAGCATTTCGTAGGCATTATTTGATCTCGCCTCGTTTATGTCGTTCAAAGAAATCTTTTGTTTCCTTAGCAACAACACCGCTCAGTGCGAATAATGCGATCATGTTTGGCAATGCCATCAATCCATTGAAGATATCTGCAATCGTCCAAACAGCTTTTACAGTCATATATGGTCCGATGAAGATCGCAAGGATATAAATATATCGGAAGATCTTCACATGCTTCATATTACCTCCGCTTAAGTATTCTAAGCAGCGCTCACTGTAATAATCCCATCCAAGGATCGTTGTGAAGGCGAAGAATACCAGACATAGCATTAACACAAAAGCAGCAAATTCATTCGGGAAAGGAAGTCCCTTCTGGAATGCATAAGTTGTTACCTGAACGCCCTCTAAGCCCGGTACTTTCCAAGCTCCGGTAAGTACAATAGACAGACCGGTCAATGTACAGATTACGATCGTATCAATAAAAGTACCGGTCATGCTGACAAGACCCTGGCGAACAGGCTCATTGGTCTGTGCAGCAGCAGCGGCGATCGGTGCACTACCAAGACCGGCTTCGTTAGAAAAGATACCTCTTGCAACACCTTTCTGCATAGCAACTAACATACTTCCTACGGCTCCGCCGGTGACGGCCTTCGGCGTAAATGCTGCAACAACGATTGTTTTAATTGCTGCCGGTAGTGCTGTAATATTGCAAAGAATTAAGATAATAACAACGACGAAATATAAAATTGCCATAAATGGTACGATAACCTGACTGACGCTTGCGATTCGCTTTACACCACCGATCAATACGGCGGCAACGCAGAACGTTAAGATTAAAGAAGCGATCACAACAGACCAGGAATAATCTGCCAAAAAAGGAATGGATTTTACACGGTGTGTATTATTTGGATCAAAGAAGTTGTTTACGGCACTGGAGATACCATTTACCTGACTAAAGGTACCGATGCCGAATAATCCAACGCATACGCCGAAAAATGCAAATATTTTTGCGAGCCATTTCCAACGCTTGCCCATTCCCTGCTCTATGTAATAGAAAGGACCGCCTAAGCTATGTCCATCTTTCGCAACAACACGATATTTTACAGCAAGTAATCCTTCGGAGAATTTTGTAGCCATTCCTAGGAAGGCTGCGACGATCATCCAAAATAAAGCACCGGGACCACCGGCACCTACTGCTGTTGCGACACCGACGATATTGCCGGTACCGATCGTAGCACTTAGTGCTGTACAAAGTGCCGAGAAACTAGAAATTTCACCTTCGCCACCTTCTTCGTTTTTGATCATCCACTTGAGTGCTAACGGAAGTTTGCGAACTTGAAGTAGTTTGATACGGGTTGTTAGAAGAAGTCCACCTGCCATGATCAATATGATCAGAGGGACGCCCCATACTAAATTGTCAACAGTTACGAGAAAATTATTGATTTCTTTCCACATTTTTTTTACCTTTCTTTTGTTTTCTGTCCTTTTACCTGAGAGATTCCAGCCATAGGCTTGTTGCACCTTCGGTATCTGCCAAAACCGCAGAATTCTCCAGAGAGTCGATCCATTTACAGTTACACCGTATTGCACGGCACCTGAGAGTGTTACTCCTTCGGCAGGTGAAACCACCATTTTCCTGTAAACTTCATATCGAAACACACAACATATACTATATAACGTCTCCTATTTTTTTTCAAGAAAAAAGAAAAAAGCATTGACAACTAATAGAAGTTAGATTATACTAACTACCGTGAAATAAAAATTATTTCGCATTATTTTTTGAAGGTGGGTTAGTAAACGCTAACTATAATAAGTTATAGAAAGAAGAGGGTACTGTGATGGCAAAAGAAGTGATTATTCAGAAAATGAAAGACTCCGGCTGCAGAATTACGAAGCAGCGTATGATACTCTTAGATATTATTCTGGAGGAGGATTGTTCTTGCTGCAAAGAAATTTATTTTAAGGCATCCAAGAAAGACTCTAAGATCGGTGTGGCAACCGTATATCGTATGATCAATTCTCTGGAAGAAATCGGAGTGATCAGCCGCAAGAATATGTTTAAGGTAATGTAGTTAATAGATTGTTTTGCAAAAGCATTTTATATAGGGGACAAAAACATATCGTGTGCATTTATGTTTTTATTCCGTATGAATTCTACAAAAAAGGCAGAAACTTATGTTGATGCCTTTTTTTGTTACTTTATAGGAAACTGCTCACTACAGTAACTTCCCATACCGGAAGTTACTGTTCAAACCACATATTGCTTATTATGACGATGGTCTAATTATATTTTGCAGCTATTAGATAGTGAATCCTGCCATCAAAAAAATATAGCAATTACCTTGCTAAACCGGGACATCTCAGGCACTCCTTTAGGCATGTATTCATCAGAGACTGAACAAAATGAGAAAACGTATCAGAAGTATGTATTGACGAATGGAAAGGAGTTAGTTATCATACAGATAAGTTAGCAGAGACTAACTTAAAAGGAGGGAACGGTCATGCGAATAGAAACCTGGGAAATCATGCAGAATGCAGATTTGGATGAGATAGAATTGCAATTGGCGTTTCAGTGTGCACCGCTTATTACCGGTTTGAAGGTGTCTAATCTGTTTCAGATTGACAGTAGACATTATAAAAGATTATGTGAAATATTGGATAAAAGCAATTTTTCATTTTGCGGTTTGGGCGGAAGAAATGGGTCGGTGTCGTTGCTGATCTATCAAAAAGAATGGCTGGAGCAGTTTTTACAGCAAGAGGAGGTGCGGATATTGATGCATCGTTTGGGCTATAGGGATCTGCACTTGGAGCGGGTATTGACCAAGTTTCGCAGCAGATATATCCGATATATGCAAAAAAAACAGCAGTTCCCGCACGAGATGGGAGTACTGCTCGGATATCCGCCGGAGGATGTGGAAGGCTTTATTATATACGAAGGAAAGAACTCTTTGTGTGAGGGGTATTGGAAAGTGTATGCAGAACCGCAAAAGAAGCTTCGGCTGTTTGCACAATATGATAAAGCAAGAGAGTGGCTTTTGGATCTGCTGTATTGTGGCGTTGGGATGGAGGATATTGTAGGGGTAACTCTTGATGCGGAAAGCAGAGCAATTTCGCAGGATTATCTTTTTGCTTCGTGAGATCGGGGCATGATCCGGGAATGCACTGTGCTTCTGTATCGTTACAAATAATATAGGCGAAGAAACTTCGCGGTATAAATATGGTGCCTGATATTCAGCAAAACGAGATTGCAGGATAACAGGAACATAAAAGAATGGAGGATTATTATGAGCAAAGTATCAATTGTGTACTGGACACAAGGTGGCAACACACAGGCTATGGCAGAGGCAATCGGCGAGGGTGTTACGGCAGCCGGTGGTGAGGCGGATGTTGTATTTGTAAGCGATGCTAATATTGCAGATTTAAAAGCAGAGGGTGCATTTGCATTGGGATGCCCGGCGATGGGCGCTGAGGTGCTTGAGGAAATGGAGATGGAACCTTTTGTTCAGGATGTTGAGAGGTTTGCCAATGGCAAAAAGATCGCGTTATTTGGTTCTTATGGATGGGGAGATGGTCAGTGGATGCGCGACTGGGAAGACCGCATGACCGCTGCCGGAGCAACACTGGTTGGCGGTGAAGGCGTGATCTGTCAGGAAGCGCCGGATGAGGCTGCATTACAAAACTGCATCGAGATTGGTAAACAGCTTGTGAACGCATAAGTTTAGATGTATCATTTTGTGGCAAAAGCATTCTGGGAGCATTTTGTCATGAAATTATTATATGGATTCTTTTGATTTAAGTCTAAAAGCGGTCTTGTTGATAAAATATATCAATAAGGCCGCTTTTGGCTGGAAATTCAAAAAATCGTAATGTATAATACTTTTTTGAGAATTCTCTACAATAGATCATAACAGAAGCGCACGGTTTTGTGATGCTTCGGAAATGGAGGAAGCATATGTTAGATTGTTTAAAAAAAGTGGATGGTAAAAAATTAGGAGTGTTTGCAGCCGGTGTAGCATTTGGTACTGCAGGTATCAAAGTATTATCCAGCAAAGATGCAAAGAAGCTTTATACAAATTGTACAGCAGCCGTTCTTCGTGCTAAGGAGTGTGTATTAAAGACAGCAACGAAAGTGCAGGAGAATGCCGAGGATATTTATGCAGAGGCACAGCAGATCAATGAGGACCGTGCGGAAGCAGAAGAGGTTCTTGGTGAGGAAGAGACTGTAGAAGCGGAAACAACAGAAGAATAATTAACGCTGCACCTGTGGACGGGGTCGCTGTCTACAGGTGTTTTGTCGTTTATTGTCCGGGTGTGCTCTGTGTAGAGATGCCCGGACAGCGTTTTAATTAGAATACCGGTTTCAATGGTTAGAAAGGCATGAATAATTATGAAGTTTGTCATTAAACATGAGATAAGAGGTCGTATTCGAGTACATCTGATCGGAAAAGCAATGAGTTTTGCGCAGGCAGACACGTTGCAATATCAATTTGAGCAGATGAAAGATGTAACGGCGGTCAAGGTACAGGAACGTACTATGGACGTTACGATCTGTTATATAGGAAGCCGTAAACATATTATTACGGCATTAGGACAGTTTTCTTATGATAAGGTGGAAGTGCCGGAGGTGTATCTCAAAAATTCAGGACGGGAAATGAATCGTTTTTATTGGGATAAATTGGTTGATCAGACGGTAGTACATTTTGTAAACAAGATATTTTTGCCGGCACCGTTACGGGCCGGGATCGCTACTGTGAGATCGGTCAAATATATTGTGCAGGGTGTTAAGACTTTGGCTAAAAGAAAAATAGAAGTACCGGTGTTGGATGCAACGGCGATCAGTGTGTCTTTAATACGAGGTGATTATAAGACGGCGGGCGCTGTCATGTTTTTACTTAGTATGGGTGAGATCTTAGAGGAATGGACGCACAAAAAATCAGTCGGAGATCTGGCACGAAGTCTGTCCCTCAATATTGATAAAGTATGGCTTGTTACCGATGATACGGAAGTGCAGGTGTCAGCTGCGCAGATTAAGGAGGGCGACCGGATTCGTGTACATATGGGAGCTGTTATTCCGTTTGATGGCATTGTGATGGAGGGAGAAGCGTTAGTCAATCAGGCGTCGCTTACCGGAGAGTCGCTGCCGGTGCGTAAGGCGGCAGAAAGTCCTGTTTATGCGGGTACCGTTGTTGAAGAAGGAGAGATTACTCTTTTGGTCAAAGAAAGTACCGGATCCAGCAAATACGAAAAGATCATGACGATGATCGAGGATTCCGAGAAGCTTAAGTCGTCCTTGGAAGGCAAAGCGGAGCACTTAGCTGACCGACTGGTACCATATACGTTTTTGGGTACCGGCCTTACGTTGGCATTGACACGTAATACTGTGAAAGCGTTGTCAGTATTGATGGTTGATTTTTCCTGTGCATTGAAATTGGCAATGCCGTTGTCGGTACTGTCGGCGATCCGTGAATCCAGTGCACATGATATTACTGTGAAAGGCGGTAAATTCTTAGAGGCAGTTGCGGAAGCCGATACGATCGTGTTTGATAAGACAGGAACGCTCACTAAGGCACAGCCTACGGTAGTTGAGGTGATTCCGTTTGACGATAGAAGCCCTGATGAGCTGCTTTGTATTGCAGCCTGTTTAGAAGAGCATTTCCCACATTCTATGGCAACGGCAGTTGTTGTTGAGGCAATGAAACGCGGCCTTGTTCATGAAGAACTGCACACGAAAGTAGAATATATTGTGGCACATGGTATTTCCTCTACGATCAATGACAAGAAGATCATTATCGGAAGTCATCATTTTGTCTTTGAAGATGAGGGCGCTGTCGTTCCGGAGGATAAGAAGGAACAGTTTGAGCAGCTTCCGGAGCAATATTCTCATTTGTACATGGCGATGGATGGTAAATTGGTTGCCGTGATCTGTATCGAAGATCCACTGCGAGTTGAGACAGCTGAGGTGATCCGTGAATTAAAACATCTTGGTATTCATAAGGTTGTGATGATGACTGGTGACAGTGACCGCATTGCTGCTAATATTGCTCAAAAGGCTGGTGTTGATGCGTATTATTCGGAAGTGCTTCCGGAGGATAAGGCTAATTTTGTGGAGCAGGAAAAGAAAGCAGGACATAAGGTTATCATGGTTGGTGATGGGATTAATGATTCTCCGGCATTGTCGGCGGCTGATGTAGGCATTGCGATCAGTGAGGGCGCGGAAATCGCCAGAGAGATTGCAGATGTTACGATCGCAGCAGATGACTTGCGTGAGATCATTACACTCAAGAAAATCAGCAATGCTTTGATGAAGCGTATTGACAGAAATTATAAAGTTATTGTAGGATTTAATACAGCACTTATTTTGTTCGGCGTTGGTGGTGTACTTCCGCCAACAATGTCGGCATTATTACACAATACGTCGACCATATTGATCAGTCTGAAGAGCATGGAAAACTTGTTGGAAGAGTAAGATATCATCTGAGAGGGGTATTGTAACAAGAATTAGGAGGAGTTTATGAAAGATATCAAGAAACCAGAGTTTATGCTGGAAGCGATGCGAGGACGGAGAGGGTTTATCGCCGTGCTCGAGATGTTGATCGCGATTGTAGTCTTTGTGGTCAGTTCGATCGCAATGTCCATTGGTACGATTCCTTTAATGATCGGTTATTTCGTGAGTGATCCGGAGTTTATGAAAATGGCACAGGCTGTCGCGGACGGATCGATGGATTCGCTGCAATATATGCAGAAAATGCAGGACTATGCACTCCATTTGCCGGATTGGATGACCATTGCAACACTTTTATTAGAAATCCTGATGATTGCGGTTGTTTTTATCTATTGCCGTTTTTTGGAGAAGAGAAAGATCCGTACATTAGGATTTCGTAAGAAGGGAATGGTTCCACAGTATTTGAAGGGTGCTGTGGCTGGAGCACTATTTTTTAGCGTAGCATATTTGATATGTGTTCTAACAGGAAGTATTCATGTAGAAGGATTGGTGACCAATATGGCACCTCTGGGGATTCTTGGTTACCTTGTTGGATATTTGGTACAGGGCATGGCAGAAGAGGTGCTTTGCCGCGGCTATCTGTTTGTATCGTTGTCGAGAAGACATTCCGTCGTGTATTCGGCAGTGCTCAGTGCACTGTTCTTTGCTATGTTACATGGTGCCAATTCCGGCTTGACGCCACTTGCGGTATTTAACTTATTCTTGTTTGGCATTTTCGCAGCACTGTTGTTGGTAAAATGTGAAAATATCTGGGTTGTTGGTGCGTTCCACAGTTTGTGGAATTTTGCACAGGGGAATATTTATGGCATTCAGGTCAGCGGTAATTCTCTACAGCCGGCAATCTTAAACAGCAGCAACGTGAAGGGACATGGTTTGATCAACGGTGCAGGCTTTGGCTTAGAAGGTGGTCTTGGCGTGACGCTTGTACTTGGTCTTGGTATTGTCTATTTGGTGTACAACTTGAACAAACAGGGCAAGATCGTGGAATGGGAAGGATTCCGGCCGGTCGGAGAGAATTATAATAACGATATGCCGAGCGGACAGAATTATGCAGCTCCACAGTATAACGGAAATCAGCAGGATTATGCAGGTTCACAGTACAACGGAAATGAGCAGAGTTATGCAGGTCCACAGTATGGCAGAGAAGAGCAGGATTACGCCGGTTCGCAATATAATGGAAATGAACAGAGTTACAATGGTTCATCATATAACAGCGATCAGGAAGCTTTTGCCAGACCGCAGGAAGAAACCCAGTCTGGTAAGAGTTCAGAAGGTTATGAAAATATGGGCGTAGCACCGGGGCAGACCCCTTGGCATCCGGAAACGCCAGAGCAGAAAATGTCCGATGAAAAGACATTTAATGCAGACTATTTTAAGGAATAGACGAGTGAAATAAAGCAAAGCCAGCGCTTTGCTTTGCAAGAATTGCTAAAGCAATTCTTGGTAGCATCACATTATAAAGAGGCATGTATGAATTGTATTCATACATGCCTCTTTTGTTACTTTATAGGAAACTACTCTTTCTCAGATTGTTTCAAGTTTTTTGCGGCTGTTGAGAGCATCAATTTGATTCGGTTTAACTGGTTCACTTCGCTGGCACCCGGATCGTAATCAACAGCAACAATATTGGAATCCGGATAGCAGTGACGTAATTCTTTGATAACACCTTTGCCGACAACGTGGTTTGGCAGACAGCCAAAAGGCTGTGTACAAACAATATTTGGAACACCGGAATGGATCAATTCGATCATCTCACCGGTTAAGAACCAACCCTCACCGGTCTGGTTACCACAGGAAACAATCGGTGAAGCATATTCTGCAAGTTTGGCGATTGGAACCGGTGGGTCAAAGCGTTTACTCTCTGTCAGGGCATCGTGCATCGTCTTGCGATAATGTTCAATAAAACGGATCGCAGCGTTGTTGATCAAAGCACTGGATTTCTTTTTGCCTAAATAATCCGCCTTAAAGTTTGCATTGTAAAGACTGTACATAAAGAAATCGATCAGATCCGGACATACTGCCTCGGCACCTTCAGACTCCAATAATTCGACTAAGAAGTTATTGGCAAGTGGAAGGAATTTAACTAAAATCTCGCCGACAATACCAACACGCGGTTTCTTTACATCCAGCAATGGAAGTTCATCAAATTCTTTCACAATGCCGCGGATATTTTTCTTAAATTCGCTGTGTTTTCCGTTTTGAACGGATTTTTGTGCGATCTTCAACCATTTTTCATGCAATGCATTGGCAGATCCCGGAACTGCCTCATAAGGACGTGTTTTGTAGAGGACACGCATAAATACATCGCCGTAGATCAATGCCTGTAATGCACGGTCAGCCATCTTGTAGTTGATGTCTAATCCCGGATTCTTTTCAATGCCGGCGCTCATGGAAATGACAGGAATCTGCTCCATGCCTGCTTTTTCCAAAGCACGACGGATAAATCCGATATAGTTAGTTGCACGACATCCACCACCGGTCTGCGTAATGATCAACGCTACTTTGTTAAGATCATATTTGCCGGAAAGCAATGCCTGCATAAACTGTCCGACAACGAGCAGGGATGGATAACATGCATCGTTGTTTACATACTTTAATCCGTAATCCAGGCACTCGCCGGTGCTAGGTAATACTTCCAAATTGTATCCGCAGGATGCCAGTGCCGGTTCGAGAATATCGAAATGGATCGGAGACATCTGTGGAACAAGGATCGTATAATCTTTACGCATTTGTTCTGTAAAGACTACGCGGTGGTGTGCAGTATCTTTTTTGACCGGTTTGATCTGCTTGCGCTCGCGTTCACGAACAGCGGCGAGCAGAGAGCGGATACGAATACGTGCAGCACCTAAATTATTAACTTCGTCAATCTTTAATACTGTATAAATCTTATTCTGCAGCGTCAGTATATCGCTGACCTGATCGGTTGTTACCGCATCCAGTCCGCAGCCGAATGAGTTGAGCTGGATCAGATCTAAGTCGGAACGGGTTGCTACATAAGAGGCCGCTTTGTACAGACGGGAATGATACATCCACTGATCCATAACGATCGTAGGACGATCTACGTTGCCGAGTTCGGATACACTGTCTTCAGTCAATACGGCAACACCGAAAGAGGTGATCAGTTCCGGAATACCGTGATTGATCTCCGGATCGGTGTGATATGGTCTACCGGCGAGCACGATACCATGGCAGCCGTTTTCTTCCATATAAGCGAGTACTTCTCGTCCTTTGGCGGACATATCATCACGTACATGCTGCATTTCTTTCCATCCTGCAGCAGCCGCACGGCGGATTTCCTCTTTGGAAATGCCGTTTTCTTCCGTGAAGTATTCTACCAGACGTTTTGTTAATATTTTTTCACTTTCAAACGACAGGAACGGGTTTTGATATTTGATCTTGCCATCCTGCAGTTCTTCGACATTATTTTTGATGTTTTCACCATAAGAGGTGACGATCGGGCAGTTGTAATGGTTGCCGGCACCCTCTACCTCACAGCGTTCATATGGCACGCAAGGATAGAAAATGTAATCGAGTCCCTGCTTGATCAGCCAAGATACGTGCCCATGCGCAAGTTTTGCCGGATAACATTCGGATTCGCTTGGAATGGACTCAATACCCAGTTCATAGATTTTGCGGCTGGACTCCGGAGAGAGTACCACACGATAGCCAAGTTCGGTAAAGAAGGTAAACCAAAACGGATAATTTTCGTACATATTCAGTACACGTGGAATACCGACCGTACCGCGCACGGCGTGCTCTTCATCCAATGGTTTATAGTGAGCGAAGAGTCGTTTGTTCTTGTATTCAAAAAGGTTTGGAATATTCTTCTTGTTTTTCTGACCGCCAATACCACGTTCACAACGGTTGCCGGAAATAAACTGTCTGCCGCCGGTAAAACGATTGATCGTGAGGAGGCAGTGGTTGGTACAGCCCTTGCAGCGAGACATGGACGTTTCGAAACGAAGCTCGTTGATCTGGTCGATCGTGAGCATCGTGCTTTCCTGTCCGTTATAATGATCTCTGGCAATGAGTGCGGCACCAAACGCACCCATGATACCGGCGATATCCGGACGTACGGCTTTGCAGCCGGAAATGCGCTCAAAGCTTCGCAGTACCGCATCGTTATAGAAAGTACCACCTTGAACAACGACTTTTTCACCGAGATCTTTTGGATCAGTCAGCTTGATCACTTTTAACAAAGCATTTTTAATAACGGAATAAGCAAGTCCGGCAGAAATATCTGCAACGCTGGCACCTTCCTTCTGAGCCTGCTTTACTTTGGAATTCATAAATACGGTACAGCGGGATCCAAGATCGATCGGATTCTCGGCAAACAACGCAACTTTCGCAAAATCAGCGACCTCGTAATTGAGAGATTTTGCAAAGGTTTCGATAAAGGAACCACAGCCGGAGGAACAAGCCTCGTTTAACTGAACTTTATCAACGGAGTGGTTTTTGATCTTGATGCATTTCATATCCTGACCACCGATATCCAAGATACAGTCTACTTCCGGTTCAAAGAACGCAGCAGCATTGTAGTGTGCTACCGTTTCTACTTCACCCTCGTCCAAAAGGAGCGCAGCCTTTAACAGTGCTTCGCCATATCCGGTAGAGCAGGATCGAACAATCTGTGCTCCAGCCGGCATTTTACTGTAAATATCTTTGATCGCCTTGATCGCTGTTTTCAGCGGGCTTCCGTTGTTGTTGCTGTAAAATGAGTACAGCAGGGAACCGTCTTCGCCGATCACAGCTACCTTTGTTGTAGTAGAACCGGCATCGATCCCTAAGAATAAATTGCCTTTATAACTTGCAAAATCGCCTTTCTTTACATCATTTTGCGAATGCTTTTGTAAGAAATCATCGTATTCTGCCTGATCCTTAAAAAGAGGCTCCATACGGGTTACTTCAAATTCCATCTTGATTTCTTGGGAAAGATCGGTGTGTAATTTGCCAAGGCTTGACATATCTTCTTCCTTGGCGTTCATTGCTGCACCGGAGGCTGCAAACAGATGAGAATGTTCCGGAGCGATGATCTGGTCGCCTTCCAGACCGAGAGTACGGATAAATGCCTGCTTTAATTCGGTCAGGAAATGAAGCGGACCGCCTAAGAATGCAACATTACCGCGAATTGGTTTACCGCAGGCAAGACCACTGATCGTCTGATTGACCACTGCCTGAAAAATAGAGGCTGAGAGATCTTCTTTGGTTGCACCTTCGTTGATCAGAGGTTGAATATCCGTTTTGGCAAATACGCCGCATCGAGCTGCGATTGGGTAAATTGCTTTATAATTTTTAGCATATTCATTTAATCCGCTGGCATCCGTTTTTAATAAGGTAGCCATTTGGTCAATAAAGGACCCGGTACCACCGGCGCAGATTCCGTTCATACGCTGGTCGATACCACCGGTAAAATATATGATTTTAGCGTCTTCCCCGCCTAATTCGATGGCGACATCGGTGTGAGGGGCGTAATCTTTAAGTGATGTTGCAACTGCTACTACCTCCTGTACGAAAGGAACGTTCAGATATTTGGACAGCGTCAGTCCACCGGATCCGGTAATGACCGGAGCAACCGGCAGATCACCAAATTCATCATAGGCTTTTTCAATAATAGCAGCAAGAGTTTCCTGGATGTTGGCATAGTGCCGTTGATAATCGGAAAAAATAATTTCGCCATCTTTATTTAACAGCGCAATTTTTACGGTTGTGGAACCGATATCGATTCCCAATGTATTCATGTGTAATTTCATAAATACCCTCCATCTAGTATCTTGTATTACTCTTAGTTTCTAATGGTATGTCAGCAACGATAAATTATGAGTTTGTGCTTGATTTGCGAGGCACAAAAATTCGTCGCATTTTCCTATTATAATGCTATTATGAGAGGAATGCAATAAACATTTTTTGCTTTTGTGGAGTGAGATCCGGATCCGCGGCTGCGAGTAGAGTCACCATTTCACGGAAAGCAGAATATACTGTAGCAAATAAAGGCATAAGGTGAATACACCATGAATTATGAGTATTGTAATGGACATATGCATATGATAAAGAAAGGAGATACACTGTACGCTTTGAGCCGAAGATATCATGTCCCGCTGGAAGTGATGTTGCGTGCCAATCCTTATGTAGATGTATATAATCTACAGCCGGGTGATACTGTTTGCATTCCGGGAAAGAAAGCAGATGGATGCAATATAAATCTGATCATGCCGCGGATGGGTAACGGACAGGAGGAGATGACGCCGGACGTGCAGGAAAATATCGCAGAGACTTCCGTTGATGCTGACCGTTCTGAAGAAGATCAGGAGAGACAATCCTATGAAATGACGCGGGAGTTTGACACGACAGTTCCCTATGATGACAGGTATGTGACCGAGCAGGGAGATTCCCTGCAGTCTTTCTTACAGAGAATGAACGTTTCGCTGAATGATTTTTTGGAGCAGAATGAGCCAGAGGACGTTATGCTGCTGCCAGGTATTGCATATCGTAAATAGCAGAGATGCAGCCTGTTGTAAATAGCATATTTTGTCGCAGGATACACCCGCTTGCGGACGGGGAATCCAATTGACAAAGAATACGCGTCACACTATAATGAAATGTACTATGGCGTTCTTTTCGATTGCTGTAAAAATACGCTGTAGTACATTTTTGAATTGCATGTAAAATATCCTGTGAACAGATGGGCTTTTGCAGGGGAAATACCTGAAAATATCAGGCATAGAAAGGACAAGTATATGATACAATGGTTAAATAAGATGGAACGCAAATTTGGAAAGTATGCGATCCCTGACTTGACACGTTACGTAGTTGGTGCATATTGTCTCGGTGCTTTGTTAGAGATGCTGACAAATTTTGGGATAATACCGTTTGATATTTATTATAACTGGCTTTGTCTGGATATGAGCAAGGTGGCGCATGGACAAGTCTGGAGATTGTTTACGTATTTGCTGGAACCGTATGGCTTTAGCGGCAGCACGTCCTTTGTACTCAGCGTGTTGTTTTTGGTGATCCAGGTTAATCTGTTTTTCTTGTTTGGACGATCTTTGGAACGGGCCTGGGGAACGTTTCGGTTTAACATGTATTTCTTTAGTGGTTATCTGTTAAATATTATTGCAGCACTAATCCTGTATTTAAGTCCGTTTCATATTGCAATTTATGATTCCGGTTTTCAGTATGTTTACTGGGCGATGTTCTTTGCTTTTGCACTGATCCAGCCGGACACGGAGTTACTTTTGTATTTTGTGCTTCCGATCAAAGTAAAATGGCTTGCGCTATTCGATGCGATTTATATGTGCTATTTGATAGTGGGCAATTTTGTGGCAGGTTTTCGCATGATGGGAATGACAGCCGTGTATGGAGCACAGGCACAGGCGTATGGCTGGATGCATATTAGTCAGGCGTTTGCGGTTATCGTAGCAATGGGGAACTTCTTACTGTTCTTCTTCCTGACGCGGGATTACAAGCGGATGTCATATGGAGAGCAGAGGAGACGAAGAGGTTTTAAGAAGAAGATGAAAGCAGCGGGTGCCGGACAGCGTATTGTGCATCGCTGTGCAATTTGTGGCAGGACTCAGGAGGAATTTCCGGATCTGGAATTTCGTTACTGCTCCAAATGTGAGGGCAATTATGAATATTGTGCGGATCATTTATTTACACATCAGCATGTCAAAAAATACATGTAATTATTTAGGAGGAAGGTTGAAATGACAGCAATTACAGTTATTGCTATTTTGGCTGCGGCCGCAACGATCTATGGCTTTGTTGCAATGGATTCGTGTGAGCGCGTTAAAGTGGCAACAAAAGGAAAGAAGAAGAAATACCAGGTACAGGAGGTTCCGGAGACGGGTATTCTTTTTATGGTGATCATGGCGGTCGCATTGATCGTTCGCTATATTGCGGCAGCAAAATATTTTGGCAATGAAACGGATATGAACTGTTTTATCGCTTGGGGGGACATGGTCTTTAAGGATGGGATTGGTAATTTTTATTCTTCAGATTCTTTTACAGACTATCCACCTGGATATATGTATATTCTGTATATGGTCGGTGCGATCCGTCATGTACTTGGGGTGGCTTGGAATTCTACGCTTAGCGTGATGCTTACTAAGACACCGGCGATCATTGCCGATCTGGCTACGGCTTACCTGCTGTTTCGCATTGCCGGAAAGCGTTGGACGCAGAAGGGTGCGGGAATTTTAACAGCAATCTATCTGTTTGCACCGGCGGTACTGCTCGATGGAGCGATCTGGGGACAGACAGATGCAGTATTTACCTTTTTCGTTGTATTAATGATCTATTTGGTGACAGAGCGTAAGCTGATCCCGTCGTATTTTGTATTTGCGGTTGCAGTATTGGTAAAACCGCAGTCTCTTATTTTTACACCGGTATTGATCTATGGCATTATCGATCAGGTGTTTTTAGACGGCTTTGACTGGAAGAATTTTTGGAAGAATCTGGGGCTTGGCCTGGCAGCGATTGCGATGATTGCCCTGCTGATGCTCCCGTTCGGATTTAAGGATGCGTTATCACAGTATACGGAGACATTGGCATCTTACAAATTTGCCAGTGTAAATGCTTATAATATTTGGACCTTGTTTGGACAAAACTGGGCCGAACAGACGAAACACTTTATGGGTATCACGTATCAGACTTGGGGAACCATTTTTATTATTTTGATCGTGGCAGCAGCTACCTGGCTTCATTTCCGTGCAAAAAATAATCCGGCACGTTACTATTTTGTCGGGGCATTTATCGTAACGGGAATGTTTTTGCTGTCAGTTCGTATGCATGAGCGTTATGTGTATCCGGCGATCATTATGCTGTTGTTTGCATTTGCGATGCGTCCGAAACGTGAGGTTGCCTATTTATTTACGGGGTTGTCAGGAATGGCATTTTTCAATATGGCACATGTTGAGTTTGTGTATGATCTGAATAATTTTAATGCCAAGGAACCGGTGACCTTAGCAATTGCAGCCGGTATGGTGATCGTATTTGGCTACATGGTATATGTAGCGTTGACATGCTTTAACGGTTATTTGTCAGAGGGTGAGATCGCGCGTACTTCGACCGGACGGCCTGCACAGGCAGGACGTAAGAATACGCATGCGAATAATGCACGTAACAATGTAAGCAAAAAGGAATCAGAGGGCAAGATCGCCCGTTCTGTAACGCTCAGCAAGATGACGAAAGTTGACTGGATCGCAATGGCAGTGATCACATTGATCTACGCAGTGGTAGCATTTGCGCGTCTGGGAAATATGTCGGCGCCGGAAACAGCATATTCTGCTGTGAAAGAAGGAGCGATTGTTCTTGATTTTGGTGAAACTACCAACATTTCACAGTTATGGGATTATCTGGGGTATGAAAATAATCCGCACTATAACATTGAATACAGTAACAATAAGGATTCTGGTTATACAACATTTTCGACCGGTGTTACAGATGACAATGGTAATACGCAGAGCTATTGGGATGCAGGTTCTGTATTTTGCTGGAACAGTCTTACATTGAATGTTCAGGCAAGATATGTCAAAATTTCTCCGACGGAGGATAATTACGAGGATAGTCTGTTAGAACTTGTGTTCTTGGATAGCAATGGCAAAAAATTGGAGCCTGTGAATCGAGATGAGTATAAGAATTTGTTTGATGAGCAGGATGAATTTGAGGGACGTGCCAGTGCAATGAATGGTACGTACTTTGATGAGATCTATCATGGACGTACGGCATACGAGATGATACATAAGCTGTACTGTTATGAAAACACGCATCCGCCACTTGGTAAAATATTCATCGCCTGCGGTGTACTCATGTTTGGAATGAATCCATTCGGATGGCGTTTTATGGGAACCTTATTCGGAGTATTTATGGTTCCGATCATTTATTTGTTTGCCAAACGTTTCTTCAACAAGGAATGGATCAGCATTGTGACAACGTTATTGTTTGCGTTTGACTTTATGCATTTCGTGCAGACAAGAATAGCGACGATCGATGTGTTTGTTACACTGTTTATTATGTTGTCGTATTACTTCATGTACTGCTATCTGCAGAAGAGTTTTTACGACACAAAGCTGCAAAAGACATTCATACCGCTTGGACTTTGCGGTGTTGCAATGGGGCTTAGCTGGGCCAGTAAGTGGACCGGAATTTATTCCTCGGTAGGTCTGTGTATATTGTTCTTCCTGCATATGTATCGCAGATATCGTGAATATGTCATTGCCTGCAAGACACCACGCGGTCAGACGAATGGTATTTCACATGCGTATATTATTGATAATTTTAGCAGTTATTTTTGGAAGACGATTGGATTCTGTTGCGTCTTTTTTGTGGCAGTTCCGGCGATCATTTATATATTGTCTTATATTCCATTTAATGATGGAACAGACCATAACTTATTGACGCGCGTGATCAATGCACAGAAAACGATGTTCGATTATCATTCTGCTTTGAAAGCGGATCATCCGTATTCTTCCAAATGGTATGAGTGGCCGATCATGACAAGACCGATCTGGTATTATTCCGGAACGATTGGCAATCTGCGTGAGGGTATCAGTGCCTTTGGTAATCCACTTGTTTGGTGGGCCGGCATTCCGGCAGCGTTTTATATGCTGTATCTGCTGTGGAAAGAGAAAGACCGCAAGGCTGGATTTTTGCTGATCGGGTATCTGTCGCAGTATGCACCTTGGTTCTTGGTAAGCCGTGTGGTATTTATTTATCATTATTTTCCAAGCGTACCTTTCGTTGCCGCTATGGTGGGATACAGTTTCTTTAAGCTGGCACAATGGAAACCAAAGATCAAACCGGCGATCTATGTCTATGTTGCCTGTGCGATCGGGTTATTTATCCTATTTTATCCGGTGTTGTCCGGGCTTGCGATCGATCCGGCATTTGCAACCAAGTATTTGAAATGGTTTGATAGCTGGGTATTGTTACAGACTTGGTAATTTGATCAGGAACAGGGTGGTAAAAATGTCATAAATTTGATGACCTGACAGAATATGGATGTCAGGTCATCACGGAATAGAAAGGTAAAAATATGAGCAATAAGTTACGAGAGTGTGTCAATAAATTACATAGTAATAAAGAAGTTGGGAATCTGTTACCGGAGTATCTGAAGCAGAGCATGATCCTTCATGATGGATATACAAGGATCAAATTGATGATGGAATATTACATGTTTTACGAGGTGGTCACAGAAGATATCAACCCATACATTGCGATGGCAAAGGAAATGATCACTTCTTTGAATGAGACAGTGGGACAGGCGATGTCTGATACATTGGATGATACACAGAGAAAACAGTTGGTCGATCATATTTTAGCAATGCGCACGGAAGTAATCGACCGTATGCAGGTGTTGACCGGATATGTGGACTGCTTTGTCGTATATGAATATATTTTAAACCGTATTCAATATCGGTTTGATGAGAAAGAAGTTTTGCCGGAAGACACTGCATTTGCACAGGAGGTTATGAATTTTATCTTTGGTTCAAATGATAATGTGACGATCAATGATAATTTACGCGTGGTACTGGGACAGCTTCCGATGCGAATGACCCGTTCTCATTATTTTGATCTGATCAAAAACTGTATTTCCGTTTATAAGGGCAGTGAGATAGAATCATTGGAGGGATTTTTGTATATGTTCCGTACCAGTGCCATGTTGTATAAGCATCCTGCACAGGAACAGTATTTTACGGAATTTGCCGGTGTGCTTCAGGAATTGATGGAAGCAGACTACGAGCATATGGATCGCACATTATATGAATTGTACGCAGAAAAAGTACGAGTCAGTGCTTCAAAGCTCAATGATCTATCTGATCTGTATATGCAGATTGGACAGATTATCAATGGTGTGTATACGTTAGTGGTGACAGAACCTTATTGTGTTGATGAAGAGAAAATGACGGTAGTAGATGATGTGATCCGAGGCATCAATGCACTCTTTTTGGAAAAAGAGATTGATCTTTGGCAGAGGGAGGATCTTTTGACAGAAGAGGATCGCTTAAATTGGCTTGCCGAGAAGCTTCCTGCGGTTGAAGGCCAACAGGAAAAGTTATATCAGTCTGTTAATGTAGCGGAAGCGGCACTGGATGAACTATTGGAAGGACGAGCAGAGGAAATTGAGGCAGCAGGGCTTAGTGATGCTTTTATCAAACTGCATCATTTGTCTCAGCTTAATTCGAGCAGTGTCTTTGCACCATTGGAGAGTCAGGAATCAGCAGGGATCGTTACGGCAGAGATCGCAGAGCAGGAAACAGAAAAACTGCTTAGTGAACTGAAAGAGTTATTTCAAGGGCGCAGCCGTATGTTTCGCCGTGCCATC
>ERZ860710.188-NODE-188-length-44835-cov-6.443546_pt1 | contig 44835 bp, 34 predicted proteins | sample MGYA00509974_ERZ860710 | MGnify/ENA primary metagenome ERZ860710 (study PRJEB30046, sample SAMN00715261) | human gut metagenome | study: EMG produced TPA metagenomics assembly of the A metagenome-wide association study of gut microbiota in type 2...
GTTTGTGGTGATTTCTGTTAATTTGTACTTGACAAGAGGTCATTACATATCAGTTGACTGGAATTAAGATTTTGAGAAATTCAGCTTGCTTATGTGTGCTTTTTTCTGGATATATGTTTTGCTCTCAATGTTTCAGTTATTTAATCATTTTCATGATGATTAAGGTGTTAAAAGGTTTGAATTTTCCTTGCGAGTATTTTGTGAATCTTCAACCAGATATCCATCAATTTCGCATCTCAAAAGGGGCGAGGGGGTTTTTATATAGATGATCAGATATGTCCAAATTCTTAAGAATTATTAAGATTACGCTGATATTGTTGACACTGCACAAAATCTATGGTGTACTAAAGATGTAACTAACGGAAGTTCTGTATAGAGTGAATTATTTTTTGTATCTAAAGTATCTATTTTTTACATGTGAGAAGTGACATGGGTAAGGAGGAGCAAATGAAAAAGAGACGAGTAAGAGCATTACGGAAATCATGAACAGTGATTCTGCCAAAGGTGCAGTCATTGATCATACTTAGGATACAGAAATAAAATCAGTTATTATAATGCACAGAGTGACTGTGCGGGAAAGGATGGGTGATCACTATGAAAATCAGATATTGTGTGAGTTTGTTGTTGCTGTGTGCCGCAACAATATTTTCGAAGTCGACAACAGTAAAAGCAGAGGATAAGTATTATAAGTTTTTGGAAAAATATTTTACCATTGAAGAGAAGTATAAATCAAAATGGGGACAACAGGATGGATTTACGTATCTTTGTGAAAAAAAAGATAATACCGTCACCATTGTTGGAATACCTATGGATAAAAAGAAGGTAGTTGTACCCGCCAAAATCAATGGGAAAAAGGTGGTAAAGATTTCTATTATGCCGGCGTTTGATTGGGCAGCGAATGAGGAATACCGCAATGAATTTTACGGAGAACATGAGGATGTCCCGATCCCAAAGGTGGAATACTTGAGTATTCCAAAGACAGTTAAGGTTATAGACTGTTATGAAGGGGGATGGCTGAACGAGGGGTATTGTAAGGGAATGCAGTCATTTCTACAGAATCTGAAGAAATTTAACGTGGCATCCGGTAACAAGTGGTATAGGTCATACAAGGGAGTATTGTATACGAAAAATGGAAAGAAATTAATTACTGTACCAAGAAAGTATACGGCAAAAACGGTCAAAGTAAAAAAGGGAACAACAAAGATAGCAGATTCCGCTTTTTCCTTCTGCACCAACATTAAAAAGGTGATCCTGCCGGATACGGTAAAGGTGATTGAACAGAATGCGTTTGTGCGCTGTTCGTTGAATTATATTAGGATGCCTAGAAGACTGAAGATATTGGAGGTGACAGCATTTCGTAGCTCTGCGTTGAAGAAGATAACCGTATATGGAAAAGTGGAACTGAATGAAACATTTACAGGTTGCAAAAAGTTAAAGACAGTAGTGCTAAAGGAAGGTGTCAAGAAACTTGGGGAATATGTGTTTACTAATTGCCCGAAACTGAGAAGTGTGACGGTTCCTAAAGGCATAAAAAATCTTTGGTTGTACATTGACAGCATATTTTATTATCGGGGATTAAAGTGCAACCTTTCCAACATTACCATAAAAACACCAAAGAACTCAGAAATGTATAAGGAACGAAAATTTTTAAAGAAACGATACAAGATAAAAGTGAAAGTCATCAAGTAGCATTTGCGATAAGTGCTAATAGCGAACAAACTACAGAGCAAAACCAGCGTTTTGCTCTGTTTTTGACTTTATAGGAAACTTCTCGTTTCCTATAAAGCAAAAAACGCTCCGCGAGGATGCGCATCTCGCGGAGAAGAAGTTAGCTGCAAACAGCACCGCTCGAGCGCGAAAGAGTCGCAAGCGACTCTTTGTTCTGTGGAGCTTCTTTAATATTGTGTTCGCAACCCTTTTGGATAATGATTTTTCAGTGTGCCTTTTGTGGCTTTGGCAAACCCTAATGGAAATCCTTGATAGCACACAAGCACCCATCCTTGCAATGAGGTAGAGGTCATCAGCGTCTCTCCGTGCAGATACCTTGCAGCTTCTTCCTCTGTAGTTTCATAAGAAAGCATAGAATCTGAACATAATGCTTTGGCAAGCGCATACGATGGTTCGAAACGATTTTTCTTAAGGGTTCCCAAGTGTAGTCCCGGACGAATTACTTTGAGTCCCTTTAGAGATGGAGTCTCCGCTGGGAGCGCATAGAGTTCATCTCCAAAAACAGTAAGGGAGTCCATTGCAATATCTAGGGGTTCATTTGTAAAAACTTGTTTTGCAAAGTCCGTAAAATAGGACAGATCAAAAGTGCTTTTTGACGCTTTTTTCGAATTTTTTTTGGCTCGTTTTTGACGTGTGTCGATCGGATCAGAAGTATCCAATGCTGTGTGTGGATCGCCCTGCCCCTTGCGCAGACGCACAGCGAAGTGCCCTTCACCAGAGATCAGATGGGGATATAAACGCATGGCACCTGCAATGGTGCCATCTTTAATGCCACAGTCTGTCGGAAGAAAATCTTCCCACGGTTCGATAAAATATTCGTCATGTTTATCCAAAAAGTCGGACACTTGTTCTTCATCCTCCTGCGGCGCAAATGTACAGGTAGAATACACCAAGACACCGCCGGGTTTTAACATGGCATCGGCATAAGCTAAGATCATTTCCTGACGTTCTTTGCAAAGTGTGACATTTTCTGGTGACCATTCAGAAATGGCACCGACATCTTTGCGGAACATCCCCTCCCCGGAACAGGGAGCATCCACTACGATACGATCAAAAAAGAGCGGAAAATGCGAGGCAATACGTTCCGGAGATTCGTTACAGACCAGTGCATTGGTAATGCCCATTCGTTCCACATTTTGAGATAGGATTTTCGCTCTGCCGGGAATGATCTCATTGGAAACGAGCAGCCCCTGTCCCTGCATACGGGCAGCAATCCCGGTACTTTTGCCGCCGGGAGCCGCGCAGAGATCGAGAATACGCTCGCCCGGCATCGGATCTAGCAATGTGATAACAGACATAGCACTTGGATCTTGAATATAATATGCTCCGGCCTCATGTAATATATGTTTGCCGGGGCGTTCGGCGCTGCTTACATGAAATCCTTCCGGAATCCATGGGACATTCGTCAAGGCAAAAGGAAGGACTGGGATGATCTCATCCACAGTCCCTTTTAAAAGATTTAAGCGAAGTCCATAAGAAGTATCCGCATCATAGGATGCGACAAATGCATCATATTCCGCACCAAGCTGTTTTTTCATACGTGCTAAAAATGCTTCTGGTAAATTCATAGGAGTTTCTCCAAATCTATTTGATCAAATCAGTAATATCGATGTTATCGCCAGTGATTCCAACATGTGCGCCATCTGCTGCTTCCGCAGTGTCCTTATGAGCAAGAAGCCACTTGTTCTGAGCCCACAGAAGATTATCTTCTGCATTCTTAACGGTCAAAGCAGGCTTATCTTCGTTTGTGCCCTTAGGGAGTACGATAACAACACGGAAACCTTCACCAAGCTTGGCACTGCATGGCGCATAATGTAAGGTCGTTGCGTAGAGCTCAACAGCAGTTCCCTTTGGACATAAGAAAGCTTCTGTCTTGGATGAATCAATCTTGCCATCCTGTATATCCTGCTGTCTTGCTACCAATAAGATGACATCATCTGCAGCAATATCGATCTCGCTGTCGCGATGATATTCAAAACAATTTAACTTGGTATTTGTTCCATTACAGTAACCAATCTGGATCGGCATACCGCCATAGCAGTTGATCTGAAGATCCTTGTAAGCAGGTGTTGCCTCTAACTCAGCACAGCCCGGAACGTAGATCACAGAATCGGCAGGCTTCTCGGAACACTTCTCCAATGTGGCAAGTAGTTCGGCATAATCGTAACCGTCTACGACGCGTCCATATACTTCAAATGCTTTGTCATTTACTGATTGTATGTTCATTTTTTCCTCCATTCTGAAACGTCTCTATACGGAGAGAACATTTCGATAAAATATTGTGATTATTATAGCACACATCTTTTTTTTTGACTATGTATTTATCATGGATCTTCGAACTCTTATATGTTGAGTTGTCAGATTGTTCAAATTTTCCTTGCAAAAACTGTCGCAAATCATATGGAGTTGTGCTATACTGAATAAGATAGTGGGAAGATAGATTCTTAATGAAATGCATCGAGAAAGGTTTGGTGATTACAAATGCGGATAGCACTTGGACAACTGGACATGGTGTGGGAGAATGCAGATGCATCTATAGATAGAGCGGAGACGCTGATCAAGCAGGCAGCGGAAGTCGCGGCAGAATGCATTATATTTCCGGAGATGAGCTTTACCGGAGTCACTCTAAACACGGCAAAAGTGGCAGAAGATCCTAAGGATTCTCGCACAGTGCAGCGAATGAAAGAATTGGCAAAATCTTACAATCTTGCCATTGGCTTTGGATGGGCAGCAAGCCCGGAGGGAGAAGAAAAGCTTGTAACCAATCGCCTTACACTATTGGACAAAGAGGGAACGGTAGTCGGAGAATATAAAAAAATGCATCCGTTTACTTATGGGGGTGAATCGGATTGTTATGCCAAAGGAAATGAAATTGTTACTGTCCCGTTTTTGGGACGGAAGATAGCCCTGTTTATCTGTTATGATCTACGTTTTCCGGAGATCTTTCAGATCGCAGCACGGGAAGCGGATGTTTTGCTGGTGATCGCTAACTGGCCACAGATCAGGCGGGAACATTGGCAGACACTACTGCGGGCACGTGCAATCGAAACACAGTCTTATGTAGTCGGCGTGAATTGCGTGGGAATGCATGATGGCTGTGCGTATTCCGGAGACAGCATGGCAGTAGATTCGATCGGTAATATTTTAGGAATGCTGTCCGGCAGGGAAGGAATTCTTGTTTGTGATCTGGATGACAGAGCGTGGTCATTGCGTCACAAATTCAGCACTAGGGCAGATCGCAGAGAAGATCTGTACCGCACTTATTTTGCTTTAAATAATTAAAGTAAATGACATGGAGGAAGATATGAGACAATATGAAATAGCGATCCGCATTGCACAGGTGCATCATTTAGCGGAAGAAAGAAAATATAAGAAAGCATTGACGGTCATCCAGACGTTAGACATGCGTCAGGTTCGTAATATCAGTGACCTCAAGGTATTTGCGGAGGTGTACACCCGCACAGAGCAGTTTGAGGCGGCGAAGGCAACTTATCTGAGGATTTATAAAAAGTCCAGAACACGCCGTATTTTATATCGTTTGATCTATTTGGCGATACGCACCAATGAACTGGACGATGCAGAAAGCTATTATAAAGAATTTGTACGCATGAATCCAAATAATAGAGATGCTTTGATCTTACGGTACCGCATTGATAAAGCTGCGGGCGTGCCGATCAGTCAGTTGATCGACACATTAAAGAGTCTCAAAGAAGAAGAATACATAGAAGAGTGGGCATATGAGTTAGCGAAACTGTATCAGCAGGCGGGGCGCTGCGAGGAATGTGCGGAAGAATGCGAAGATATTAAGTTATGGTTTGGTCAGGGCGAGATCGTAGAACGCGCCAAGCTTTTGCTGGAGCATATTGAAGAGAAAAATCCGCTGCCTTTTATGGATGATAAGGATTTTACGGTTAAGACCGAGAAACCAAATCCGGATGATACCGGATCACTTCCGGCGTTGAATGAATATTTGGAGGCAGGAAATGAACAGGAGATGAAATATCTTAAGAAAGTAGATCCTGCGAAGTTTGAGGAGACGATGGTTAAGACAATATCTGAGGAGGAGCAGGAAAGTGAGTCGGAGATGGACGAACAGTCTGCATCGACAGAGAGTACAGAGAAGTCAGCAGAAGAGGAATCTACAGATATATGGAAACCGGAGACTCCGGTGGAACCGGCTGCGACAGAAGAGGCGCAGAAAATCTTTTCGGATGCTCCGGTAGACGCAGAGTCGGAGAACATTGCAATGGAGGCTGCGTCAGAGCCGGCCAAAGAACCACAAGAGCCTAGGGCGTCGCAGTCAACGGTTACAGCCCAACCGGCAGACAATAAGTACAGCGCGATCAATCCTGCAGATTTTCCAAGGATTTCACAGTCAGGAACCGGGATCACACAGGACCTTGCGGCAGAAATCTCTGCTATTTATGAGGCGGAGCAAAATGAACAGTTAAAAGAAAAAGCAGTTGCTGTATATCAGGAATTGCCAAATAAAACAAATGAAGTATTTGAGCGTATGACAGAATCATCTGCACAGACACCAACAAAAGAGTATGTTCCACTCTCTTCTCAGAACAAAGAAGTTACAGCAGAAGAGACAGATATGGCGCAGACGAATGTCATTCCGACCGTGGATGTACCGGAAGAACCGATGTTTCAGGAGACAGTGGTTATTCCACCGGAGGCAGAGAGAGAATCTTTACCGGAGCAGTCTGCAGAAGAAAATGTATCCGGCAGTGTAGAACAGCCGGTGAATGACGATGTCGTTGATGCAGCTTTCAACGGACAGACGGAACAGGATGCGGCAATGACTGCCGAGTCAGAAATTAACACATCAGAGGAAACACAAATACCAAACGAAGATGGTGATCCGCTGCCAGAGCAGCAGATCGCTGGCACAGAACAAACAGCGGAGGCGGTATTAATGGACGAATTAGAAAAAGAAGTACAGCAGCAGGAAGCAGTGATCAGCCAGTCTTTGACCGGAGAAACGCTGCCGGAAAAGGATTTGCCAACGACACGTGCGTTGCATCGTTCTTTTGCCGATATTTTAATCTTGATCGGAGGAGAACTGGATCCATCTCATTTTGTTTTGATGGGAGATGGAGAAGAACGTATTCTTGGCATATCCAAGAAAATAGCAATGGTTATGCGGGAAACCGGATATTTAAGTGCAGGACGTATCGCGCGTATTGATGCAGAACAGTTAAATAGTATGGATCTGATGCAGTTTAAGTCACAGCTCAAAGGAAACTGTCTGTTAGTTACCAGAGCGGCAGATCTGTTATTCCCAACGATCACGAAGATTTTCTCCATTATGGATGAATATTACGGTGACTTTGCAGTGATCTTATCGGATGAGGGAGCGACGTTGGATCAGTTATTCCGTTTTGTTCCGGCGTTGGCAAGAAGATTTAAATATATTATTGATATTTCACAATATACAGAGCAGGACTATCGATAAACAATCGTGGAAGTTAGACTTGACTGGATTTTGAAGTCAGGATATCAGATGCATGGAGGTTAAGTATGGCATATAAATATGAATCCGTGGTGAATGTGATCGGTCATATCAATCCGGATACTGATTCCGTTTGCTCAGCGATTGCATATGCGAATCTGAAGTCGCAGAGTACCGGAGAAAAATATATCCCGAAGAGAGCGGGACAGATCAATGCAGAAACGCAGTTTGTGTTGAAGCATTTTGGTGTGTCGGCACCCGACTATATGGGCGATGTCCGGACACAGGTTATTGATATTGATGTGCAGAGAGTGACTGGTGTTAGTCAGGAAATATCTTTGAAACGTGCATGGGAGTTGATGAAAACAGACACGCTGCAGACACTTCCGATCGTCGATGCTTCCCAAAAGCTGTTGGGGTTGATCACGATTGAAGATATTGCAAAATCCTACATGGATGTGTATGACAGCCGTATCATTTCAAAAGCAGGGACACCATTTCATAATATTGTAGAAACCTTAGATGGCGATATGATACACGGTGATATGGATGAGGAGATTACTTCCGGTAAGTGCCTGATTGCAGCCGCTAACCCGGATCTGATGGAAAGCTATATTGAAAAAGATGATATCGTCATATTGGGAAACCGTTATGAGTCACAGCTTTGTGCCATTGAGATGGGCGCAAAATGTATTATTGTCTGTGATGGAGCATTGGTTTCTTATACCATCAGCCGTCTTGCAGAAAGCAGGGGCTGTTATATTATCAAAACGCCTTATGATACGTTTACGGCATCACGTCTGATAAACCAGAGTATCCCAATCCGTTTCTTTATGAAGAGTGAAAATCTGATCACGTTTGGTCTGGGAGAATATTTGGATGATATTCGTGACACGATGGCGAAAAAGAGATACCGGGATTTCCCAATCTTAGATTGGAATGAGAATTATTTTGGTATGATTTCCCGTCGAAGTCTGCTCGGTGCGCGTAAGAAAAAGCTGATCTTAGTAGATCATAATGAGCTGACACAGGCAGTAGATGGCATGGAAGAGGCCGAGATCATCGAGATTATCGATCATCACCGTATTGGAAGTATTGAAACAATGGGACCGGTATTTTTCCGCAATCAGCCGTTAGGCTGTACGGCAACGATCATTTATCAAATGTACCGCGAGTCAGGTGTGGAACTCACAGAGAAGATTGCCGGGTTATTGTGCTCCGCAATCTTGTCCGATACGCTGATTTATCGTTCTCCGACCTGCACAGATACAGACCGCGAGGCGGCAGAGGCGCTGGCACAGATCGCCGGTATTGATACGGAACAGTATGCGGCAGAAATGTTTGCGGCGGGCAGCAAATTATCTTCGAAATCTCCGGAAGAAATTTTCTATCAGGATTTCAAGAAATTTGTGGCAAATGACCTTGTATTTGGTGTGGGACAGATCACTTCGATGGATCGTCAGGAACTTGTTGCGATCAAGGATAAATTGTTACCATATATGGAAAAGGCGCTTGCCAACCATGAGGTGGAGATGTTGTTCTTTATGCTGACCGACATTTTGCAGGGTACGACAGAGCTATTGTATCATGGCAATGGGGCAAGAGAATTGGCAGTGAAAGCATTTCATCTGCCTGAAGATACGAAGCAGATCATTTTGCAGGATACGGTTTCTCGTAAGAAGCAGATCATACCTGCGATGATGATCGCAGCACAGGAATAAAAGATAAAGCAGGGAGTATAAATATGTGTCCATTCCTTTGGAAGTAGATGAACGGATACATGGAGGATGAGTATGATAAAAATAGCATTATGTGATGACAATGAGGTGGAAAGAAGATTACTTCGCAAAATAGTAACGGCAGTTTTACAGGAACTACATCAGGAAGTGTTGATCGTGGAGTTTTCCTCAGGTGAAAAGTTACAGCGTAATTTTTCAAGAGGAGATTATGACCTGATCTTTTTGGATGTTTTTATGAAAGAGATGGATGGTATTGCAACCGGACGTGCGATTCGTAAAAAAGATGTCAAAGTGGAGATCATATTGGCAACCGGAAGTGATCAATATCTGCGGGAAGGCTATGAACTGCATGCGTTTGCATATTTGATGAAACCCTATGATGTTATGCAGGTACGTGCAACGATATGTGATTACTTTTCGAGAAATCAGGTCAGTACACATGATGAAGATATGGAGTTTTTGCGTTTCAGCGTTCAGCAGAAGAAATTCTGCATTAAACAGAGAGAAATTAGTGTGATAGAGTCGGAGGGGCGTGTGGTATATATTTATCATGGAGATGAAAAATATCGTGCATATCAGCGGCTTAACACGATCGAGCAAAAACTCAATATGAAATATTTTTTACGCTGCAACCAAAGCTATATTATTAACGTGGAGCAGGTCGACGGCGTCATTGATTACGATTTTCATATGAAAAATGGCATGGTGATCCCGATCCGCAAACGCGATAAAAAAGATATTGTACAAAAATATTATCAGAAAAAAAGTGAACTGAACGATTGACAAAGTGGGAAGTTTCCGTGCAGCAAGCCGGTATTATTCTATATTGCCGTTGTGTGAAGGAAAAAAAATTCTCAGAAAGGAAAAGAATGAGAGCTCTATTAAAATTTGTAAGTTATATTGTGATTTCATTATTAGTTGTTGTATTTGGGGTGTATGTACAAAGCAGATCATCATATAATATGTCAATTGTATATGCATATTGTTTTTATAACATAATATTGACTATAAAAAATGGTATAGATACAAATGGAAAACACAAGAAAAATATCAATTGACACAATACAAATCTTCGGATATAATAAATTCATTATTTACTTTTACGGAGCACAATATTTGGATGATTCCAATTATTATCCGCTATTATTATTAAAACCTCTACAAACATTATCATTTGAATTTACAGAAACTGTTATGCAAAACAAAATCCAACAATTTTTATGGCCAAAACCTAATGAAATTGTTGGGAAAGATTATCAGGTATATGGAAGTCGTGTATATGATAGTATAATAGATGATTTAACGCAAAGAAGTGATATGAATTTTGTGGATTACAGAGTGTTTCATATGCTGTATGAACACAATAAATGTTTACAAAGTCGTATGGAATGGTTAGTAAAACATGGGAACATGTCGAGCAAAGGAAAGGAAGAGGTAATCTATGAAAAGAACATATTGTATTGTAATATTTTTGGTGGCAACTGTGTTGATAAGTGTATGTTTGCATAAGCATTATGTAGATAATAATGCACATGAAAGAGCAAAAAGTAACCATAAGGAATCCGATAGCTATTCTAACAGAAACGATATGAATACTGCATTCTGTCTTGATGCAAAGAAAGTAGGAAGTCATATAGAGAAAAAAATGTTTGTGAATGTAGATGAGTTTTTTGAAGATAATGAAAAATATAAGGATTTAACAAGCCTTGTGGATGCAATAGCAAAAGAAACTCCTGATTTACCGGTAAGCGGTCAAAAAGAATTTTATGTATCTAAAACCGCTATTTATTATTGGAAACCAAAGGACAATAGTATCAATAAGACGATGGTTGATTTATTTGTTTTTTCTAAAGACAAACAAAGTATATTTGAATATACTATGTTATATCGTAATGGAAAATTTACAGGTGGAAGTATTAATAAATTAGATGTTTTTACAACAGATGTCATATTGAAACACAAAAAAACACGTTTTGTGATTTTCCATGAAGTAGATGAAAATTCAAATTCATCAGCGCCGATTTTATTATCTGAAAACAATCAGTTATATCAAGCGGCAGGTAGTGGTGAATACAATGTAAGAGGAGACTATTTTGAGAAGTTAGCTGCATTATCATTTTCGTATAATACCCTTACTGAAAATGCAAATTTAAAGAAAATTGTGTTAAAATAAAATAGAAAAGGAATGGTGAAGAATATGAAGAAAAACATTATATTGTTGAAAGTAATTCCTATTGAAAGAAAATAACCTGTTGACAAAGTGAAAAGATAGTATTAAGATTACGAATACGAAGAAGTGAAAACGTTGATGAGACGAGTACATTTCATGCGTGATGACAGAGAGAGATGGGAATCGGCAGATGCCGAGGCGCTGGAACATCTTATCACAAAGAAATGGAAAACTACCTCGGAGTGACCCCAATCCGGTCCGGCTGACACCGTTATCGTCGAATGAGTTGCAGTGACAGAAGATGCTCACTGAACAAGGGTGGAACCGCGCTGATATTACGTCCCTTCTATAGAGATATAGAAGGGACTTTTTTATTTTATAGGAAACTGCTCGTTTCCTATAAAACAAAAAAGTTCTGCCCTTTCCGAACAATGCTTACAACTTCGCCGTCCGTGTGCTGCCTGACGGTGTAGTTATAATAACACGCAGCACAGAAAAGAGGAAAATCATGAAGATTACATTAAAAGATGGCTCTTTCAAAGAGTATGAGAGTGCAATGGCAGTCATTGATATTGCAAAAGATATTAGTGAAGGTCTGGCACGTGTTGCTTGTGTCGCAGAAGTAGATGGAAAGATCGTAGATCTTCGAACTACCGTAGATAAAGATTGTACCTTGAATATTTTAACCTTCGATTCTGAGGAAGGTAAGAAAGCATACCGTCATACCTGTGCACACGTTATGGCAGAGGCAGTAAAGCACTTGTATCCGGAAGCAAAGCTGACGATCGGACCTGCGATCGACAATGGTTTTTATTATGATTTTGATATGCCAAGTCTGACAAGAGAAGACTTAGATGCGATTGAAAAAGAGATGAAGAAGATCATCAAAAAAGGCGATAAGTTGGAGTATTTTACATTGCCTAAGGATGAGGCGATCAAGCTGATGACAGAGCGTGATGAGCCATATAAAGTAGAGATGATCAAAGAGCATGGAGACGATGAGACATTATCCTTCTATCAGCAGGGCGATTTCATTGAGTTCTGTGCCGGACCACACTTGATGAGTACAAAGCAGATCAAGGCATTTAAGCTTACTTCTTCCTCAGGAGCTTATTGGAGAGGCGATGAGAAGAACAAGATGCTGACTCGTGTTTATGGTACAGCATATAACAAAAAAGCAGATCTGGAAGAGTATTTAGAGTATCTTGCAGATGTTAAGAACCGTGACCACAACAAGCTAGGCCGTGAGATGGATCTGTTTACAACGGTTGATGTAATCGGACAGGGTCTTCCATTGTTCATGCCAAAGGGAACAAAAATGATCCAGAAATTACAGCGTTGGATCGAGGATCTGGAGGATAATGAGTGGGGATATGTTCGTACTCGTACACCACTAATGGCGAAGTCTGATCTGTACAAGATTTCCGATCACTGGGGACATTACAAAGAGGGTATGTTCATTCTCGGTGAGGATGATGAAGATGAGGAAGGCAACAGCATTTCCGGTAATGACATCTTTGCACTCCGTCCAATGACCTGCCCATTCCAGTATTATGTATACAAGGCTCGTCAGAAATCTTACCGTGATCTGCCATACCGCATGGGTGAGACATCTACCCTGTTCCGTAATGAGGATTCCGGAGAGATGCATGGACTTACTCGTGTACGTCAGTTTACGATCTCCGAGGGACATCTGGTATGTATGCCGGAGCAGATCGCAGACGAATTTAAGAATTGTGTAAATCTTGCAAAATATTGCTTGGAGACACTTGGCTTAGAGGAAGATGTAACATATCGTATGTCTAAGTGGGATCCGGAAAATCCGGACAAATATCTTGGTGACGCGGCAGAGTGGGACCGCGTTGAGGGCGCAATGCGTGAGATTTTGGATGACATCGGTCTGGAATATACAGAGGAAGCCGGCGAAGCTGCTTTCTATGGTCCTAAGCTTGATATTCAGGCTAAGAATGTATATGGCAAAGAGGATACGATGATTACGATCCAGCTTGATATGTTCTTGGCTGAGCGTTTTGATATGTATTATATTGATCAGAATGGTGATAAGAAACGTCCATATATTATTCATAGAACCTCTCTTGGATGCTATGAGCGTACCCTTGCATGGCTGATTGAAAAATATGCCGGTAAATTCCCAACATGGCTTTGCCCGGAGCAGGTTCGTGTACTTCCGATTTCTGAGAAATACGCAGACTATGCCGAGAAAGTTTTGGCAGAACTCAAGAAAAACGGTATTGACGCAACGGTGGATAACCGTTCTGAGAAGATCGGTTACAAGATTCGAGAGGCAAGACTGGATAAGCTTCCTTATATGCTCGTTGTTGGTGCAAAAGAAGAGGAAGAGAACAAAGTTTCTGTTCGCAGCCGCTTTGCAGGTGATGAGGGCGTGAAAGATCTGTCCGAATTTATCGATGCGATCTGCAAGGAGATCCGCACAAAAGAGATCCGCAAGGAAGAGCCACAGGATCAGGATAACAAATAATGTGATTGTGGGAACCTGCAGTCAAGCAAAAGTTTTGTGTCGACAGACCGCATAAGCAGGAGTAGAAGCATGGTCAAAAAGAAAGAATCCGGTGGAGTGTATTACTCCTCCGGAGAATTTGCACGAATGGCACAGATCACTGTGCGTACAGTGCGTTATTATGATAAACAGAATATCCTAAAACCGTCCCTTGTCACGCCGACAGGGGCGCGTTTTTATACGGAAGAAGATTTTGCCAGATTGCAGCAGATCATGCTGCTAAAATATCTTGGTTTTTCGTTGGAAGATATTCGTGAGTTGACAGTGAATGACAGCGATTATTCGTATTTGGAACATTCGCTGGAACAGCAGCAAAATCTTGTGCGTGACCGTATTGAGCAGTTGCAGCTTGTGGAGCAGGCGATTGGTGAGACGGTAACGGAGATCAGGCAGCAACAGAATGTAGACTGGAACCGTATGCGGGAATTGATCCATTTGACGGGCATGGAAAACAGTCTCAAGGCGCAGTATCGCAACTCGACCAATATATCGGCAAGGATCCGATTACATCGTCTATTTTCCAGCAATAAGCAGGGGTGGTTTCCTTGGATCTATGAACAATGCCAGATCACAGAAGGCATGAAGATCTTGGAACTGGGCTGCGGCAATGGTCGTCTGTGGATAGAGAATAAAGCCAAGCTTCCTGCAGATTGTGAGATCATTTTATCGGATATTTCAGAGGGAATGATTCGAGATGTCCGTCGTGAACAAAGTCTGCAGGATGACCGATTTTCCTTTGCGGCGTTTGACTGCCATGCGATTCCGTATGAGGATGCATCCTTTGATCTGGTGATTGCAAATCATGTCCTCTTTTATTGCAAAGATGTGGATCGTGTCTGCAGTGAGGTTGGCCGTGTGTTAAAACCGGGTGGACGATTTGTGTGTGGAACGTATGGTGTGGCGCATATGCAGGAAGTGAGCCGGCTTGTTACACAGTTTGACGATCGGATCACGTTGTCCGGCGAGAATTTGTACGAGCACTTTGGCAAAGAAAATGGTGCACAGGCACTTGCACCATATTTTGCGGAGGTGGACTGGCAGCAATACGAGGATGCACTTATCGTGACGCAGGCAGAGCCGTTGATCGAATATGTGTTGTCGTGTCATGGCAATCAGAACCAGTATATTTTGGAGAAATACAACAAATTTCGCAAATATGTCGAGGGACAGATTCGCAATGGATATACAATCACAAAGGATGCCGGGATATTTATCAGTGTAACGGATGCAATTGTTTAGTAAAATGTTACAAAATAGATTGCGAGTTATTGTATACTATTCACAAAAATGAAAAAACTACTTGAAGGTGACGTAACGTCACCTTTTAGTATGCAATTAGACAAAATAAATTGCAGAATAAGAGACAGATGCTGTTAGGATAGAACGTCCAGTTATCCGGAGCATCAGAAACAGTTTTAGTTTTTCATAGGAAAGGAATGGTAACACAATGAAGGGAATAATTCTTGCCGGTGGTTCCGGAACCAGATTGTATCCATTGACGAAAGTAACCAGTAAACAGCTTTTGCCGGTTTATGATAAACCGATGATCTATTATCCATTGTCTGTATTGATGGATGCCAAGATCAAAGATATTTTGATCATTTCCACTCCGGAGGATACACCTCGTTTTGAGGCGTTGTTAGGAGACGGACATCAGTTTGGAGTGCAGTTGAGCTATGCGGTACAGGAGAGCCCGGACGGTCTTGCACAGGCATTTATTATCGGCGAGGAATTTATCGGCGATGACTGCGTTGCTATGGTGCTTGGTGACAATATTTTTGCCGGACATGGTTTTAAGAAAAGATTGCATGCGGCAGTAGAGAATGCGGAACAGAAGAAAGAAGCTACGGTGTTTGGATATTATGTGGATGATCCGGAACGCTTTGGTATTGTTGAGTTTGATGCGAATGGAAAGGCAGTTTCCATCGAGGAGAAGCCGGAGAAACCAAAGAGTAATTATTGTGTCACCGGACTTTACTTCTATGATAATGATGTTGTGAAACTTGCCAAGGGTTTGAAACCATCTGCGAGAAATGAGCTTGAGATCACGGATCTGAATAGAATGTACCTGGAACAGGGAAGACTGAATGTAGAGCTTTTGGGACAGGGCTTTACTTGGCTGGATACCGGTACTCATGAGAGCTTGGTAGATGCAACGAACTTTGTCAAGACGGTTGAAGTGCATCAGCACCGCAAGATTGCCTGCTTGGAAGAAATCGCATACCGCAATGGTTGGATCACCAAAGAAGATGTATTGGAAGTATATGAAGAAGTTAAGAAAAACCAATATGGTAAATATTTGATGGATGTACTGGAGGGAAAATATTATGAGTAAGACAATTATTGTGACAGGTGGAGCAGGATTTATCGGCAGCAACTTTGTATTCCATATGTTGAATACATACCCGGATTACCGCATTGTATGTTTGGACTGCCTGACGTATGCCGGCAATTTATCAACATTAGCACCGGTTATGGATAATCCGAATTTCCGTTTTGTAAAAGAAGATATTACCGATCGTGATGCCGTTTATCAGTTGTTTGAGGAAGAGCATCCGGATATCGTTGTGAATTTTGCAGCGGAAAGCCACGTTGACCGTTCTATCGAGGATCCGGAAGTATTTCTTCGCACGAATATCCTTGGTACGGCGGTACTTATGGATGCATGCCGTAAATATGGCATTGAGCGTTATCATCAGGTATCTACCGATGAAGTGTATGGAGATCTTCCTTTGGACCGCCCGGATCTGTTCTTTACCGAGGAAACACCGATCCATACTTCCAGTCCATATTCTTCCAGTAAGGCATCTGCGGATCTGTTAGTATTGGCATATCACCGCACATACGGTTTGCCGGTAACGATCAGCCGTTGCTCTAACAACTATGGACCATACCATTTTCCGGAGAAATTGATCCCGCTGATGATCGCAAATGCGCTGAATGATAAGCCGCTTCCGGTATACGGCAAGGGAGAAAATGTCCGTGACTGGCTGTATGTAGAGGATCATTGCCGTGCTATTGACTTGATCATTCATAAGGGTAGAGTCGGTGAAGTATATAATGTAGGTGGTCACAATGAGATGACCAACATTGATATTGTTAAGATTATTTGTAAAGAACTTGGCAAGCCGGAGAGTTTGATCACATATGTCGCTGACCGTAAGGGCCACGATATGCGTTATGCGATCGATCCAACAAAGATCCACAGTGAGCTTGGATGGCTTCCGGAGACAAAGTTTGCCGATGGTATCAAGAAGACAATCCAGTGGTATTTGGATAACCGTGAGTGGTGGGAGACGATCATTTCGGGAGAGTATCAGAACTATTATGCAAAAATGTATGGAAATCGTTCCGAGGAGAAATAAGCAATGAAAGTATTTGTAACAGGAGTCGGCGGACAGCTTGGCTATGATGTGATGAATGAATTGCACCAAAGAGGAATAGAGAGTATCGGCAGTGATGTTTTGCCGGAGGTGACCTCTATTGATGCACCGTATTATTCACTGGACATTACGGATGGGGTTGCTGTGAGTGCGATGCTGGAGAAATTGAAACCGGATGCGGTGATCCATTGTGCTGCTTGGACTGCGGTAGATGCTGCAGAAGATGAGGATAAGCAGGAGACCGTACGTAAGGTCAACGTAGAGGGAACGAAAAATATTGCTGCTGAGTGTGGAGCGTTAGACATCCCGATGATGTATATCAGTACAGATTATGTGTTTGACGGTCAGGGACAGACACCTTGGAAGCCGGACTGTAAGGAGTATGCACCGCTTAATGTTTATGGTGAAACGAAATTGGCGGGAGAGCTTGCAGTGGCAGAGTTTGCATCTAGATTTTTCATTGTGCGTATCGCCTGGGTATTTGGCTTAAATGGCAATAATTTCATCAAAACCATGTTAAAAGTCGGAAAAACGCATGACACGCTGACGGTTGTAGACGATCAGATCGGAACACCGACCTATACGTATGACTTGGCAAGGTTGTTAGTTGATATGATCCAGACGGATAAGTATGGTTATTATCATGCGACCAATGAAGGTGGATATATCAGTTGGTATGATTTTGCGCGGGAGATCTTTGCACAGGCGGCAGCGCTTGGTCATGAAGAATATGATGCAGCGCATTTGACGGTAAAGCCGGTGACAACGGCAGAATATGGAGCGTCGAAAGCAGCAAGACCGTTTAACAGCAGACTGGATAAGAGTAAGCTTACCGAGCAGGGATTTACACTGCTCCCAACCTGGCAGGATGCGCTGACACGGTATTTGCAGGAAGTGCTGTAATTGAATGTATACTGAAATGTTCGTAGGACAGAGAGTTGCTGTGATGTAATGGTGTGTCCGTGGAACAGAAAACTGTTATAATATAAAGGTGTGTCCGTGGAACAGAAAACTGTTATAATATAAAGGTGTGTCCGTGGGACAGAGAACTGTTATGATGTAAAGGTGTGCCTGGGGATCAGACTACAGGACGGGAAAGGAATATGGGATTCATATGGGACAGATAAAAGTAGAGAAAAATGCAGGTGGTATTGAAGGTTTGTGTGTGATCGAGCCAAAAGTATTTGGTGACAGCCGCGGCTATTTTGTGGAGACCTACAATAAGCAGGATATGGTGGCAAAGGGACTGGATATGGAATTTGTACAGGATAATCAGTCCCAGTCTACCAAAGGAGTGCTTCGTGGTCTGCACTTCCAAAAGCAGTATCCGCAGGGAAAACTTGTGCGGGTCACCAAGGGGCGTGTTTTTGATGTAGCAGTTGACTTACGTACCGGCAGCAAGACCTATGGAAAATGGTTTGGTGTGGAGTTGTCAGAGGACAATTTCAAGCAGTTTTACATTCCGGAAGGATTTGCACATGGATTTTTGGTATTGTCGGATATAGCAGTTTTTTGCTACAAATGTACAGATTTTTATCATCCGGGAGACGAGGGCGGTCTTGCTTGGAATGACCCGGAGATTGGCGTGGACTGGCCGGAACTGAAAGGTGAGTACAAAGGAACTGCCTCAGCGGAAGGATATGCTTTGGCAGACGGTACCCCACTTAACTTGAGTGATAAAGATCAGTTGTGGCATGGTCTGAAAGATACGTTCCACTTTGATATGTAGTGAAAAATATGGGGATACGAGCCTTGGCGCTGTGTGCAGAGATGTGCGCAGCGTCTTTTTTTAATGTGCGCCTTGCGGCGCACGTCGCTAATGGGTGAAAGTCCCGAATCCGCCCTAGCAGTGGGAAGGACTGGACTTTAGGAGATGTGAGTAAATGAATGTAACCAAAGATGGATTTAAGAACAGACAACTTCATATAGAGGACTATCTGCAAATGGTATCTGCGTAACAGAAAGAGTATACAGAAGTGTTCACCCATTCAAGGATTACTGAAAAAATCACAAAAAAGTCACCAAAGTTTTTCTTTGAATTTTGTGGATAATTTACAAAAAAATATGATAATAAATGCCAGTTACTTGTTTTTGTTGCGATTATTTCAGTGTATTTCGAGTTTCTGAAAAAGATGTTTGTTGTAAAATTTCGGAAAAAAGTTGTACATGCCATGTGATATGCTTTTTTTGCTGAACGGTGTAAAGACTTATCTGGCATCGTTCCCTCGCATGAAAACAAGGACACGAAAAAAGGAGGAAAAAGAGATAAATTTCTGACCAAGGTGCTGCATTAAAAATGAAAAAGTTAGCTGTTTTTATTTTTCTTTTGCATATGATAGTGGGCATCCATACGGAATGGATTATGCAAAAGAAATTACGGAAAATGAAAATATTTATGTTGACTTTAATGCTATAGTTGGTTGGGCTCAAAAAGAAGGAATAGTTGATAAACAATTCAGATAAAGGTAGCGGCAATACACTTTAGTCGAGTAGTCAAGCTGCTGAAAAAACAAAAGTTCAAAGTATCTGAATTATATTAAATCACAATATTAAAAGAAAGGAAATGTGTGGTAATTAATTTTATAATTATCATACAAGGAACATATGCAAATATTTGACGTAATAAAAGGTGAAATAAATAATAGAACATTCGTATGGAAGTTTCCAGGAGAAGATTTTAATACTCATTCAACCCTGATTGTACATGAAACACAAGAGGCAGCTTTTTTTAAAGATGGTCAGTTGACGGATATCTTTCAACCGGGATCATATAAGTTGCATACTAAAAATATACCTATTTTAAACAAGCTTATCAATTTGCCGAATGATGGAATATCGCAATTTCATTGTGAAGTATATTTTGTAAACAAGACGGAACAAATGGCAATTAATTGGGGTGTGGGAGACATAAAATATAGTGATCCAAGCATGAATTTGCCGCCATTTGCTATTAGTACGTCCGGTGAAATGAGTATTAAAGTAGTAGATTCCAAAAAAATATTATTGAAATTGGTTGGAACGGAGACGCAATTCGATCAAGAACATATGATGAGATATTTTAAGGGGATTATAATTTCATGCATCAAACAATGGCTTCCGGCAATTTTAAGAGAAGAAAATGCTTCGATTTTTAATCTTGAGAGTAATCCAATGGGGATTGCAGAACAACTTAAAAAGGCAATTTCCAGTTATATGTTTGAATATGGAATAGCGTTGGTGGATCTATACGTGAATAATATCAATGTATCTGCTGATGATCCTAATTATCAAATGTATAAACGTTTGTGGTCTCAAAATACTTTCTTGGATCTGGAAGAAAAAAATCGGATAAAAGAAGCTGCAATCAATGCAAATGTCAGAATTACGGAGCATATGGCAGATGAGGAAATAAAAAAGCGCGATGCAATCGCTCAAAGTATTGCTAATAAAACTCTTAATATGACAGAACATCAGCGAAGAGGATTTGGGGTGATGGATATTGCGGCAGCTAATGAAGGAATTGGAAGAAGTAGCGCACCAATGATGGGAGTTGGAATGGGAATGGGGATGGCACCATTTATTAGTCAGACAATGGGTAGTTTTGGAAATGAAATTCAGGGAAGTAGTCTAATGACACCGATTTCAGACAATGATAGTGCAAATATAAAGGTAACCCCTAGCAACGTCAACGAGGATAGTGATGATATACCGGGAATGATTCATTTGAAAACACCAGGAGAAAATACATCCAATGAAACACATCACGTTGATGATGAAGAGTATATGAAAAGGTTAAGACGTTTGAAAATGGCTTGGCAGGAAGGATTATACACTGACGAGGAGTTCAAAATCGAACGAGAAAAATTAAAGGATTTATTATAATGAGGAGGTACTTATGATACTAAAGTGTGAAGTATGCGGAGCAAATATTGATTTTGATGAAAGTACATCAATAGCAACGTGCAAGTATTGTGATTCGAAAATGATTGTATCCAAAAATAAGGATAAAATAGAAAATTTATTTAATCGTGCTACGTTTTTAAGACAAAATCTGGATTTTGATGGTGCAATATCTGTTTTTGATGATTTACTTCGAGAAGATTATAAAGATTCAGCGGCTCATTGGGGAATGGTTTTAAGCCGATATGGTATTGAGTATGTAAATGATATTGGGGGAGAAAGGAAGCCAACATGTCATAGAATACAGGATCATTCTATTTTTGATGATCCGGATTATAAGGCAGCATTGCAAAATGCGGATATATACGAATCTTATGTTTTTCAAGAAGAAGCGAAAAAAATTGACGAAATTTATAATAAGTATATTAAAATTGTTAAAGAGGAGAAGCCATATGATGTTTTTATATGTTACAAAGATAAAATGGAAAATGGAGAGCCTACAGAAGACAGCATGATAGCATATAATATTTATAACTCGTTAGAGCAGGCGGGATACCGCACATTTTTTGCAAAAAAATCATTGGAAAGTAAGTTGGGACAAGAGTATGAACCGTACATATATGCTGCATTGATGAGTGCAACGGTAATGATTGTTTTGGGAACTAAAACGGAATATTATAATTCTACCTGGGTAAAGAACGAATGGTCTCGTTTTTTGGAATTAAAGAAAGAAAATAAGAACAAAACACTGATTGCATGTTTTAAGAATATGTCTCCATATGAAATGCCAATGGAATTTTCAGCATTTCAGTCTTTTGATTTGAACAAAATAGGCTATGTGGAATATCTGGTAGAGGGTGTTAATCGCGTTATTCAGAACAGCAAAAGAAAGAATGGGATTCTCCCGAATGAGGAAACATCTGAGGTGAACCGTTTAGCAGCCAATGCGGAAACCTTTATGAGACTGAATGAAACTCAAAAAGCATATGAATTATACATTGAAATGCAAAACAGATATCCGGAAGATTATCGTGGTTGGTGGGGAGTACCTTATGTACAAAGTGAGCGTTTAACTCGTTTGGACAATGAGTTGGCTTCTGAGATGCAAAATATGGTACAACATGCAATTACTGTTGCAAATCCAGATAAGGCAAAAATGATACAGGAGGAGTGGAAAGACTATATAAGAAGACTACAGGAGCAGAATAAGCGACTGAAAATAAGTGAAGCAGAAGAAGAGAAAAATAATTATCAAAATCAGATTGCAGGATATAGTGATGTATCGCTGGAGATCAGTCAGAAGAGAGAACAGGCTGATATGTTGCAGTTGCAACTGAACGAACTGAAACCTAATATAGAGAAATTATCGAAACCTCATGATTTCAGATTATCATTTATAGCATGTATAGTTTGGGTGTTGTATATCTGTGTTACAGAAAACATAATGGATGGTGTGTTCACAGGTGTAGTAATCTTTAGTCTATGGGGAATTTTTTATCGTGGTGTTGTTTGGCGTATTGAATCACTCACAAAAAAGCCAATGTTGCGGAAGAAACAAAAAGAATATGATGATATTGCCCTAAAAAAGCAGGAAATTGAATCTTGTATTGCTGATTTGGGAAAACAAAAATACACGTATGAAACATGCGTAAATAAAATAAGAGAATTAGAGGATTATATACAGGAATTGAGAGGTTAATGAAGTATGGCACAGGTGTATGAATTAGCAGATAATCGTTTCTTGGCAGTTGATATGCTGGAAATTGTTACTTTCTCTGACACAACTTCAGATTTTGAAAGTGTTTTAGGAGAGTTGTATAGACTTGAAAATCAGAATGTTGCTTATGAAATTATTTGGTTGACTGAGAAAGTTGATAATCAATCATATATCTCGAAAATCCATATTTATATTGTTGTACGTAAGATAGACAACGTCAGTGCAGAAGCCGCATCGTGCGTTAAAATGCTTATAAATAACATTCGAAATATAGTATCGGATTTTGGATATTCTTATCAAGACTCAGAACATTGCCGTCAGACTTTCGATGATCTTTGGAGACAGAATGTAAAAAGTCGGGTATATGCTGTGGAGAAAAAGGAAAAGGTGGTTATTAATCCATCCGGTGTTTGTCCATTTTATTATACAGAGATCATTCCATCAAATAATACTGAGGGGCTGGCATCTTTGATCAATGCCTTGAGTCAGAGGGAGAACTGTGGTATTTCGTTTAGCATAATACCAACAAAATTGTATGAGAATGAAGTCGCAATATTAGTGCAACATTGTTCTGAACTGGAAGGATTATCAAAAGGAATATCTGTTAATGGACAACTTGTAAAGGATTCATGTGCTCAGGAACCTTTTGAAGTATTATCTTATTACAAAGATAATCGGGATGCACCTATGTTTTTATCAAATATATTGACTTTTGGAACTAAAGAAGATTGCGCTGTATTATCTAACAAAATTATCAGTCTTTTACAAGGTGGAGACAGTAATATTGGTGGTTTTGAAGCGAGTTATGTTGATATATCAAAAAGTATTGGTAGCATAATCAATGAATTTCCTAACTATATATGGAATGTAAGTGCATTATTAATGTACAAATATAGAAATGTGAAAATTCGTAAATACATTCCACTCTCCAATTATTTGTATCGGCTTCCGTTGATGATGACAATCGAAGAATTGATTTCCTTTTTTCGTTTACCGGTTTACGATGGAAATATGTCAGGTGTTGAGGGAACCAGATATAAAAAGCAAAGAGAACAGTTAAAAGAAGAGGTCGTTAGTGATTCTAATATAAAGTTTGGACAATTAATATCATCAGATATGAAAAAGGTTACTATTGGTTGTGATGAAAGAATACTGTCAAAGCATGTATTGATTGTGGGAATGCCAGGAACCGGTAAAACAACCTTTTCTATTAATTTGATGCTGCAATTTGCTGAAAGAAACATTCCGTTTTTGATTGTCGAACCGACTAAGACAGAGTATAGAGCATTGATAGAACAACTACCAGATATACAAATTTTTACACCGGGAAATGTTAGTGTTTCTCCATTTATTATTAATCCGTTTATCCCATTAAAAGGAATTACGGTGGAACAATATAAACCTGTTTTGGTAAGTGCATTTATGGCTGCTTTTTCTATGCCATCACCATTAGATTTATTATTCCAAAACGCTATACAACAATGCTATACGAAATACGGGTGGAAAGATTACAGTACGTCTGATGACAGTGATGTTACTATATTTGGCTTACACGAATTTATTTTAGTGTTTAAGAAGTTGCTCCAAACATCAAATTATAGCAAAGATGTAAAATCAAATTTGGAAACAGCAGGTGTAATGCGATTGATGAATTTAATTGATATGAATAGCAATATTTATGATTCAATCAATACTATACCTATTGAGGATTTAATTTTAAGACCGACCATTATAGAACTAAATTCTATAGAAAACATGGAGCAAAAAGCATTAATAATGGCGCTATTGTTGGTTGATGTTTGTGCATATACCAAGATAAATAGTTTAAGTATAGGAACCAGACTCAAAAATGTTTTGATGATTGATGAGGCACATGTTCTGTTATCTCCGGAAGGAAGGGGGGATAATTCGGATATCTCTGCAGGATCATCAACAGTAAGTTCGTTACAGAGGATGCTTAAAGAAATCAGGGCGTATGGGACGGGGGTTATTATTGCGGATCAATCACCGTCAAAAGTGACTCATGATATCATTGCTGCCACAGACACAAAAATTATGTTTCGTCTTGTGGAGGCATCGGAAAGGAGACTGATTGCTAACAGTACCAATATGGACGCAGAAATGGAAGAAACTCTCTCCTGTTTGCAAGTTGGTGAAGCGTATGTTTATTCTACAGCATTTAATAAACCGCAACTTGTGATGACGGAGGATATAAGAGAAAAGAAACAAATTAAATTAAGTATAGACAATGATTTGATTAGAAAATTGATGCATTACTGGGATAATAAGCAAAAATTATTATGTCCATACAAAGAGTGTTATTTGTGTGGATTATATGGTGATGGTTGTAATTATAGAATCAAGGCAGATGCAGAATATATTTCTAGCGAGGCCTATGCGGTTTGTGTTGATGCATTATATAAGAATACAGATAAGAAAAGAACAGTTAGAGGTGTGTTTTTAAGTATTCCATCTCTTTTTGCTAAAAAAATAGCAGCGATGGGATATGGGAATGATCGGGAATTTATTATTTGTGTAAGGATCAAATTGTTTCGAAAACTTCAGTTGAATGATAGATTATATAAAATGGATGATAAGGAAAAAATTAAATTGATTACCTTGTTTATGAAAGGAAGTGAGAAGAATGGATGATATGAGTTGTGATATGGAATATGTTGATGATATCGGTAGTGAAGTTGCAGATGCCCCAGTGTTGGATGATATGATTGGTATTACAGATATGGAGTATGATGCAAGTGATGTTGACTATGATGAGGTTGCAGAATATTACCCTGATGAAGTCGACATTTCAGAGGACTATGAAGATGTTGGAGATATGGAACCCGATGTCAGAGAAGATTATGAAGAACAAGATATTTCTGATGAATTAAGTCAAATGCTTGACGAGTGGGAGGAGATGGGGGAGGCGGAAGACCCAGAGGTTTATGAGTATGTAAAAAAAAAGACGATCTAAATTCATATGAAATGAATGGATATTCATATGAAAAAGATGATGAGGAAAGAATTATTTTGGCGGAGGGAGATTTGCATTTGGGACAGGGGGTAAGAGATACTTCTGCTCAATTAAAAGCAGGAGGGGAATTTCGGCGTGATACGGACGAAGGGGGACATTTGATTGGCAGTCGTTTTGGTGGAAGTGGTGAATTAAATAATTTGATTGCACAGAATCGTTTTATAAATCGGAGTGCATATAAAACATTTGAAAATGCCTGGGCTGATGAATTAGAGAGCGGTAATGATGTACATGTTAAAATTGAACCTTATTATCAGGAAAAAACAAAGCGTCCGCATGCAATAATGGGACGCTATACGATTACAGATCAAAGAGGCCAAAAACAAGAAGAAGTTTTTTCTTTAACAAATGAAAATCTAAATGAAGAAGAGTTTGAACTTTCGGAAGAAGCAGACGATATATAAATTATTGAGGAGTGGCATATCATTAAAGTTACTTTCTGCATTCCGCTGGCAGCTTGTCTGACCTAGGTAAGCCCATTGGCAGTTTTACTTTTGGCAATGCCTTCAAGGCTTTGTCAAAACGACGTCTTGCGTGTGCCCAGTAGCATTACGCGAAGGGTGGCAATCGTACAGTACGATCTGTCTGTCCGTATACATCCTACCCGATTGATAGGATCAAGGTGCTGTGTAGCGCCGCATCGCCAAGGATTGCTTTGATATGTTCTTGAGGTTAGTCTTGTCTACTATTGATAAAAAATGTCTGATAATATTGACTTTTTTCGTACAAATGCTACAATAAAGGGTGAGTTTTGGCATGATAAGATGTGGAAAAATGCCAAGGTAAATCAACAGAAAGGAGAAACGGAATGAGTATAGCAACATTTCGTGGGGGTGTACACCCTTACGAGGGAAAAGATTTATCCAAGGACTTACCGATCAAAACTGTACAGCCTAAGAAAGAACTGGTATTTCCGATGGGCCAGCACATTGGCGCACCGGCAACGCCAATTGTCGCAAAAGGCGATAAAGTTTTAGTTGGTCAGAAAATTGGAGAGGCAAGCGGATTCATTTCTGCGAATATCTGCAGTTCTGTTTCGGGAACGGTAAAGGCAGTGGAGCCAAGAATGCTCCTCAATGGTTCTCAGGCAACTTGTGTTGTCATCGAAAATGATGGAGAATATGCAGCAATTGAAGGATTGGGAGAGGATCGTGATTACACGAAACTTTCTGCTGATGAGATCCGCGACATTGTGAAGGAAGCTGGTGTAGTCGGCATGGGCGGTGCCGGATTCCCAACCAATGTAAAGTTAGCGCCGAAAGAGCCGGATAAAATTGATTATATTCTGGTCAATGGTGCGGAGTGTGAGCCGTATCTGACTTCGGACTACAGACAGATGTTAGAAAGATCGGAAGAGATCGTTGGCGGTTTGAAAGTGATCCTGCATATTTTTGACAAGGCGAAAGGACTCATCTGCATTGAGGACAATAAGCCGGAGGCAATTGCTAAAATGCAGGAGGCTGTCAAAGATGAAGACCGCATTGAAGTGAAGGTGTTAAAGACGAAATATCCGCAGGGCGGTGAGCGTACACTGATTTCTGCTGCAACCGGACGCAAGATCTATTCTGCAAAACTTCCGGCAGATGCAGGATGTATTGTGGATAATGTATCCACGGTAATTGCAATTTATCGTGCGGTGTGCAAACAGACGCCACTGATCACACGTGTTGTAACATTGACAGGTGAGGCATTCAATACTCCGATCAATGTAGATGTGCGTATTGGATGCAGTCATGCAGAACTGGTGGAAGAAGGAGATGGATTCAAGGAAGAGCCTAAGAAGATCATTTCCGGTGGTCCAATGATGGGATTTGCCATGTTTGATCTGAATGTTCCGGTGACTAAGACGTCTTCTTCTATTTTGGCAATGACAAAAGACGAGGTAGCAGAGAATGAACCGACGCCATGTATCCGCTGCGGTCGCTGCGTAGAGGCATGTCCGGGCAATCTGGTACCACAGAAGATGGCAGAAGCCGCTATGAACAAAGACTATGATACTTTTGTAAAGTTAAATGGCATGGAGTGCTACGAATGTGGCAGTTGTACGTATGTATGTCCTGCTAAGCGTCCATTGACACAGAGCTTTAAGCAGGCAAGACAGTATGTCGCAGCACAGAGACGTAAAAAATAATGTATGAGCTCCCGGAATTGCCTTGGGCAGACGTTTCAGGAGTACATACTACAAATAATGGAGGATTAATATGAGCAATTTATTAAACATATCATCATCTCCGCATGTGCGTGACAAATCGTCTACGAGAAGTATCATGTGGGATGTGATCTTTGCCTTGATACCGACGAGTATATTTGGCATTTACAATTTTGGTATTCGGGCAGCAGTTTTGATCGCTGTCTGTATTGCAACCTGCCTTTTGTCCGAGTACATATGGCAGAAATGTATGAAATTGCCGCTTACCGTTAATGACGGAAGTGCGGTACTTACCGGTTTGCTGTTAGCATTGAACCTAACTCCGACATTCCCAATCTGGATGGCGATCTTAGGAAGTGTTTTTGCAATTATTATTGTAAAGCAGTTGTTTGGTGGTTTGGGTCAGAACTTCATGAACCCTGCGCTTGGTGCAAGATGTTTCCTGATGGTATCTTTTGCAGGACAGATGACAAGTTTTGCACACGATGGAATCACCGGTGCTACACCGCTTGCGATCATTAAAGCAGGCAGCAGATCAGATTCGATTCAGAAGATTTTGGCATCCGGTGATGGCAAGACACAGGAGGCAACTTCCCTCTTAAAGATGTTTATCGGAAGTACCGGAGGTACGATCGGTGAGACTTGTGCGATCGCACTGTTGATCGGAGCTGCGTACTTGTTGATCCGCAAGATCATTTCTTGGAGAATTCCGGTATGTTATATCGCAGTATTTGCAATCTTTATCCTGCTCTTTGGCGGCAGAGGATTTGATCTTACTTATCTTGCTGCAGAGTTGTGCGGTGGTGGATTGCTGTTAGGTGCATTCTTTATGGCAACCGATTATGTAACAAGCCCGATCACACCGAAAGGACAGATCATATTTGGTGTACTGCTTGGTCTTTTGACCGGAGTATTCCGTGTCTTTGGTGCATCCGCAGAAGGTGTATCTTATGCGATCATTATCTGTAACCTGCTTGTTCCATTGATCGAAAGAGTAACGATCCCGGTTCCATTTGGAAAGGAGGGTATCAAGGATGGCAAATAAAGAAAAAGAAGAAGTTAAGAAGAAGAGCACATTGGTGCATGACACCATTTGCTTATTCATGATCACATTGATCTCCGGTCTGCTTCTCGGTGCAGGTTATACGATCACCAAAAAACCGATCGCAGCGCAGGAGGAAAAGAACAAACAGGAAGCATACGAAGCTGTCTATCAGGGAGCATCTTTTGAGGAAGACAGTGCTCTTAACAAGTCATTGGAAAAGTTCAATAAAGACCTTGCGGCAGGCAAGGTAAGTTCGAAGGCTCTCGGTTCCTTATCTGATGTTGAAATTGCGGAAGCAATGAAAGCAAAGGTAGATGGAAAAGATGCCGGTTATGTTGTTTCTTGCAGCGGCAAGGGCTACGGTGGAGCAGTAAGCATTGCACTTGGTATTGACGAAAAGGGCGAGATCAAGGGCATTCAGATCACCGATTGTTCCAATGAGACGCCGGGTCTGGGACAGAAATCTTCGGACAAAGAGTTCAACGGACAGTTTGTTGGCACTAACGCATCACAGGATCTGAACGTTGTAAAAGATGGCAGTGGCAGTACCAAAGATGGTACGATCAATGCGATCACCAGTGCAACGATCACCAGTAAGGCAGTTACAAGAGCCATTGATGGTGCATTTCAGTTTATTTCATCATTAGAATAGGAGGGTTCCCATGAATACATGTGTAGAACGATTAAAAAATGGTATCATAACGGAGAATCCTACGTTCGTTATGATGTTGGGTATGTGTCCGACCCTTGCGGTAACAACATCCGCCATTAATGGATTGGGCATGGGACTTACGACAACAGCAGTGCTTGTGTTATCCAATGTATTTATCTCACTGCTTCGTAAAGTGATTCCGGATAAAGTGCGTATTCCGGCATTCATCGTTATTGTTGCATCTTTTGTAACATTGATCCAGTTGTTATTACAGGCGTACATCCCATCTTTGAATAAGTCCTTGGGTGTGTACATTCCGCTTATCGTAGTAAACTGTATTATCTTAGGTCGTGCTGAGGCATATGCGTCTAAGAACAAAGTGATTCCATCTTTGTTCGATGGACTTGGAATGGGTCTTGGATTTACATTCGGACTTACTTGTATCGGTATTTGCCGTGAGATCTTAGGATCTGGTGCAATCTTTGGAAAGACATTTATTCCGGACGATTATCACATTACGTTTTTCGTATTGGCGCCGGGTGCATTCCTTGTATTAGCATTTTTGACAGCAATTCAGAACAAATTGAAGCTGCCATCAGCGACAAATGTAGAGAATGATTCAGACATTGCCTGTGGTGGTAATTGTGCATCCTGTGTAGGCTGTGCAAGTGTTGCCAATAAAGGCATTTTAGAAGCAGAGCGTGTTGCGGCTAAGGCAGCGAAAGCGCAGGCAGCCAAGGAAGCTGCTGCCAAAGCGAAAGCAGCCAAAGAGGCCAAAGCAAAGGAAGCTGCTGCAGCGGAAAAATCCGAAGGAAAGGAGGACTAATTAGATGGGAGAATTATTTGTTATTGTTATTTCATCCATGTTAGTCAGTAACGTGGTATTAAGCCAGTTCCTTGGAATCTGTCCTTTCCTGGGCGTTTCCAAAAAAGTTGAGACAGCAGCCGGAATGGGAGCTGCAGTAACGTTCGTTATTACGATCGCATGTATTATCACTTACCCGGTTCAGAAATGTATTTTAGAGCCGCTTGGTTTAGAGTATTTACAGACGATTGCATTTATTTTGATCATTGCAGCATTAGTACAGTTTGTAGAGATGGCACTCAAAAAGTTTATGCCGGCATTGTATGAAGCACTCGGTGTATATTTGCCGTTGATCACAACGAACTGTGCCGTACTCGGTGTTGCTATCAAAAATATTTCCAATGGATATGGATTTATCGAGAGTGTTGTTTGTGGTTTCTGCACGGCATTTGGTTTCCTGATCTCTATCGTGATCATGGCAGGCATCCGTGAGAGAATTGAGCATAATGATGTTCCAAATGCATTTAAGGGAACACCGATCGTGTTAGTAACAGCAAGTTTGATGGCAATTGCATTCTGCGGCTTCGCAGGACTGGTGTAGAAAGGGGGACGAATATATGATACAGAGTGTGGTATTAGCATCTGCAGCAGCAGGCGTCCTCACAGCAGCAGCCGTGATCGGTATTACAGGTCTGTTGATAGCCGTACTTCTTGGTGTGGCAGCCAATGTATTTGAGGTACCGGTCGATGAAAAGGCAATTGCGATCCGTGATGTTCTTCCGGGAGCTAACTGTGGTGGTTGTGGTTATGCCGGTTGTGATGCGATGGCAGCAGCGATTGCTGCAGGGGAAGCACCGGTTAATGGCTGTCCGGTAGGTGGACCGGCTGTCGCTGATAAGATTGGTGAGATCATGGGAGTATCTGCCGGTGAAGACGTAAAGAAAGTTGCGTTTGTAAAGTGTGCAGGTACTTGTGATAAGGCAAGCGTCAAAGCAAACTATTATGGAATTTCTGACTGCAGAAGTGCTGCAGCAATTCCGGGTCGCAGCGATAAAGCATGTGCATACGGCTGCATGGGATTTGGTTCTTGTGTTGCAGCGTGTGGCTTCGATGCGATTCATATTGAGCATGGCGTTGCAGTTGTGGATAAAGAAAAGTGCGTTGCTTGTGGCAAATGTGCTGAGGAATGTCCAAATCATTTGATCGAACTGATTCCATACGATGCTACGAAAGTGGTATCCTGTTCCAATCAGGATAAAGGACCAAAAGTGATGGCAGTTTGTGAAGTGGGCTGTATCGGCTGTGGTCTTTGTGCAAAACAATGTGAAGCGGAAGCAATTACCGTTGAGAACAACATTGCACATATTGACCAGTCTAAATGTACGGGCTGCGGTAAATGTGCCGAAAAATGTCCAAAGAAGATTATCTTGGCACATTAGTTCGGCTTATCAATATTTTCGAGTATTAAGACCTCCGGGGACTCCCGGGGGTCTTTTCTCATTTATCAGTCAGCTCAAACTTCACACTTCCAATGCTGCTGTCTGGTCACATATTGCTTATTATGTCATAAAAATAATAGCTATTTTGCAGCCAACAAGCTGACTTGTTCTGCCGGCAGCGAACTAAGATAATTGCCGCAGAACGCAGAGTTTTTGGGTGATTTCTTATTTTGTTAAGTCTCTGATGAATACATGCCCGAAGGATTGTCTGAGATGTCCCGGTTTAGCAAGGTATCATCCATTTTTGGACGGGACGCTTTCGCTACGATGCGCTACGTCACGTTACTTAATGTCTCTGAAATACGAGACATAAGTAACGACGAGCGCAAAGTCCCTTTCAAAAATGATGAATACCTTGCTTCCGGGACTTCGAGTTTCCGAAGGGCATGTAAATCAATCATCAGAGATAACAAAATCTGGAAATCACCTAAAACGTAATTGCGGCAAGGCAATTACTATAGTTCTCTGCCGGCAGAAATCGCTATGTTGTGGCTGCAAAACACAATATAATCATAGACATAATAAGCACACTGTGCTTATCTTGGGAGTTTCTTTGAAACTCCAGTATGCGCAGAAATCATGCGCAAGTATTATGACATAATAAGCAATATGTGGTCGTGTGAGATAATTTTGGAAGTGCGAAATTTGAGTGATTAATTGATGGCATATGAGATTCAATTCTTAAGAATTCTTAAGATGGTATCGAAGTTGTTGACTGGGGTGGGTATCTGTGATGTACTAGAGATGTAACGGAAAACTTTAGAAAGGTGAGGGTGAATTTTATGAAAAAGTGGTTTTTGGCTTGTGGTATTATTGTTATTGCAATTATGGGACTTCAATTAACGGCGCAGGATGTATCCGGTGCAGAGCACATCAATAATCAGGTTGCTTTGGAAACAACACAGACAATGATGAAAATTCAAGCAACGCCAAGACCTCTCGAAATGTATGATGCAGATGGGTGGAAAAAGTATTATGTAAGTGGAGGTTATCAATACACATATATAGGGGCTGGAAAGGGGATTCGCATAGAACGATTCAGCGACAATTCGCCATGGAGTAAGTCCAAAAAAGTGATTATTCCATCGGAGATAGATGGACATCCTGTCCGGAGATTGGCAGCCAATTCATTTAGTCAAAATTCGTATATAGAAGAAGTGACCATTCCTGATAGTGTAGAGGTAATTGGAAGTCAGGCATTTATGATGTGTAAGTCATTACAAAGAGTTTATATTGGAAAAAACGTAAGAAAGATAGATAATGATGCATTTTATATGTGCAGGAAATTGGAAAAAATAAGTGGCGGAGAGTCATTAAAAATGTTAGGATTACGTACATTTCAGTATTGTGAAAAATTAAGAGTATTGCCGTTTAAAGAAAGATTTTACAAATTGGATTTTGGTGAAATGTTATGCGGGAATACTGGAATACAAAATGTCTCATTTGATAAGAATGTTGTACTGGCGAATGGTTTATTTAGGGGCTGTAGACGGCTGAAAACAGCAAATTTATCTAAAATACAAAATAGTGAGTGTACAGATGATTTGTTTAGAGATTGTATAGCACTAAGACAGGTTAAGATAAATAAAAACTGGAAGTATATAGAAAATCGAATTTTTTACAATTGTCGTAATTTAACATCAGTTAATATACCAAGTAAAGTAAGGAGGGTGGGGTCGAAAGCATTTGGAAATTGTAGAAGCTTAAAAAAAATAAAGATGCCTAAATCTGTGAAAAAAATAGAGAAAGATGCATTTAAAGGCTGTAAAAAGCTTACACTTTATGTGAAAAAGGGGAGTTATGCGCACAAGTATGCCAAGAAATATCATGTAAAGTATAAATATTGGAAATAGGACTATCGGAAGCTCAATGCGCCGTTTCCGTAAAAATATAATAATTAAGTTATGACGATATTGAGAAAAGTTGATCAGTAACTATATTGTAAAGCATAAAATAACAGTGTTACAATAACACTGTTATTTTATTGCGTAAATATTGTTGTGATGTGTCGTAGAGTATTTTAATAGTGAATGTTTGCATTTTGGTAGAAAGAACATAGTGTGTGGCCAAATAATTATTGCGCAGAAGAAAAAGGAGGGATCACATGAGACAAGAATCAGCCGGAGTTACAGAAGCACTTCTTGACAGTGCACGTCGGGAATTTATGGAACACGGCTTTCATGGGGCGAGCCTGCGGCGGATTTCAGCGGATAGTGGTGTGAGTACCAATTCTATCTATACGCGTTTTGGAGACAAGGCAGGGTTATTTGCGGCTGTTGTTGGACCGGTGGCAGATGGGCTGATGGGGCATTATCTCACTTGTGTGGATCAGGCGACAGATACACAGGACTCTTCCAGTGCCATGGAGACGGGAGAAGAGGGGACTGACGAGGTGCTGCAGTATATATATCAGCATTTCGATGTGTTCTACTTGATCTTTTGCAGATCGGCAGGAACGGAGTATGAGCAGTATTTTGATCGGTTGGCGCAGATCGAAGAAACCTATTATCGAGTATTTGCCGATAAATATGCCAAGAATCCGGAACAGATCACGGATTTTTTTGTCCATGTGGTTTGCCGTACCGGTTGGCAGTATATTTATGAGATCGTGTCACATAAACTGCCTTTTGAAGAAGCAAAGGTGTTTATGGACAACATAAAACAATATCGTTTTGCTGGCTGGAAAGCCGTGCTCGACCACGAGTAAAGCAAAGCATCAAGAATGGAGGGACAATTTTCAATGGAAAAGAAAAAACAGAGTGCATTGTCTAGATTGATGGACTATGCCGGAGGACATAAGTATTTTACCTATGCTTCCCTTGTGCTGGCAGCGGTCAGTGCGATCATTGCACTGGTGCCATTTTATGAGATCTGGCGTATGTTGAAGGAAGTGTTAGAGGTACGTCCGCATTTCGAAAATGCGGTTTCTTTGAAACAGTATGGTTGGATGGCTGTTGGTTTTGCATTGTTGGCGATGGTATTTTATATCGTAGCGTTAATGTGTTCTCACAAAGCGGCATTTCGCGTACAGGCCAATATGCGTATCAAGTTGATGCAGCATATTATGAAACTGCCGCTTGGTTTCGTTGAATCCGAAGGCAGTGGAAAGATTCGTAAAGTGGTTATGGAATCAAGTGCAGCGACAGAAACATTTTTAGCACACAATCTGCCGGATAAGGCAGTGTCTATTGCAACACCGATCGGTTTGCTCGTGATGATGATCGCCTTTGACTGGCGACTGGGTATTGCTAGTTTGATCCCGGCAGCATTGGCATTTATTCTCATGGGAAGTTTTATGATGGGACCGAAAATGGCAGAAGATATGAAACAGTATCAAAATGCGCTGGAATCAATGTCTTCGGAAGCGGTAGAGTACGTGCGAGGTGTTCCGGTGTTAAAAACGTTTGGACAAACGATTTTTTCCTTCCGACGTTTTCGCCATGCTATTGATGAATATGAGAAATGGACATTAGGATATACCAAAAATATGATGTTGCCGATGGTATGTTTTACAACAGCGTCCAATGGAATCTTTGCGGCATTGATCATTGCAGCGTATTTATTTAGTGGTCATGGAGTGACGGATACATTTATCTTGAACGTATTCTTTTATATTTTGATCACATCTATATTGACGGTGACTTTGATGAAGATCGCATATGCCGGAGAGTCGCAAATGTTAGTAGAGGATGCATTGATGAGAATGGATACGATTTTGGAGATGCAGCCACTTCCTGCAAATGAGGTAAACGTTCCGAAAGATTCTTCGGTTGTCGTAGAAAACATTCAGTTTGCTTATCCAAATGCAAAGAATCTGGCTTTGGATGGTGTGAGTATGCAGATCCGGTCCGGAGAGCATATCGCTTTGGTCGGACCATCGGGAGGAGGCAAGACAACATTAGCTTCTTTGATCGCCCGTTTCTGGGATGTGAAATCCGGTGCTATCAAACTGGGCGGTGTCAATGTGAAAAATATAAGCGGTGATGAGTTGATGGATCAAGTGTCTTATGTATTTCAGGACAGCAGACTTTTGAAGATGAGCATTTTGGATAACGTGCGCATGGGACGCCCGGATGCAGCGGACGAGGAAGTCATGCAGGCGTTAAAAGATGCACAGTGTATGGATATTATTGAAAAGTTCCCGGATGGCGTACATACGATGATCGGTTCCAAAGGAATTTATGTTTCCGGTGGCGAGAGCCAGCGTTTAGCCATTGCACGAGCATTTCTCAAAAATGCACCGATCCTGATCTTAGACGAGGCAACAGCATTTGCAGATCCGGACAATGAACGACTGGTGCAGCAGGCATTTGAAAAACTTTCCAAAGGTAAGACGGTGATCATGATCGCCCACCGTCTGTCAACAGTGACGGCTGCAGATCAGATTTATGTGCTTGCCGATGGCAAAGTTGCCGAACATGGCACGCACGAAGAACTGCTTGCCAAAGATGCTGTTTATGGACATATGTGGAAAGAGTATAACAGATCTGTAAACTGGCAGGTAGGAAAAGGAGGTGTTACAGCATGATCGAAAGATTACAACATAAATATGCATTATCCGAAAAAGGTACCAAAGATATGTTACGTGCCTTTGTTGCAGTTACTATTGCCAATCTTGTCCTTATGCTTCCGGTAGGACTTTTGTATTACTTGGCGTCCTATTTACTGGAAGGTGATGTTCCAAGAGCAAAGATTCCATTTTTTACGGTTTCGATTATAGTAGTGCTGATTTTGATCGCTGCGTCTACGGTGTTTCAATATATGTCTACTTTCTATTCGACTTATGTAGAAAGCGGTGTCAGACGTCGTACTTTAGCAGAAAAACTGCGCAAGATCCCGCTGTCTTTCTTTGGTAAAAAAGATTTGGCAGATCTTACGAACACGATCATGTCCGACTGTGCATTGTTAGAGACAGCCAGTTCCCATTGGATCCCAGAGCTTGTGGGTGCTATTATTTCTACAACCCTGATCGTGATCAGCTTGTTTTTCTTTGATTGGAGAATGGCGTTAGCGGCGGTATGGGTTATGCCGGTTGCTTTTCTGATCGTATTGTATTCCAGAAAAGTTATGGGAAAAGTATATGAACGCACCATGCAGTACCGCATTTCCTGTCAAGATGGTATTCAGGAAGGTCTTGAGACATTGCGTGATCTTCGTTCTTACAATATGACAGACTCTTACATGTCCGGACTGGAAAATAAGATCAAAGCGGTAGAAAAAAATGCTATCTTTGTAGAATTTACCAATGCAGCATTTGTATGCTCTGCGCAGATGATCTTAAAGCTTGGGATCGGAACCGTTGCAGTAGTAGGAAGTGCTTTGTTACTGAACGGACAGATTACGGTCCTTACGTTCTTTATGTTTTTACTGGTAGTGACACGCATGTATGAGCCACTGCAGATCTCTTTGCAGAATCTGTCTGCCATTATTAGTGCAGATACTAACTGCAAACGTATGGATGAGATTTTGTCGTATGAGGAGCAGGAAGGTAACGAGGAGTTGACGAACGATGGTTATGACATTCAATTTGACCATGTTTCCTTTGCATATAAAGATGGTGAGCAGGTATTATCGGATGTCAGCTTTATGGCCAAGCGGGGTGAGGTTACTGCGTTGATCGGGCCGTCCGGTGGTGGTAAGACAACAGTAACACGTCTTGCAGCCAGATTTTGGGATAATGACACAGGAAGTATCACGGTTGGCGGTATGAAGGTTACAGATATTGATCCGGAGAAACTACTTTCGTTATATTCCATTGTTTTTCAGGATGTTACTTTATTTAATGATACGATCATGGAAAATATCCGTATCGGCAGACAGGGCGCGACGGATGAAGAAGTCATGGAGGCTGCAAGACTGGCACACTGTGACGAATTTGTAGAGCGTATGCCGGAGAAATGGAACACGATGATCGGGGAAAACGGATCGGAACTTTCCGGTGGAGAGAGACAGCGTATTTCCATCGCCAGAGCGTTCTTAAAGGATGCACCGATCATTTTGATGGATGAGGCAACGGCATCTTTGGATGTTGATAATGAATCCTTTATTCAGGAATCCATCTCGAAACTGATCTGTGACAAAACAGTGTTGATCATTGCACATCGTATGCGTACTGTGAATGGTGTTGATAAGATCGTGGTACTCAAAGATGGCACGGTCGCAGAGCAGGGAAGTCCTGCTGAGTTAAAGCAGACCGATGGTATTTACAAACATATGGTAGAGATGCAGATGGAATCTGCCGCTTGGCGATTTGAATAAGAGAATGGATTTGGTATAACAGTGGCTTATGGCTGCTTAGATTGACAGTTACAGAATATGATGATAAACTAAAAAATAATGCCCACATTTCGCATTTTTTGTTGAAAGACTGTCTGATATATAGCAGTCAGCCTGCGAAAAGTCGGGATAAATAGGAAATGGAGAATACCATGGACAAAGAGATCATGATGGAAGACCGGATTTCGTCAAGACGACTTACTGCGACGATCACGAAAATCTGGTGGGAACGAATCATTGTGCATATCGATTTACAGCTTACGTATGCGGATGAGTCGTTAAAAGGTGAAAAATTTGATGTATATGCCGTGGATCAAAACTTTCATGCCAAAGCACGATTTAAGCAGACAATTGTGGATGAAGAGCATATTCGACTGTCAATGAATATGACAAATCCGGGGAACTGCGAATGTCTGCCGATGGGAAGTTATTTCTTTTATGTTTGCCGCAAGCAGGAGATTTTGGCAAAATGTGTGATGGCGCATGAATTGGTTCCGGAGGCAGAAAATGTATCGCGTTCTTTCCTGCATAACAACCGGACGAGGGGTTATCTTGTAAACTTCTATGTCACGGAAGGGGAAAATGATCTTCCGCTCCTAATGCATATCATGGATGCGATGAAGGTCAGCATGGAACAGGAAAGCAATGGTGAGATCGTGAAATCTGCGGTGACAGATCCAGCGATCAAAATGAAGAAAAATGCAGGCCGGATGCGTTGGAAAGCGTATTATCACAGTCAGGTTAAGAAGTATAAAGACCGTCAAAAGGTGATCATGTTTATGACGGAGCAGAGCGATACGCTCGGGACGAATCTGCAGGCGGTTTATGACCGAATGTGTGAACGTGGATTGGATAAGGAATATACCATTCTTTTTTCCGCAAGACCTGCTTCTTATATCAGACAGGCGCGCAGCTCAACCAAAGAGCTGCTCCACAAATTAGCACAGTGCGATATGGTATTCATTGACGATCATGTACCGCTTTTTGACTGGCTGACATTAGATAAACGGACAAAGCTGATACAGCTATGGCATGCGGGGGCGGGCTTTAAGTCCTCCGGTTATAGCAGATGGGGACACTTGGGATGTCCGGCACCAGTGAGCTGCCATAGACAATACCGCTATGGAATCGCCGGTTCCAGACAGATCGGGAAGTTCTTCTCTGAGGTGTTTGGCATTAATGATGATCAAATCTTGCCAACCGGTATGCCGCGTATGGATGAGTATCTGGATGAAGCCTTTCGTGAGAAGAAAACGGCAGAGCTTTATGAACAGTATCCAATGTGTAAAGGCAAAAAGGTGATCTTGTTTGCACCAACCTACCGTGGCAAAAACCGTAAAACAGCCTATTATCCGTATCACATGATCGATTTTCAGCGATTGTATGATTTCTGCGGAGAGGAATACGTTGTGTTATTCAAGATGCACCCTTGGGTGAGTGAGGCGGTACCGATCGAAGAGGCTCATAAAGACCGCTTTGTGGATGCTAATAAATATCCAAATATCAATGATCTGTTTTATATTACAGAGATATTGATCACGGATTATTCGTCCAATATATTTGAGTATAGTTTGATGCGTAAACCAATGCTGTTTTTCGCATTTGACAAGATCCAATATTCTTTTTCAAGAGGGTTCCATCGTGATTATGAGGAAGCGGCACCGGGTAAGGTCTGCTATACCTTTGCACAGATCATGGATGCACTCGAACAAAAGGATTATGAATATGAAAAAGTTGAACAATATGTAGACAAGCATTTTGACTATATTGATAGTCATGCGTCAGACCGCGTGATTGACTGGATCCTGCTTGGAAATATTCCGGAGGACATTCAGAAAAAACTGCGTCATATTGAGAAAGTAAACCAAAGACTTCCTCTGCTTAATTTTAGCGCATTGGAGGAAGAAGAAAGGAGTTAATTATGAATATTGCAATGATCTTTGCCGGTGGTCGTGGAGTTAGAATGGGTTCCGGTATTCCAAAACAGTTTTTGGAGATTCACGGAAAGCCGGTACTTGTGCATACATTGGAGCTCTTTCAGGAGCATGATATGATCGACAAGATCTATATTTCCGTATTGGAAGACTACATTGGTAAGACACAGAAATTAGTAGACCGTTATGGATTGGATAAAGTAGTATCGATCATTCCGGGTGGTGCAACTGCTCAGGATTCCATCTACAATGTGTTGAAAGATGCAGAGAAAGAAAATGATGGGGATTCTATCGTGCTTTTGCATGATGGCGTGCGTCCGTTTGTATCCTATGATACGATCAAACAGAACATTGAAAGTGTACAGAAGTATGGCAGTGCGATCACCTGCACAGCTTGCTACGAGACAATCTTACTCAGCAAGAGCGGTGAGAAAGTAGATTCTGTACCATATCGTAAAGATACCTTTGCGGCACAGGCACCACAGAGTTTCCGCTTAAAAGATATTATTGCAGCCCACGATGAGGTGCGTGCGATCAATCCTTCGTATGAAAATATGGTAGATGCCTGCACGATCATGACAACGCTTGGCAAAGAAGTACATATGATCTCGGGCAATCGTGGTAATATTAAGGTTACTACACCAGAGGATGTATATATGTTCCGTGCGCTGCTCAACTACAAAGAGAATGAGCAGACGTTTGGTATCGGCCTGACGAACGGAATTCGTTAGCAGACAGTTTAAGAGAAGTATGAAGTATAAGAAAGTAACAGATGGACGACAGAAATGTTTGTGAAATTTGATTACGGATGGAAAGGAAAACTACATGAGTAGGATAGAAAGTCCGGATAACCGGGTGCTTCAAGAAGATTTAGAGCGTGCTGCAGCGCTTGATCTGCCAATTGAAGCGTTAGACGGCAGTCGTATTTTTGTGACAGGTGCAACGGGATTGATCGGCTCACAGCTCGTTAAGTTTTTGTTGTGCCGCAACCGTATCTGCCATTGCAATACGACAGTCATTATTTTTGCGCGCAGTAAAGAAAAAGCGTTAAAGGTATTCCCTTATTTAGAGGAAGAGGAGCATTTGGAGATTGTGCTTGGAGATATTTCAGAGCCGATCTGCTATGATGGAGACATAGATTATGTGATCCATGGGGCAAGTCCAACGAGTTCCAAATATTTTGTCAGTCATCCGGTAGAAACGATCGGTGCGGCAGTGGATGGCACTCGCTATGTGTTAGAACTTGCCAAACAGAAACAGGTAAAAGGTGTTGTATATCTGTCATCACTCGAAGTGTATGGAACTCCTGCGGAAGATGCGGGTATGATCACAGAGAAAGATTATGGATATATTGAGCCACTCAGCGTACGAAGCAGTTATTCGGAGGGAAAGCGTATCGTTGAGTGTTTGTGTGCATCTTATGCGAAAGAATACGATGTTCCGGTCAAAGTTGCCAGATTATCGCAGACTTTTGGAGCAGGCGTAGCTTACGATGATGGCCGAGTATTTGCTGAGTTCGCACGCTGTGCGATCGAGGGCAAAAATATCGTGCTCCATACTGAGGGCAAGACGGTTCGTACATACTGTTACACGATCGATGCTGTTACGGCATTGCTTACCATTTTGGCAAAAGGGCAGGCTGGAGAGGCGTATAATGTTACTAATATGGATACGGCGATCTCAATATATGATATGGCAAAGTTAGTCAGTGGAATCTTGCCGGAGTCGAATATTGCGGTGGAACGTGACATTCCGGAAGATCTGGCAAGTTTCGGATACAATCCGGAGATGATCGTCAAGCTGGATAGTACGAAGTTACAGGAACTTGGCTGGAAGGCGACGGTTGGCTTGCGTGAAATGTATGAGCGCCTGATCGAAAGTATGAGTCTGGTACATTAGATCTGAGTAGAGCTTAGAACGTACAGGCAGAGCGTATTGATATTGACAGAGTCGGTACATGGATTTGAGATCAGAGGCTTGAACAATAGAAAGAGAGGAATACTAATTATGGGAATGACAATGACACAGAAAATTCTTGCAGCACATGCAGGTCTTCCTTCTGTAGAAGCAGGACAGTTGATCATGGCAGATCTGGATCTGGTATTAGCAAATGATATTACAGGACCGGTTGCTATTCATGAGGTTCAGAAGTTAAATAAAAAGACAGTATTTGACAAAGATAAAGTAGCATTGGTGCCGGATCACTTTGCACCAAATAAGGATATTAAGTCTGCAGAACACTGCAAATGTGTTCGTGAGTATGCCAAAGAGCACGACATTACGAATTATTTTGAAGTAGGTCAGATGGGTATCGAACATGCGCTGCTTCCGGAAAAAGGATTGATCGTGGCAGGTGAGACCTGCATCGGAGCAGATTCACATACATGTACTTACGGAGCGCTGGGAGCATTTTCTACAGGTGTAGGTAGTACAGATATGGGATGTGGAATGATTACCGGACAGGCATGGTTTAAGGTGCCTTCTGCCATCAAGGTAGTGCTTACCGGCAAACCATCCAAATGGGTAAGCGGTAAAGATGTGATCCTTCATCTGATCGGTATGATCGGTGTAGATGGAGCGTTGTATCGTTCCTTAGAGTTTACCGGTGATGGTGTGAAAAACCTGTCTATGGATGATCGTTTTTCTATTGCTAATATGGCAATTGAGGCAGGTGCTAAGAATGGAATCTTCCCGGTAGACGACAAGACGATCGCTTATATGGAAGAGCATTCTACAAAGAAATATACAGTATATGAAGCAGATGAGGATGCGGTTTATGATGAAGAGTATGTCATTGACTTAAGCAAGTTAGAGCCAACGGTTGCGTTCCCTCATCTTCCGGAGAATACTAAGACGGTGAAAGAAGCGGGAGACGTTAAGATCGATCAGGTTGTGATCGGATCTTGTACGAATGGCCGTATTGAGGATCTTCGTACAGCGGCAGAGATCCTCAAAGGCAAAAAAGTTGCCGATGGTATCCGTGTGATCGTGATCCCGGCAACACAGGCAATTTATATGCAGGCAATTGAAGAGGGCTTAGTGCAGACCTTTATTGAGGCAGGTGCTATTGTCAGCACACCAACTTGTGGACCGTGCTTAGGTGGCTATATGGGAATCCTGGCAGCAGGTGAGCGTGCAATCTCTACAACAAATCGTAACTTCGTCGGACGAATGGGTCATGTGGATTCCGAGGTGTATTTGTCCAGCCCGGCAGTGGCAGCAGCGAGTGCGGTGACCGGTAAGATTTCTGAACCGGCAGAACTTGGTCTTTAATCAATTAATGTGAGCAGTGAAAGGAGATAAATATGAAAGCTTGTGGTACAGTACATAAATATGGAGATAATGTAGATACAGATGTAATTATTCCTGCACGTTATTTAAATTCATTTGATGCAAAAGAACTTGCAAGTCATGCAATGGCAGATATTGATCCTACTTTTGCTTCAACTGTAGAAAAGGGAGATATCATTGTAGCAGGTCAAAACTTTGGTTGTGGTTCTTCAAGAGAACATGCACCTCTTTGTTTAAAAACTGCTGGAATTAAATGTGTTATTGCGAAAAGCTTTGCACGTATTTTCTATCGTAATTCTATTAATATTGGATTCCCAATTATGGAATGTGAAGAAGCAGCTGATAAAATTGAAAAAGGTGATGAAGTAGAAGTTGATTTTTCAACAGGTGTGATTACAAATAAAACAAAAAATGAAACTTACCAAAGTCAACCATTCCCAGAATTCTTACAAAAAATGATTGATGCTGATGGTTTAGTAAATTATGTAAATTCTAAAAAATAGGGGATAAAAAATGGAAAAGAATATAGCGGTTATTAAAGGTGATGGAATCGGACCTGAAATCGTTACAGAAGCGATGAAAGTTTTAGATGCTGTTGCAAAAAAATACAATCATAAATTTAATTATACAGAAATCTTAATGGGTGGTTGTTCAATCGATGCTTATGGTGTACCATTAAGTGATGAAGCTTTAAAAATTGCTAAAAAAAGTGATAGTGTTTTATTAGGGGCTATTGGTGGAAATACGACAACTTCGCCATGGTATAAATTAGAACCATCATTAAGACCAGAAGCAGGTTTATTAAAAATTAGAAAAGAATTAGGATTATTCGCAAATTTACGTCCTGCTTACTTATATGATGAATTAAAAGAGGCTTGTCCACTTAAAGAAGAATTAACTGAAGGTGGATTTGATATGATGATCATGCGTGAACTTACAGGTGGTCTTTATTTCGGTGAACGTTCTACTGAAAAAGAAGGAGATCAAATGGTTGCTCATGATTCTATGAGTTATAGTGAAGTTGAAATTCGTCGTATTGCTAAACGTGGATTTGACATTGCGATGAAAAGAAATAAAAAAGTAACAAGCGTGGATAAAGCAAATGTTTTAGATACTTCTCGTTTATGGCGTAAAGTTGTTGAAGAAGTTGCTACAGAATACCCTGAAGTTACTTTAGAACATATGTTAGTGGATAACTGTGCAATGCAACTTGTGAGAGATCCAAAACAATTTGATGTTATTTTAACTGAAAATATGTTTGGTGATATTTTATCTGATGAAGCAAGTATGGTTACTGGTTCTATTGGAATGTTATCAAGTGCTTCTTTAAGAGAAGATAGTTTTGGTATGTATGAACCAAGTCATGGTAGTGCACCAGATATTGCTGGGCAAAATATTGCTAATCCAATTGCAACTATTTTATCAGCAGCAATGATGCTTCGTTATTCTTTTGATTTAGATCAAGAAGCAAAAGATGTTGAAGATGCTATTGAAAAAGTATTAAAAGAAGGATATCGTACAACAGATATCATGTCTG
>ERZ860710.206-NODE-206-length-42703-cov-3.863581_pt1 | contig 42703 bp, 26 predicted proteins | sample MGYA00509974_ERZ860710 | MGnify/ENA primary metagenome ERZ860710 (study PRJEB30046, sample SAMN00715261) | human gut metagenome | study: EMG produced TPA metagenomics assembly of the A metagenome-wide association study of gut microbiota in type 2...
CCGCTGCCACAGAAATAAATCCGCCGCAGCGGCCTTGCGGATATTAGGTCTGCAAATTTTCCCGTCAGCCGGCCGCGCTCCCTTCCGCAGCAAATTTCTACAAGATTCGGTTCTTCGAAAACCGCCGCCAGCATTGCCGGCTGTCTTTTTCCGTCCATAAGCATCTCCCTCTAAGCAAATAGTAAAGCATCCGCAAAAAAGCACATCCGCGCAGGCGCTTTCTCCCATAAATTATATTTCACGAAAGCAGCCAAGCAGCTCGTTTCAAGGTTGAGCCCTAAGCGGTTCAAAGAGAATTTTTCCTTTGCTTGGTTTTGTTCTGGCTGATTTTACCCGCCAGGGATACCAGCAAAATAGCGAGAATCACCAGCCCGCATCCTATCATCGTAGGGATGCTCAGCTGGTCCCCATAGATCAGGGCTCCTGATATCAGGCTGGTCAGCGGCTCTAAAATATTTAAAATCGACGCGTTTGACGCTCCCAGCACGCTGATGCCATACAGCAGGAGCCGCAAGGAAAACACGGTGCAGAACAAGCCGATGATCATTGCGAGCAGCCAGCTCTTCGGGGTGGGAGGCGCCATCAATTGTCCGCTGACTAGGCTCTGCAGGGTAAAAAAGATACTGCTGGCCACCATGGCGTAAAACATCGTGGTAAAGCCATCCAGCATTCTAAAGCAGCTTCTTTGGTTGGAAACCACATAAAACGCGTAGGTTACGCCGGAAAGCAGAGCCAAGGCGATTCCCGTATAATTGGCCCCTCCGCTGAAATCCATCATCAGCACCAGCCCCACCGCTAAGAAAGCGACGGCGACCGCCCTGAGCGCGCCTATTTTTTCCTTTGTAAGGATCACCATGATGATAAGGACAAATAAAGGATAGGAAAACTGAAACATAGTGGCCAGGCCTACAGGTATGTAATTATAGGCGGCTGTCACCAGAGTGGCCGTCATACCAAATCCTAATATTCCGACCACTATCATAACGCCTATTTGTCTGGGGGTTGCCTGAAACGGGATCTTTTTTATCAGCATGATAGCCAGGCAAAAAACCGTGGAAAAGCAGAACCGCCATACTACAATGCTGCTGCTGTTCATTCCCTCTAAAAGCAGCAGCTTGGATAAAACCGGCATAATCCCATATAAAAGTGAGGCCGCGATAATCGCCAAATAACCCTTCATCATACTGTTTCATCCCTATAGATTACTAACTATTTATTTTCAACTTTAGGATAGCGAATTGTCTCGTGGATGTAAAATAGGTAAATCATTTTACCTAGGATAGTTTAGTTTTAAATTAAGTGAATAAGTTGAAGAAAATATTCTATTGATTTTTTAAAAATTTTAGGTATTATATATATAAATGGTTATTTGTTTTTTTAAAGCATATTTATTATTTCTTATTAAGAATAATAATCGTTCATTTTTTGACACCGCTTTTTAATGCGCTTTCTGGATCCTACGGCAGTTTTTCGTAATTTTTTAATGAATGCTTATGCGGGTGGAACAAGCCGCGCAGAAAGGAGTGCCCTTATGCCGCCGCAGCCCAATGATATCCTAACACCGGAAGGGGAGGCCGAATTTTATGCCAACCGGATTTTCCCATTGCTGACAACGCCATGGAAAGTATTTCTGATTTTAAACATTGGAGAGCATACCATAAGGTTTGGCTCTCTCAAGCTGTGCCTACAGGCGGTATCCCGTGTGACCCTGACGAAATATCTCCACGAGCTGGAGCGGGATGGCTTTGTACAGAGAATAGAGTATCCCGCTCCGCCTTTACGCACGGAATACTCTCTCACCCCCATGGGGCTCAGCCTTCTGCCGATTCTGCAGGAATTGGCAGAATGGGGAGAGCAATAGCGGCAAGGCTTTTGTTTTATATCCGCAGGGAACCGCCGCGGTTGCCGGCAGAAAGGACGCCATATGAACACCAAAGAATTTTCACTAATGCAGAAGCTGATCGATTACGCGTCATCCTCAAATCTAGATCACACCAGCGGAATTTTGGCCTATTATTTGCTTCTAAATTACAGCAAGCTGGAAAAGCTTACTCTTAAAATCGTTACAGAGGAATGTTTTGTATCCGTTTCCTCTGTCCGGCGATTCTGCCGGAAGCTTGGTTACGATAATTTTTCCGATCTGGTAAAGGCAAAAATCCACAATCCGGAAAACCAGCAGTCCATCGCGCTTTCCAATCTCGATCACGGCTGGGATCATCCCCATATTCTCCGCACTGAAATCAACGACACTATGTACAGTATTTTAAGAACCATTCCCAGCAGCCTGATCCATCAGATCGCAAACGATATTTTAAACGCCGACGCGGTGCTTTTATTCTGTGCCCGGCCCTATAGCCTTTGGCTGCGGGAATTTCAAAGCCAGTTGATCGCCTGGAACAAAAGCGTTTACATTTTAGAGGAAATCAAGCTGTATTACCCCACCATTAAGCAGCTCGGAACAAATTTGTGCAATATTATCGTCAGCCCTATGGCTTTTATCGTTGAGCCCCTGGCCCAGGATTTTATCTCCATTCCAGGAATAAAAGCCTTGGTGACAAGCTTATCCGTGCTGCAGAACGCTTCTTTTGAAAAATACCTGCAATATTTTGACAGAATTTTTCCTTTGAAGTTTAAAACAAACCACTACGATTATTTAGAAATCTATGGCAAATACGCGGTGGGATATCTATTTGATATTATTCTTGGCGAAGTAATCAAGCTGGTGCGTGAGAACCGCTCCAGCATTGTTCCCTCGATCAAGAAGCCTTTTGCAGACAGAAGCCTTAAGCGTCAGCATATTACCGAAAAAACAGTCAGCGAAGCTTAGCCCGTCATCAGCCATGATTCCGCTCCGCCCATCGCCAGGCCGCGAATCACTCTGTATTCTGCAGGGCTTCATAGCCTCTTGCTTTACTAAAAATCCTGGCTTGCTTTTTTTAGAAAAGATAAAGAACGCCCCCGGACTATAAACGTCTAGGGGCGTTCTTAGAACATAAAGGCTTTCTTTTTTTACAGAATAACTCTGGTTTTTCACAACTCTCGAAAATATGAACACCGGCTGGCGTTGGAATCCTGAAAAGGATACGGCGCCAGATTCCCTATTAAGCCGGCCGCACCACTGTCTTTTAATCCCCCTTTTTAAAAGCGGCAGGACTCACGCCGCATTGTGCTTTAAACATTTTACTGAAATAATACTGATCGTTAAAGCCTAAAATTTCAGCGATATCTTTTACCCTAAGCTCATTATGGGTTGTCAGCAGCTTTTGGGCTTCTTGCATTTTCAGCTTGTTGTAATAATCCATCGGTGAGTTATTAAAGTACATTTTCATCAGCCGGCTCACATACGACGGTGATAAAGAAAATTTTTCAGAGATATCCTGCATCGTAATGTTGCCATAAAGATTTTCCACCAGATATTTTTGGATTTTTTTCGCCAGCTCCATGGAAGAGCTGGGTTTATCTGCCCTTGCGCTCATAAATGAGTCGTAAAGATCCGCCAGCTTACTTTCCAGCTCCTTATAATCGCCGCATTCACTTAAAATTCTATTCGCCAGCGATACACTGTCCTCTAAACGTATTTGGCTGTTATCATTTAAGATACCGAAAAGCTGCTCGATCATAATCAGCATAAAGCGGCGGACAAAAATGATGGGATACGCATTTTGCTCCCAGGTTTTCAGAATTTTTCCCAACTCAGTTTTAATGTCGCCTGACATTCTATTCTGAATGACGCTTTCGATCTTTTTACTGAAAATAGCCGCTTCCGAATTTAAAGTGGTCAGGCTTGGGCGCTGATAGGATATAGAATCAAAATAAATTTGAGAATGGTTCATCAGCACCAGGCTGCTCAGGTTTCCAGATAAATGGATATACTGTTCATGGAGCCGCTTGATAGTATAAAACTCTCGTGAACACATCATATTAAGCTGGGGATGCCGCTCCTTGAGGAAATGGTATGCCTTTTCGTTGAAGAGGTTAACTTCAAACTCTGAACAGCGGCCTTCGCCATACAGAATGACTTTTTCACCCCTGTATTTGGTTTCAGCCACCAAAATACCTCCATCCGGATCTTGGATTTCTAACGCTTGGTAAATCTCCTTTTTGGTTAACAGATCCGTCAGCTCTAAAATGGCCTTGCCCCTAACCACAGAGATCATATAGCTTTGACCCAGCATTCCTTCCCCTTCAGAGGCCCCTTTTAGTAAATTCGAAAACATTTCTTCCTGGTGGACAATACGGCGTTGATCTATCTGATAAATCAGGCTTTGTAAAATTCTTTTGAAGTCCTCAAAATCGACAGGCTTTAAAATATATTCATCCACTTGCAGTTTTAAAGCTTGGTGGGTAAATTCAAAATCGCCATAGCCGCTGATCACAACGCATTTCAGTTCGGGATAAATTTCTTTCGCTTTGCTGATCAATTCAAGTCCGTCCATCATGGGCATTTTGATGTCCGTCAACAGAATGTCAGGCTTTTGCTTCTTTAGCATGTCTAAGGCGCTGACGCCATCGTATGTAACCACAATTTCTTTGATATCCGGACGTATTGATTGAATCTTACTGATAATATCCCTTACGATCGGCTTACTGTCTTCTACCACCATAATGCTATACATGACTCACCAGTCCTTTGTACGATAGAATCGCCTTAAAACGAATCCTTTGAACCGCCGCCTACGAAGCGCCATGCTTTGATTGCCAAACGCCCCTCTGAAGCCTATTTTCACCTGTCAGCCGAATCACTCGAAAAAGGTTGTTTTTTGACAATTTCAGACGAGAGGAAGCACTATTTTAGATTCGGGAAGTCTCTCACCAGCGCAGCGGACGGTCACAGGCTTTAAAAGGCCGTTTGTTCTGATTACCGCCTGCGCATAGCCGCGGCAGAGACGCTGGTCGGGGCTGGTATAGTTCGTTGTTGTTTTAACCGCCGCGTTTCCAGCCGCTAAAAATGAGCCTCCGCCCTCTACGGAGAAATGCACGGGATCATCTCCATCAAGAATAACATTTCCAGCTTTATCAATTAACTCCGCATGAATGAATAAAATATCCTCTTCCCCTCTGTTTACAAACGGTTTTTCCGCCGTTAGCCTAATGTGAGCCGGAAGGCCGGGCGTACGGATCGTATGTCGGCAGATTTCTTTCCCGTCCTCCAGATTGACCGCCGTTAATTCACCAGGCTGATAGGGAAGCTGAAAAGAAGCGATAAAGTGGTTTAGCTTTCCCGACGGCTGTACTCCTATCAGCTTTCCATTCAGATATAACGCTGTTTCAGCCGCCATGCTGTATACAGATACCTTAACCGTTTTTCCTTCCATCCCCGGATAATTCCAATATTCTTCAACGACAGGCCATCCCCACATAGTGGTATTTTGCTTCTTTCCATAAAGGCAAGGCGGTTCCACAGCCAAATACGGACGTTTTGCTATTCCCCATACGCAGTCACGATAGTACGAGCGGGGGCGCTTTCTTCCGCAAAGATCTAAATCTCCTGTGCCAGCCAGCCGATACGGATACTCTGCCAATCCTTCAAGAGGCTCATCCACCAGAGTTCTTCCTATTCCCGCTTCGCCAATGTAGTCCATCGCCGTCCACACAAAATCGCCAATTAGGAACGGGAACCGCTCCACCAGGCTCCAGCCATGACAGCTGTCCGCAGGAGCCGTTTCTGTGGCGCAAAATACTTTATTCGGAAAATAGGCATGATCCATTTCAAATCGTTCCGGCATATAGTTATAGCCGGTCACATCCAGAGGAGCCGCAAAGGCCTCTGTGACCCTGGCAAAATATATTTGATCCGCATTTTTTAAAAGATTAGCGTCCATTCCTTCTACATCGGCATCAGGCGAAGCATTGCACAAGGCGTTGGTGACCGGACGCGTAGGATCGTTTCTTTTGAAGCAGTCCGTTATCTCGCGGGACAGCTGATAACCGCCAGAGCGCCCATCCCGTTCCGGAATTTCATTTCCGGTGGAATACATGATGACGCATGGATGGTTTCGGTCTCTTTCCACCATGGCTTTCACATCTTTGGGCCACCAATCATCAAAATACCGGCTGTAATCGTAGGGCCTTTTGGGAACCCGCCACATATCAAAAGCCTCATCAATCACAAGCATCCCCAGCTTATCGCAGGCATTTAATAAGGCTTCCGAGGCGGGGTTGTGAGAGCTGCGGATCGCGTTATATCCACATTCCTTTAGCAGCCGGATTCTCCTTTCCTCCGCTTTCGGATAAGAAGCGACTCCCATAATGCCTCCGACATGGTGCAGGCATCCGCCTCGTAATTTAATAGGTTTCCCATTGAGCAAAAATCCTTTTTGCGGCGTAATTTCTATCGTACGAAGGCCGTATTTTGAAAGAACCTGGTCCACCATCTCATTTTTGTAAAAAAGCTCAACCGCAGCCTGATAGAGATTGGGCGTCTCATCGGACCACAGCCTCGGCTGGCTGACGGGAACCCTGAGCTCCACATTTTGACACCTCTGGGCCTGTATGGAAATTATTCCGCTCGTTTCCGACCGGTTTCCGTCCGGGTCTGTCAGCCGTACCTTCAAAACCGCTTGGACGGGCTCCTCCGTTTTATTGACAACCGTTACCCGGCAATTCACTTCAGCCTGTCCTTCCGCTGCCTTTGCCGTCAGAATTACGCCGCGCAGCGGAATATAAAGAGGATTCTTTACCCACAGATGCACATCCCTGTAAATTCCCGTACCAGTATACCATCGGGAATTTGGGATATCCTCATTTGCGGCAGAAACCCTAATATGATTCTCTCCCGGTTTGACAAATTCGGTAATCTCGCGCCAAAAAGGCGTATACCCGTTGGGATGCCGTGCGGCAAATTTGCCATTTATCCACAGCACCGCATTATGATATACGCCGTCGAACTCTAAAAAGAACAGCTTGTTTTTCCATTCATCTGGGATGCACAAATCTTTTTCATATTCTACCGAACAGCCAGGATAGTAGCCACCGGCCGGGCCGGTGGCTCTTTCCTTTTGTGTTTCCAAGCTTATATTATAATCATGCGGCAAATTCACGATTTCATAGGTTCGGGGCCGGTTCCATTCCTCGGGCTCCGGGGTGGGATATACCCGCCATTCCTGATTAAAATCCAGCTTCATGATTATCCCTCCTATTGAATGGCCAGCATATCATATCATTCCATATCCGCGCATCCCGTCTCCTGAAAAGGGCCCTCCAGCCGAACCGTTGTGCCCCCTGTCTCATTAATAAAAATGGAAAAGTTAAAATCGTCCCCATAAATCATCTTTAACCTGCATATCGAGTTGATAATCCCCATTCCGCACATTCCCGCCTTCGCCGCCGTCTCTTCCGCTGCGCACCGGGGAGAAATTTTTCTTTGATCCACTGTTTCATATATTCTCTCTATCTGTTCAGCGCTCATGCCGCTTCCATTATCGCCGATGGAAATAGACCAGCTATCGCCGTCAACCGCCGTAAGGATTAAAATTCTATAGGGCGGCTTGCTGGCCTTAAACGCGTGCTGAAAAATGTTTTCGACAAAGGGCTGCAGAGAAAGCCGTGGAATCAGCAGATCTTTTGTCCGCTGATTTAAGCTAACCTCATATTCCAAAAACTCCTCATAATTTTTTGCCTGTAATGATAGGTAATTATCGATGCATCTCATTTCTTCCTCCAGCCGGACCGTCTGAGCTGAGGAGTTCACTGTATAGCGCAGCATATCGGAGAGCTGCTTGCACATGGAAACCACGTCGCCGGTACGGACTTCCTGCGCCGCGATGCTGATGGTGTACAATACATTGTGTATGAAGTGAGGCGCGATCTGGGCCTGCAAGGCAACCAAACGGGCTTCCGATTCGGCTTTGCTGGAGGCGATTTCATGGTCTATGGAAATTTTCAATTCCTCTAATATGTTTTGGAAAGCATGTCCCAGCAGGACAATTTCATCATTATCCGTAGAAAAATCCTTAATTCCCATATTTTGATAGCTTACCTGCAGCACATTATTGCGTAATTTTCTTAAAGGTTTTACCAGCAGCTGGGAAAAGAAAAACATGAGCAATAGTGAAATTAAGGTTACCGCGCCGACTATAATATAAGTCGCCTGTTCCAGCAGGTTCAGAGAGGAATAAAGCGTTGTCGGATCGTATTTAACATAGGTTGTTAAGCCAGAGTAAGACGATGTCGAGCAAAAATAAATATTTCCCGACTCATCCTCCAGAACATCGTCATGTTGGCTGGCTGCCAAAAGGAACTCTCTTGTTTTTTGATCCACCGGCGACGTAACGTAAACGATCTGATTCCTTTCATCAGCTATGATAACGTCGCCAACATTGCCAATATTGCAAATTTCCTTTAAGTGCTTATCGGTTTCCTCTACCTCTACATATCCATATTTCTTAGAATACACGTCGTAAAACGGCCGTACAAAGGATATAGAGAATTCCTCTTCGAAGTTACCGCTCTGCCGGTGATAAATGGTAAGCTTTTTTTGGTTCAGCTTTTCCACATAATAGGGATCCTCCAGCATCACGCGTAAATTGCTGGAATTTTTGTTATAAATAAAAGTATACCTTTCATCGTCGCTAAACACGTTGATATTCAGCGACGACAAAGAGGTAAGGGCAATCGTATTCGCAACAATATCCGATAACCGTCTATCGTTGTCCAGCTTTTCATAACTGTCAAACAGATAACCGGAATTGGCTTTTGTCAGGATTTGCATCAGCGTCTTATTCGAGATAAGCTTTTTTGTGATATCGTCAATCTTTTCGATGTGATTATCCAGGCTCTCTGAAGTTTTCACACACAGTTCCAAATTACTATATGTAATCTCGTCTTTTAATTGGGGAAACACGTTCAGATGCAGAAATATCGTAAAGATCGAAATCGTCAAAAACATGATAAACGAAAAGGAAATCATCATTTTCGTCTGGAATCTAGTATTGGATAAAATAAAAAACCACCTCGAACCTTTCAGCGGGACGGTCTGCCGGCCCGGAGCACCGGCCGCAAAGCTCAAACAATCCTTGCTTCTTAATTATATTATAGCCTATGATGGCAAGCCTTAGCGCTAGTTTCATTTGAAGCCGGAGCTTTTCCCTTTATAAGCTTTTGCCCTCACACCAAATTTTTCTCCTGCCGCGCTGAACATTAGGCCTTTACCGACCCTTCTGTCAGTCCATTGATAATATGTTTTTGCGCGAATAAAAACACTATGAAAACGGGCAGTATGGTTAAGGTTAAATCAGCAAACACATAATTCCAGTTGCTTTTGCTGAACTGTCCGAAAAATTGATAAACGGAAAGCGGCATTGTCCATTTGCTCGGACTGGATAAAAAGTAAAGCGGAATATTGATATCATTCCAAATATTCATAAAATCTAAAATTAAAACCGTCATGCTGATCGGCTTTAGCAGAGGAAAAACCACCTTGAAGAACACCTTTATTGTGGAAGCTCCGTCAATAAAAGCGGCCTCGTCAAGTGCTTTGGGGATTCCCTTGATAAACCCTGTATACAAAAAGCAGCTAAAAGAAATATTAATGGCCACATATAATAAGATGGCGTTCGTATAGCTGCCGTAAATTCCCAACGCGCTGAAAAGCCTGATGGTGGGAATGGTCTGCATAGGAATGATAGTGCCGATAAAAAAGAAATAATATAAAAACCGGGAAAGCGAAGTCTTTCTTCTCGCCACAATAAACGCCGCCAGAGAACTGACGCCAATGGTGATGGCAGTAGAAACCACCGTGATCAGGATTCCATTAAAAAAGGCCGTAATTAGGTCGGCTTCCTCAAAAACCGTTACATAGTTCTCAAACAGCCATTGCTTCGGCAGTTCCAAATTAAAAGCCGTAACCTCGGTAGCGTCTTTGAAGGAACCCAATATCATAATTAAAAGCGGCACTATAATAATAAAAGAAATACAAACAAATAACAATATTTCTAAAAGTGAAGTGATAAGCTTCGATTTCGTTTTTCTCGACATCATTCCTCCACCTCATTCTTTCGCATTTTTAATAGCAGCGGAATACAAATAAGGATAACAAACACCATTAGGATTACATTCAAGGCAGTACCCAGGCCCCATTCCCCTCTGCCAAATTTTTCAAAAACCTCTAACGCGATAACTTGAGAGGCACTGCCGGGACCTCCGCCGGTTAACGCATATGGCTCGCTGAAAACCTTAAGCCCGCCGATCATGCTCAAAATAAAATTGATATTGAGGGAAGGCGCCAGCAAAGGCAGATATATTTTCCGAAACCGCTGGAACGCGTTGGCGCCGTCAATCAGAGAGGCCTCATAATACTCCTTTGATATCCCTTGCAGGCCGGCGAGATAGATTACCATATGATAACCTGTCCACTGCCAAATAGATACTCCCGCAATGCTTAACATAACGATATTTACATTTGTCAGCCAATTTTGAGCCATAAAGCCAAGGCCGGCAGCTTCCAAAAAGGTATTTAAAAAGCCGTAGGGATGCAGAATCGGCACAAAAACCAAGCCGATTACAACACTGGAAAGAATACAAGGTAAGAAAGTAACCGCTCTTAAATAATTTCTTGTTTTTAAATTTAAATTGAATGCCAGCGCCAGCAGCAGCCCAAAAAGGTTCTTAAAAACTACTACTACAAATGTATATAAAAATGTGTTGCCAATGGCTTTTCTCAATTCGCTTTCTTGAAAAACCTTGATATAGTTTTGTATTCCCACAAAATTGACAGAAGATTTTCCTATGGTCCAGTCCGTGAGAGAATAATATACGCCGTAAATCGCCGGCGCGATAAAGAAAACCACATAAATTAAAATGGCCGGCAAAATCATCTGATAGCCATATAAACTTTTCTTTTTTCTAACCAAAGAAGCCACCCCTTCAACGGCGGAAACGCCTTATGAATCACGCGGAATCATAAATCATAGCCCATCAAAACGACAGGCTATGACTATGACTCCTCGCTTTAGAACACGATAAACCTGTTAAAAGCCTTCTTTTTCTTTTTGCTGCATTAAGTCGCTGAACTTAGCATCCCACTCCTGCAAAACTTCCTTAGGTGTTTTTACACCTGCGAACATATCCTGATAATATTTCCACAGATCGTTCAAATCCACATACATATAGGTATTCATTTCAAGGGCAACCCGTCCGTCATTGTAATATTCCGCCATTTCTTCCTGGAAGGGCGTCAATTCAGGAGATTTTGCCCCCTTAATGCTGGGAGAAAACGCAACCGTCTCCTGGGCTCTGTCGCACTGCTCCGGCTGGGCCAGGAAGTTCAAGTAAGCCTTTGCCTCCTCCACATGAGCGGCATCCTTTGGAATAAAAAACACGCAGTCAAGCTGTCCTACGGTAATGTATTCGCTCTCGCCGTCAAACATGGGGAACGGGAATAATCCGTATTCGCCGTCGGGGAGCTTTTCTTCCATTTCTTCGATCGTTTGATTGGAGCCCGCCATCATCGCGCACTGCTTATTTTGGAACACATTGATATAGCTGGCGTAATCATCAGAAAGAAGCGTTTCCTGCATGTAGCCCTCGGTGTAAAGCTCATACAGTTTTGTCAGGCTCTCCTCAAACGCGGGCACTTCGGTCCAAGCGACCTCGTTGGAGTTTATTTTCTCCCACAGGCCCGGTTCGACTATTGTGGCGTAATAGCCCCAAGCGTCGCTGGTATACATCTGGAATGTGAAATTATCCTTAAACGGCGCGTAAATCGGAGTGACGCCATTTTCCTTAATAGTGGCGCACGCCTGCACAAATTCCTCAAATGTCGTGGGCACAGACACCTTCATTTCCTCGAACATTTTCTTATCATATACAATTCCCATTTCCATAGAGGTGTTTTTCATGGTAAACCCATAAATATTCCCATCAGGAGCCTTAAATAAGGAAGGATCTATCAGGTTGTCTACGAAAGGCTCGTCAGAAAGATCCACAAAATTATTGACCGCATCCAGCTCATTCTCCGCGGAAACCTTGTTATAGACAACAATATCCGAAGGCTGTCCAGCCGCAAGCTTAGTCTGTAATATTGAAGTTATCTGCTCGTCTGGATCGAGCAGCACCTCAATGGTAATATTAGGATGCGCCTCCTCAAACGCCGCTATATTCTCCTCGCAAAAGGCATACTGGTTGCCCTGAACGTTTTGCTGGCTTGATTCGATAGTCAGCGTTATTTTTTCTTTCGAGGTCTCTTCTTCCGACGAAGAGACAGGCTCCGTGCTTTCAGACGGATTTGACGCATCCCCCTGAGCAGCCTCCTGGCCGCAGCCCGCGAGCATGGAAACGACCAGCATACCCGCCAGCAATGCTTTCACGCCAGACACAATTTCCTTTTTCACAATAGTACCTCCTTTACAATTCAAACAATATTTTATTTTTTTATGAGATAATTGTATACAATTTCATCACAATCTTATTATAGAGTATGATCGAAATCCCGTAAATGGAGTATGCTGAACAAAGATTATGGATTATTATGAACCGTTTAAAATCCAAACGGCCGCTAACAACGTTTCCGTAAGAATCGAACGCCGGCAGCGCACAGGCCCTATCTCTTTTCTTCAGCAGGTTCTTCACACGCCGGCAGGTAAGTGAAGGAGTCAAACCACGCGGTGCCCGCGCCTTGCGCAAAAAGCCCGAAGAGGCAGCCGGTAAACGTGCTTACCATGCATTCCGTAGATAGCAGCTGGGTCCTGCCCTTCCCCACAACCTTAGGAGATTCTCCCACAGCCCCAGCGGAAAAAATATATTCCAGCTTAGAGGCCTGCACAGAAAGGGCCAGCGGCGTTTTCTCAGGGACATAAACAGGCTGGCTTTCTGTTATCATATCCCCTACGCGTTTTCTCAGCAGCACGGCCTTTTCCCCATTTTTCCTGGTTACTAAAAGATCATAATGGTGCTCATTGGTATGAAACACGGTGATTCCGGCCTGGCTGTTTTCGTTTTCCGGAGAAAACTCCACCACAGCCTGCACATTCACAAAAAAGTGCTGCTGCCTCCTGCCGATGAAGGTAGGCGAACCGCACCCATCCAGAAAATCACAGCCTGCTGTAAGCCCCAAAAAGCTTGGCCTCGTGGATAAGGTATAATTAGCGGTGTCTGGATTTCGGAGATAGCTCCAGCAGTAAGACAGCTTTCCGTCATCAAAGTGTTCCTGAAACGCCCCCGCTGATTCCGAAGAAGCCTTTCCGGTTTCACGTGGGATCTCTCTTTTTATACTTGTAACCCGCATATGGGGCGTGATCGGGTTTCCCCCGTTGATTACCGGCCAGCCGTTCTTATCCCGATAAACTGGCGCCAGCATAGTTTCCCGGCCGATATGGTGGAGCATATACTGCGTCGTACGAATCCCGTGAAACACAGCCCACAGCTCTCCATCAGGCGTATCTACAAGATCCGCGTGTCCTACAGCCTGGAACTGGTCTAAAGCTGTGTCTCTATGAGTGAGAATCGGATTTCTGGGGCAGCTCTCATAAGGCCCCCACGGAGAACGGCTGCGGGCGATGGTTTCCATATGGCCATATTCTGTTCCGCCCTCGGCAATCATCAGATAGTAAAGTCCATCCCATTTATAAAGATGGGGCCCCTCTGGATACTTTCCACCGGACCCATACCACACCGGCTTCGGTTCCGTCAGAAGCTTTCCCGTCTCCAAATCCAAAATGCTTTGACCAATTCCCTGGCCCTTTGGCCCGTCAAAGGTGCTCAACAAATACACAGTCCCGTCATCATCAAAAAACAAGGAAGGGTCAATTCCCTTTTGGCTCACCCAAATCGGGTCAGACCATTCTCCTCGGATATCGTCTGTCCACACATAAAAATTCCCTTTGCCGCTCATATTGGTTGTCACCATATAGAAACGGCCTTTATGGTAACGAATGGTCGGAGCCCAAATTCCTTGGGAAGGCTGGCAGCGTCCCAGCGGCAGCTGGGATTCCCGGTTCAGCACACAGCCGATTTGTTCCCAATGGATCAGGTCATCGCTGTGAAACAGGGGAACGCCGGGAAAAAGCTCAAAGGAGCTGGTCACAAGATAATAATCGTTTCCCACCCGGCAGATGCTGGGATCGGGATAAAACCCGGGAATAATCGGATTATAATATTCCATTTCCTGTCCTCCTTCTGTTCTCATATAAGCATTATTAAAACAAGCGAAGCGGCCTGAGGACGCCTGCCCGTCTTCGAGAAGCGGCCGGCAGGCGTCCAGCATTCCAATACAAATGCCCAACGGCCTCAGTCTGGCTCTGGCGGTGAAAAGGGGCGGCCAAGATTTACGGTCAAATCCGCGCCTTTCTTCTGCGCAGGCTTTCCAGGAGGCCTGCTCTGCTACCGCCGCCGTATCCATACGGCCATTTCTCCCGGGGCGCGGTTTGCCCACAGGAAATAAGGAATGAGTCTGATTTTTGTTTCTTTTTCCGCTGTTTTATAAGGCCGGTAAAGGTGGTTTCCCCAGCCGTCTTCTGATTCCCGGACTCCCTTGCCCTCTATGACAACCGCCCCCTCTAAAAGCTGACTGTCTTTAAACACGGAAAAGGCGGAGCCGGGGTCCACGGACAGGGCGGATAGATTGGCGCCGTTGTCACATTCCTCCAGGCAATAGACCAGAGGCCCTCTCTGAAAAGCGATTTTGCCAGCGTCGGCGCGCACCTGGGGATTGGCTTGTAAACATTCCACAGGCATCTCTAACCGCAGCTCTACCGTATCCCCCTCATGCCAATGGGCCGCGACCTTTAAATAGCCCTTTTGTACCACGGGCCGCGGTACAGGCTTCCCATTGAAAAGCACAGACCAATTGCGGCACCAGCCGGGCAGACGCAGGCCGAGGGATAGTTCGTCCTCCGGCAGCGCCGACAACACGGTAAACTTGATGTGGCCATCCCATGGATAACTGCTTTCCTGTTTTAAGCGCATTTCTCCGCCGGCGATCTTAATCCCCGCTTCCCCGCTGATATAAAGATGCGTATAAATGGTATCTTCGTCAGTGGAATATAGATATTGGTTCAAGGAGGCCATGAGCCGCGCCACATTAGGCGGACAGCAGGCGCATCCGAACCATTTCTGCCTTACCGGCTTTACGTGCTGTTTATCCGGATTGCCGCCGCAGGCCTTCGGCCAAACCTCCAAAGGATTCACATAGAAAAATCGCTTTCCATCCCGGGAAGCGGAGCCCAGCACTACATTATAGAGAGCCCTTTCCATAACATCGCCGTAACGGCTGTCCATGTCCATCTGCAGCATGCGATGAGCAAAGAAAATCAACCCGATAGAAGCGCACGTTTCCGCATACGCCGTATCGTTTGGCAGGTCGTAAGCAAAGGTGAAGGCTTCTCCGTTATGAGTAGACCCGATTCCTCCCGTAATATACAGCTGTTTGGAAGCGATATTGTCCCATAAGCGCCTGCAAGATTTCAATAGCTCCTGATCGCCGGCCTCCCGCGCCAAATCCGCCATCGCCGAATACATATATACCGCCCTGACAGCATGTCCCACGGCGGCTTCCTGCTGAAGCACCGGCTCATGGGATTGATTGTATTTCAAATCCGGCGGAGGAACAGGCGCGCCGGTTTTAAAAGTGCGCCTATCCCTTGAACCTTCCCATTCCTTTTGAAAATAGTTAGGCTTCTTTCCCCTCTGGTCAATGAAGAACTTGCTTAGAGCCAAATATTTCTCATTTTGGGTTGCCTGATATAATTTTACAAGCGCCAATTCAATTTCCTGATGGCCCGGATACCCTTGTATCTTTTCCGGTTCCGTTCCAAAAACGCTTTCAATATGGTCTGCCAGCCGGCACGCCACATCCAAAAGCCTTCTTTTTCCGGTAGCCTGATAGTAGGCTGCCGCCGCCTCAATGATGTGGCCGGCTACATACATTTCATGACATTCATATAAATTGGACCATCGCTTTTTAGGCTCCTTTATGATGAAGTAAGTATCTAAATATCCATCTGGCCGCTGCGCCTTTTCTATAATCTCTATCATGCCGTCGGCAACCGCTTCCAGTTCCGGATCCGGACCGGCCGCTAAGAGATAAGCGGCCGCCTCCAGCCATTTCGCCACATCGCTGTCTTGAAAAACTTCGCCTTGGAATTCCCCTTGCGCAAGGCCGGCGGCAATTTGGAAATTCTGCACCGCGCAGCTTGGTTCCGCCCCTGGAATCCGGTCATTCAGCGCGTCCCACTGATATGGAAGCATCACCTCCTTCACTAGATCGAGATAACGCGACCAAAATGGGTCGGATATCCGGATATCCGTTAGGGGAACAGGCGGGTAGCATTTTTGTTTTGGCATGAGTAAGCCACTCTCCTTTATATGATTTCTTTGTGGGGATTCATCAGGAGCTCTTCCGTGAAAGCCATAAGCTTTTTCCCTTCCTCCTGATTTTGGGATAAGCTTTTCCCTTTCGGCAGGCACCAGTATTTTTCTCGGAGTTTTTATTTTTTCCATTCATATTTTCACTGCGGCGTCCCATTTTCCCGCTTATTTTATGAACTGCACGGAGCGCCTGTCTTTTCAGACAGGCGCTCCGCCGCGGATTTGCTGTTAAAACTCAAAAGAAATAACCGCTGTTGTCCCTTTCTTCATTTCAAGGTTAAATTCCTTACCGTTTTCCGCGTAAAGCTTTCCATCTACAAAGACCTTGCGATAGCCCACTGGGAACAGGTAATGAATTTCCTGATCTTCTAAAGAGGAGATTTCCGCGTCAGCCTTTCCGGCCTTCATATCCCATTCCATGCTTTCAATTTTCGCAAAGGTATACAGCCATACGCCTTTTACGGAACCTTTGCTCAAATCGTCAGGAACCGCGGGCAGCAGCTTGATAAGCCCTTCGTCTGAATACACCAGCAATTCCAAAAGCATAGCCGGCATAGCCCCTAACAGATCCCCGCAAAACACACGATAAGGATAGTGGACTGTATTCAAGGTTCGGGTAACGTAGCCATGCTCCATCAGCGTACGGAAATTATGCATGGCATCCGGCAGGTCGCCCAGCCTGACGGCGGTAAAATATCTGTGAATCACGCCATGGGCCGAATCATCCTGATGGCCCCGCTTCCGGTTGGACAAGATAAACGGCTGAACCAGCTCCGGCGTTTTTTCCGGGGTAATCGCTCTGCCCGGCCATACGTCATAGTGGTGCGATACATGGCGGTGATCATAGTTCTCCCCGGAATATTTGAAAGACCATTCCTTGACGGCGCCCTCTTCATCCAGCAGATAGGTGGGCAGCTTTCCCCGCAGCTCTTTCCATTTTGGATAATCCGGTTCATCCAAATCTAAGATTTCACACGCTTCCATCAGATTATCCAGCACCTCGCGGCAAGCCATAACGTCCATCAGTGAGTTTACATTCATGGCATACACGTCTTTCGGGAACGGCACATGGTAATCGTTCATTGAAGGATCTTCCGGAGAATAGCTGGGATAAAAAATCACCTTTCCTTCCTCATCCGTATCGGACAGAAAGTCAAGATAGAACTGCGCGATCTCTTTTAAGCCTGGTACGACGCGCTCCCGCAAAAACTTCTTATCGCCAGTCACAAGATAATGGCCCCAGAATTCGTTGTAAATCCAGCCCAGCATCGCAGTCCAGCAATAATGCGGATAGACAATCGAGAACTGGTAGAACAGGCCTGAATTATAGTCGCAATGCACATTTCCCAGCACGCCCCGGCAGCCAAAGAACCGTTTGGCATTTAATCTAAAATCATCAAATTTGGTCTCGTAGAACCTAAAGTAGGTATCCATCACCTCAGGCAGGCCAGTCATATTACCCGCGCACACCTGCAAATTGGTATTGATATTATGCTGGAACAAGGAAGGCGGGTCGTCGCCGGTATCCGCAATCATGAAAAATCTTCCCATGTCGTATAGCTTTTCCATCATCATGGGGCTCAGCTCCACGCCTCTGCTGTGCTGCTCCTGGAGAAGCTCCTCAGCGGAAAGGGCCCAGTCCCCTTCAAGATTCAGCGTAGACCGTTCCATCATCGGCTGCAAATGCGCTCTGTTTTCTTCCAACAGCTCCTCATAAGTGCCCGTAATTTTTCTTATATCTTCCAGCACCGTTTCCGCAAGGCTGTGCTCATAGTCCTCCTCATATTTATTCGTCCGGGATAAAACAGTGACCGCTGTCGCGTCTTTCACCGTGATATATCCGTTAAAATCATCGCTTTTATGTTCCGTAACCTGTCCATCCGTTTGAATCAAGGAGGAACAGCAATAGCCTCTGGTTCCGTATTGGGGATCATACGCTAAAGATACGGTACAGCTGTCCGCCGACGTCTGAACCTGGACAGAGCTTCCCGGAATCGGATACATTTCATGGAAGTCCACCAGCACAAACTCTCCAAAGTCATCCTGCAGTTCATATCCGCCCGGCGCAACAAAACGCATGGTTACATCAAAGCTTTTCCCGTCCTGGCGCTTAAATTCCTGTACTACCACATCCTTCGGGAACGACGCGAAAGAGCGGCGGATGATCCCGCCCTTGCCGTCTTCGCACCGCACCGTAATTTCTCCGGACATCATGTCAAGATAGCGGAGATAGTCATGGCTGTTTTCTGCCTCGTCAAAATCCAATAATAATTCCATTACCGAATGCAGCCGGGGATGCAGCCGAGGAAACTCCACGCCGAAAGGACGTTTGTCAAGCCATTTATCATAGCCCGCATCTCTCGTCGCCTGATCCATCAGCTTTGCCGCTTTCTCAAATTCACCCTGTAGTAAAAGCCTTCTGCATTCCGGGATCGCATAAGCCACATCAGGCGGCTCCGGCGTATCCTTCCAACGCATATCCATGATTCGTTCTCTTTTAAAAATGATTCTCTCATGATAGGGGGCGCCAATCACATCAATGCGTTGTTTTCCGTTCCCTGTTACCACAACATCAATATCCGCCTTCGCCGGATAAAGACTGCTGACGCTTTTCTTCGGCAGCAGTTTCCTGCGCTTTTCGATATCCATTGGCGCATACTTTAGCTCGCATGGTTTTGTCTGAATTCCATAATTGCTCATAAAATCCTTCCCTTCTTAAAAATTCCTGTTAAATGCCGCGTAAACCCCGCTGGCACTTTCAACGGAAAATTTGTATTAAACTACGGATTCATATTAACATTGACCATTCGCAGAGTAAATGGAAGATGCTGAACAACGCGATTTTGATTATTGTGAACAGAAGCAATCCACCACGGCTTAGCCGCCTGACGCGCCGTTGTCCTGTACTCCTGAAGCTGAAAGCAAAAGCAAAGGCCCTGCGGCAAGCATTCTGCTTGCCGCAGGGCCTTATTCGCGCGGTGAAATAGCCGTTACCTGTCTCTAAGGGCTGTCTTAAATAAAAAAATCCGTCCCCTCGAAGCCATATGCCGCAATAGCATGAAGCTTCTATTGAAAGCTCCTTGTTTCCTTCTTTCCGCCGCGATTCCCGATTTTCGCTTCGTGGCGCATTTCCCGCGAACAGTTGAAAAGAGCCTAAAGCTCATCCATAAAAAGCACGGAAAACGCTTAAATTCAGCTCACTTCATTTTTCAGCTTAAAGTCGAGCCTTCTATTCAACCTTTATCACATGAGCCTGATCGCCGCAAATGGACACCCGGTAGAATTCTCCCTTCATGCACACAGAAAATGAGAGGGATTTCCAGTGCTTTGGAAGCCTTGGATGAAAGGTCGGCTGATCGCAGTCATATTCCCATTTCATACCGGCAAACCCCAAAATGACGCCTTGCCAGATTCCGCCGCAGTTCGCGATATGAACGCCTTCCGCCGCTCCCATTTTCGCTTCGCTCAAGTCGATTTCCAAAGCCCTTTGAAACAGCTCCCACGCCTCACGGTCTCTCTCAAGCCGGACGCACAGGATAGAATGTATGATCGCGGAAAGCGAGGAATCATGGGTAGTATAAGGATAATAGAAGTCATAGCTTTGCCTGATTTGCTCCGCGGAAAACCGCTCCGGAAACAGATAGGGCAGCATGAGTACGTCCGCCTGCTTCAGCGCCTTGACCCGGTAATTATACTCCTGAGACACCTGTCCGCCAAACGGCTTGGAGCGGTCCGGCCACATCGTTTCAAAATCCGGCTCCTCATAATCCTCAAAATGGTCGCATTGGGGAATGACCCCGGACCAGTCCACAGAATTCATAAGGCCCTGAGCCGTCTCCCGCAGATCTTCTATAAAACCGGGCTCCGCTGCTTCTCCGCACAGCTCCAAAGCCCAAGCGGTAATTTCCAGGCTGCGGGCCGCCATGAAGTTGGTATAGGCGTTATTATTGCACAGGCAGATATATTCATCCGGTCCCATAACGCCATCCAGCGTCACGGCCCCGCCGGGCCTGCGGCAAACACGGGCAAGCCAGTAGCGGGCCGTTTCCTTCAGCACCGGCAGGGCATTTTTCAGAAACTCCATATCTCCAGCCGCCTGATAATAGTGCCAAATACCATGGACGACATCAGCTGTAACGTGGATCTCATGATCCGCGTACTGCCAATTGGGGCACTGCTCCTCACCGGAAACAGAAGATTCCCAAGGATACCGGGCGCCTGGATATCCGTATGCCTTGGCGTTCGCCATGGCGCCGGGCAAGGTCTGAATGCGGAACTCCACCAGCTTTTTTGCCAGCTCCGGATTGGTATACAAATAAAAGGGGAGTAAATAGACCTCAGTATCCCAAAAGAAATGCCCGAAATAAGCCTCGCCGGAATAGCCCTTGGCGCAGACAGCCACCCGGCTGTCGTCTGGATTGACGCTGCGGAGCAAATGGTAGATTGAAAAGTTCACTGCCTTTTGCGCCGTCTCATCTCCAACGATAGAGACGCCTGCCCTCTTCCAAAGGCGAGCCCATTGAGCCTTGTTCTCCAGATAGACCCTTTCTCCACTATTAATGGTTTCCGCCAGCAAGGCTTCCATTTGGTCAAATTCCAGATAGCCAGCGTCTAGATCCCGGGATGTGGAAACGGCGGACAATTTAGTAAGCTTCAGGGTTTCCCCCTCCCGCAAAACGGAATCAACGACAGGCCCCAGCACTTTTCCCTGACTGTCAAACAGCATGGAAAGCATCCGAATAGAATCCCCGTTGTCCGTTTGGACAACGCACCCGCGGCGGCCGGCCTCTCCGCTCTCTTCTACCTTTTTAAAATGGTTGTAACCGTTGGTCGTTACCTTGCAGTCAATTCCATTTTCAATCGTCAGGCGGCAGCGGCCCGAAGCCACCTGAAAGGAGAATTCCTGCACAACCACCCGCTTCAGCTGTCTGGGCAGAAACCGGCGGTATTGACAGCGGACAAGCCCGCTTTCCGTACGCCAGTCAAAGTCCCGGTAAAGAACTCCGTCCCGAAAATCCAGGCACCGGCGGTAATTGTGGATTCCAGGCAATTCCATATCGAGCTTTTCCCCATCGGCGGTAACGTCCAGCTTTAATAGGTAGGGCAGGTTCACCAGCTCTTCCTTCAGCATGGGATGGATCCCCGTGACACCCGGCACATAGACTCCCCATTTGGAATAGGGATGCCTTGGCTTTTCAATGGTCACGTTAGCGGGCATACGCATATAGAACTCGCCTTGGTCCGCGCAGGCGAGGCCCTCCTCATAGGAGCCGCGAATCTGCAGATACCCTGATCCCTGAGCGAAAACGCCCTCGTAATATTTGGTATAACGCCGGCAATTACGTTCCTCCTCGACACAATAGGCCGGGTCAAATGGTTTCAAATAATTCATGGAAATACCCCTTTAATTATAAAATGGCATACTCATACGGCTCCAGGGAGACCGCAACCCGCCGTTCCCCCAAGCACACTTCTTCCGCAACAGCGACGGGATTCGGATTCAAGGCCACAGCTTTGCCGTTTTGCTTTGGAATGATTCTCAGGCGTTTCGCGCCGGAAATATAGGGCTTGACACCGATTTTTCCAAGCAGAAGCTTCACGGCTTCCGCTTGGCTGTAAAATGTGGGTTCCAGGGAGAATGGAAGCAGAAGCAGTTCCCCCTGGCCAAGAGTAAAGTAAAATACGGCCGGATTTCCGGCATCCTCCGCCGCCAGAATATTTTTTGCCGCCGCCATAATCGGCTGTACGGTTCTGCCGATGTAATATTCCTTACCGTCCAGCTTCAGCTTCTGCTGGTCGTCTCCTTTGTCCTCCATTTCCTCCGCGCAGATGCCAAACATATCCGCCAACAGGGTGCAGCTTTGACTCCAGGAATCCCGTGTCGGCACCCGCCCGCACAGAATCAGCCTGCCGCCCTCTTTGACAAACTCGCAAAGCTTTTCCTGAACCGTCTCATCCATAGCTTCGTCGGAAAGGACGCACAGGGCCTGCGCTTCTTTCAGCCGCTCCATAGGCTCCTCCGCGAAATCGCACACTCTTGGCGTGAAGCCCGCCGACTTCAGCACAAAATAAAAATCGTTGCTGGCTCGGGCGGCCCGCTTCCAGATCAGTCCCGGATCGTTCTTGACGCCGAACAATAGATCATGCCGGACAGGCGCTGTCAGGTCCTCCTGGTTCTTCTTAATTTCCGACAGGGAACGCGCCAAATACGGGTAATTTTCCAGCCGCTCTCCGGTGCGGCTTACGGGAGTCTGCCAATTATGGTCGGTACCGTACCAGCCCATACCGGGCCGGTTCTCACATCCGGCGAACAGGAACATATTAAACCCCCGGTAGCCCGCCGCGATCGTCCAAAGGTTCCATAGATAAAGCTCCGGCCCGTAAACCTGGGGATAGTCCTTCCAATACCCGCTTTCCTGCTCAATGACCCAGGGAGCCTTCGCCAGAAAATTCGAGGCGTATTCCGCGCCGTAATCGCAGAAATAGGTTCCCTCCCGGATTCCGAGCTGGCCTGTCAGGGAATAATAGCAGTCGATTCCAATATTCAGCCAGGGATTTTTCCGGTTGTTCCCGTAATGCAGGGAAATCGCCCTGGGATTGTAAGCGTTATGTATCATTTCTACCTGAACGCCATTGTTCCGCGCGATTTTCCGCAAGGTCTGGAAGTAAGCCGGAAAATAAAAGTCATAGACAAACTCCAAATGATCCCGCTGTGCTAAGCTGGGATTCGCCGCCTCCAGCATATGGGGCTCTATGGTGAGCAGATCGGAAAAATCCGACTCATAATACTGGTTCAGCCGGCTGGCCTGCCCATACTTCTCTGTCAAATATCGGGGATAAAGTCCGTCCTCCCGGCCGATCCCCAGATTTTCCGGATTTCTGTCATCCAGATCCTCGGTGGGGATCTCATTGCAGAGCTGGAACATCACAATGTTTCCCTTCGGCGCCAGGTAATCCTGGATTTCTCCGCACACCGCCTTATACCAGCGCTCCGCCGCCCTGATAAAATCCGGATGGTTGTGGGCCACATTGTTTTTCATTCCCACATCCACATATTTGCCATCCTGATATCCTTTGACGTGAGCGTTCCGGTATTTCTGTGAAAACCATTTAGGCAGTCCCAAATCAGTGGTTTCCGCATACACATAAGGGCCGGGACGGAAGAAGCCCAGCAAGCCCTTTTTTTGAGTCAGCTGAATCCAGGTGTGAAGGTCGTTCTCCGGGCAAAGCTCGCCGGTAAAATCGAATTTTCCCTCCTCGTATTCATGGACAAACCAGGGAACGTAATAGGCGACCGCGTTGCATCCGCAGTCTACCAGCGCGTCCAGCGCTTTTTCCCAGTATTGCTTTTCCATGCGGAAGTAGTGCAGCTCTCCGCATAGAAGCAGCTCCTTTTTTCCGTTTATCATAAAATCTGTTTTTGTAATTTTGAAATCATACATTGCTTTGATCCCCTTCTGATGACGACAATAAAATTTTCTGATACCAGCTGGTTTCCCCGATCAGGGAAAGATCTGCGATCTGCTCCTTGCAGCCTTGCAGGGCACCCGCCCTGCTGACGCCGATGGAATACATTCCCGCGCGGTTCGCCGCTTCGATTCCAGCCTGGCTGTCCTCAAATACGGCGCAGTCTTCATAGGGGATTCCCACCAGCTCGGCTCCCAAGGTAAACACCTGAGGATCCGGCTTGGCCTCCTGAACCATATTTCCATCCACCACGGCGTCGAACAGCTCCTGTATTCCAAGGCTCTTCAAAATCGGCGGGGCATTCTTGCTCGCGGATCCCAGCACAACGGCCACTCCCGCAGCCTTCAGCTCTTTCAAAAGGCGTTCGGCGCCTGGCAGCAGGTCCTTTTCCGTCAGCGTGGCGATCAGCTCCCCGTACCACCGGTTTTTCCGCGCCGCCATCTTCTCTTTTTCCTCCTGGGAAAAACGGTTCTGAAGGCCGCCGGAATCCAGCAGATATTCCAAGGACTGCATTCTGCTGACGCCCTTTAAGCGCTCGTTCTGCGCCTCGGTAAACTGGAAGCCCAGCTCTGCCGCCAGCCTTTTCCACGCCAAATAGTGGAATCTGGCGGTATCTACAATCACGCCGTCTAAATCGAAAATAGCAGCCTGCTTCATGTTATTCTCCTTCTTATCATTTTAATAAAAAGAGCCGGCAGACATCCGATTTGATTTCCCTTTGGATGCCTGCCGGCCCACGGTTTTATCCTTCCTCTAATCCCTTAGAAGAATTTTTTCATACTGCTGTTCCTGCAAAAGCCTCGGGCCCCGCAGCTACAGGAGATTTAAGCGTCACGCTTTCTGCGCCGGAAGATCACAATGCCGGCACCTGCCAGGGCCAGAGCGGCCAGCAATATGGAAATTCCAGAAACCAGCCAGTCGCCTGTAGCCGTATGACCGCCGGAGCCTGCCTCTGTCTTTTCCAAATCCTCCATAGCGGCTTCCAGCCGGGCCTCCGCGCTGTCTACCATCGCCTGGGTAGCGTCTGAATCGGCCAGCACAGCCTTGGCCTCCTCCAGGGCGGATTGGAACCATCTCCAGCTGCTGTCGGTATAGCCCTCCTGATTTAAGGTTTCGGCTCGGTTGACCGCGTCCTTCAAGCCGCTCTTATCCACTTCTGCCGGAGGATTCACCAGGTCTAGATTGGCAATCGCCTCGCTGAGCTCTTCCGCCGCCAGGTTTACCGCCGGCTGATCCGCGTCGGGATTCGCATAAACGTCTCTGGCTGCTTTCAGCTTTTCCTGCATCTTGTCCCAGGAATCCGCTGTATAGAGCTCCTTTTTCAGGCTTTCCGCCTGCTTAATCGCCCGGTTCAGCTCTGTCTTATCCACCTCGCCGGGGACAATCACATCCTCCAGATCACTGATGGCCTGCTCCAAATCCTTAGCGGCGCCGTTGACCGCAGCCTGGTCCGCCTTTGGATCATTGTAAACGTCCTTTGCCTTTGCCAGGAAATTCTGCATATTCTCCCAGGAATCAGCGGTATAGTCGGCTTCCTTCAGAGAGTCGGCCTTGTCGATCTGCTCCTTCAGAGCGCTCTTATCCACCACTGTCTCATCAGGGGTATCCGCTCCCATCAGTTCTACCTCACGAACGGTTACGCTCTCGGCGCTGTTCACGATTTCTACCGTGATGGAGCCGGTGTCAGTCTTAGTGAAGGTAAAGGCGTTCTCGCCGTTTTTCAGCTGATCCTTGGTCTTTTCCGCCAGAACCTGTTCGCCGGCCTTGATCGTTACCTTCTCAGGCACGCCGTCCAGGAACACCAGAGCGTTTCCGATCTCTTTGCTGTCCTCAAAGGTATAAGTCAAATAGTCGGTCTCTCCGCCGCCTCTGGTAGCCCAGCCTTCTTCGCTCTCCACCTTACCGTCAATGGTGTAGCCATTGGGGTCTGTGGGGAAGGTAAAGGTCTGATAACGGCCTACTTCGCCGCTTTCACAACCCACGCCGTAACCACTGGAACCGGAAAGCTCGTAGGAATAGTCGATCAAGGGCTTGCCGTCTGCATCCCGGTCGGTGTATACCCGCATCCAGCCGGTGCCCAGGTTTTCTGTTCCGGCATTGGCGAAGGTGCCGTCGGACTGCGGCTCATATTTGCCGTAGAACTGGTCGACGCCGTCAGGATGCTGGCTGGTGGGCCAGCGGTAGCACTCGTTGTTGGGATAAAGGCGAATATCCTGAGTAGCGCCCAGCACGTAGGTAGAGCCAGCCTTCAGCACCAGGTCTCCGCCCTCCATATTGGTCATCTTAATGTTATAGGGCTTGTTGAGGCCGCCCTCTTCAATCTCCTCAACGGGCAGGACACCCTTGCCGATCGGATCTCCTACAGGGGTTCTGCCGTCGGCGGAAGTCTCATAAATAAACACCAGGAAGTCGCTGTAATGCTCAGGGAAGGTATCTTCCTTCGCTACACAGATATACATGTCCACAGCATTTACGGTAATATCGCTGTTGATGCTGGTTTTTACATCGACTGCCGGGCTGCCGTCGGCTTTCTTTTCCGCGGCGTAGTTGTTGCTGTTAATGGCCTGGAAGCCGTAAAGGGCTGACGCCATGCCGTCGGCGTTTTTCAGCACCACACGGATTCCATCGGTACGAACCATATCGAACTTAACGATATTCTCGTTGGGAGCCACGGAGCTGGAAGCGCTCTGATTCGCTACCGGGGTCCAGTCTCCATCTTTCAGGTACTGCACCTCGTAGGAATAGGGAAGCCCAATGACATCGTCCGCAAGGCCTGTGGGCTGATAGTAGGAATAGAAGCTTACCTGGTCGATATTTCTTAGTCCGGAGAAGGTGACGCCATAGAAGCTTTCTTTTTCCACGTTGGAAACCCACTTATTATCTAGGTTGACCTGCTGGTTGATTCCAGTCTGGGAACCAGCGGCGGAAGAGGAAACGGCTTCCTTGCCGTCGGCGGCGATATTCGCACCGTAAGCGGGCAAAGCATCCTTGGAAATGGTCTTCATACCGTCGATCCACATTTCCAGGGTCTGAGAACCGCCGGACTGGGTATCGATGGTAATGTAGTTGATCTCGCTGAAATCAGGGGTACCGGCAGTCTGGGCTACCCAGCCATTTCCGCCTTCCAGAGGAATGTTCACCGGATACCACTCATGCCGGTACTGCATCTCCGTGAAGGTCTCATAGGCGTGGGGGAACATCAGCGGATCGCTGGGCGTGTAAGAAACATAGTTATTCTCGTCGGTATACAGGGTAACCACCGGAGAATTCGCGCCGTTTCTTTGGTTTTGGTTGTGAAGCTTCATGCTGAAGCCAAAGGCATATTCGTTGCTGAAATCAAATCCCGCGTCCATAGTCTGGGGATAGGTCAAGGTATTGTTCTGAGCAGTAGAGGTCATCTTCACAGACTTATTGCCATCTATAACGTAATAGATGGGGTGCTCCATGCTGACTCCGCCTACCGTGGGAATCTCTTCATCAGGCTCCTGCAGGCTCAGAGCGGTTTTGCCTCCGTTTTCGGTAACAGACCAGCCCTCCAGGGACTCGGTGCCGATTTCTTCGCCGCCGGCCACTACGTTTACGCTGATCCACGCAATATCGGTCCAATCCCCGTTGGTGGCGCTGACCGCCACATCATAGAAGCCGGGCTCCTTAAAGGTATAGCGCACGGTTTCACCAGCCAGTACGGTGCCGTCACCCATTTCCCAGCGGAAGGTCAAGGACTTTCCGTTAGGATCGGTGCTGTTTTCGGCGGTGAAGGCTACTTCCTCACCTACCGAGAAGCGGTTAGCCGGAGCGCTTTCAATCACAGCTTCGGGAACCAAATCAAGATAATTCTCATAATTTTCTTGGTACTGGGCGCCATCCCGCTGGATAATGTTTGTCACGTTAGCCGCCTGGTGTACTACGTCGCCGTCTGTGCCCTCCGCTAAACGGGTTCCGTTGCCTTCCATCACGTTGCCGTTGATTTCGAACCAATCGGCGTTTTCCAGATAGATAGCATACTGCCCGTTGTTGACAATCCGGTTGTTCTGAATCAGTCCGTTAAAGGAAGGCTGATTTTCACGGTACATCATACCGATACCCGCGCCGGCATTGTCATGGATATAGTTATCCACAATGATCTCATGCTCAGACGACCAGCCTGTCATGGAAATACCGGAGTTGCCGTATTGGCCCGTAGGCGCGTTGGCGGGCATAATGCCGTTCCAGCCCATTTCGTTGCCGATCATGACGTTTTCGTCAGAGCCGCCCATCCAGAAGCCGAAGCTGGACCAGTTAGCCTTGTTGTTATACCAATAGTTGCGGCCCATACCGCATTCCACCGCGTTATTGTTGGCAAAAGAGGTATCGTTGCCTTCAAACACGTTGTACTCAGAGCACATGCCGTTCAGGGCGCGCACAAAGATACCGTCGCCGCCGTGGGTAAAGTCGTTGTTTTTCACATAGTTGTAGTTGGAAGCCGCTTCGATCAATGAAGAGGTGGAGTCTCTGGCGTGAACCTCGTCATAGGGGTCAATCCGGATACCCCAGCTGAAGTCGTTGTCTTCGATCCGGTTCTTGGAGGAATTCCACAGCTCCAGGCAAACGTCAGAGCAGTCGGAGAAGTTGTTATCCGTAATCACGTTGTTGTCAGAGAACCGGAGATACAAGCCGTTGGCGTTGTTGGTGGCCACATTGTTCCGGATGGTGCTGCCGTTAACATTTTCCATCAGAACCGCACCGCCCAGCTGGTCGCCCCAGCCGCCGTTGGGATTGGTATAGTTGTCGGAGAAATTATTGTTTTCAATGGTTAAGCCGTTAGAATTGTAAGCTTCCAGAGCATAATAGAAGCCGCTGACATCAAAGCCCTTGATGGTGACCTTGCTGGAATCCTCTACGGTAAGAGCGGTGCCCTTGAATAAAGAGGTATCCACATCATAAGAGGTTCTGTCAAAGGGCTTATTCCTGGTGGCTGGAGTTTCAATCGGCGCTTCATCGCCGTAAGACACCTTCCACCAATAAAACACCTTGCTGCTGCACAAGTCGCTGAAGGTGCGCACGCCATCCTCGAAGATTTCGAAGGTATCCAGCTTCAGGCCCATGGCTTTCATATCGTCCGCGCTGGATGCGCTGTTTTCATACGCGACCCGAACTTTTACAGCGGCTTGGCCGGCATAGGCGCTCAGATCGACCTCGGCCTTGGACCAGTCGTTTGTGGGGGCAACTGTTTTCAATTCGTTCCACGCACCGTCGCCCACAGAGGCGTAAACCTTCAAAGCGCCGGCGAAAGCTCCATCCACTTTGGAGTCAAAGCTGAACTTGACCGCCTCCGCGCTGCTGAAATCAAATTCCCGGGTGAGGCAGTAAGAAGTTTCTCTATCCACAGGATTCAACTGATAAGCGTAGGCGCCGGTGGTCACATCCGCGAGAATATCCGCATCCTTTGCATTGTAAATCCGCACACCGGTACCGTCTACGGTAATATTGTCACCCTTGATGGTAATACCCTGCTCAGAGCCGCCGAAATCATATTCGCCAGGCTTGAATTTCACGTCTTCCGTAATAATCATACCAGGCACAGGCTCCAGCATACCGGAATCATCCGCCACCGTGATATAAATTTTGCTGCTAGGGCCGTCCACGCCGCAGGTAGCTGTGATCGCTGCCACGCCTTCGCCTACAGCCGTCACCTTTCCGGTGGGGTCCACAGCAGCCGCAGCCGGCTTGTCAGACTCATAGGTAACCGTCTGGTCAGCCATTACCACGCCGAATTGATCCAAAACGATAGCGCTGAGCTGAGCGGTTTCTCCTTGCTTCAAAATTGTTTTATCCGCCGTAAGCTCTACTTTTGTAGGGACGGGTTCCGCAGGATCACTTTTCTCGTTAAAGTTTACCTTTAAATAAGCGGTACCCAAATTGGTTTGATCCGACGCTACTCCCGCCGGCGTAATTGCCCCAAAAAATTCACCTGGCTGAGCCGGATTACTGGTAGGCCAATTATAATGGTCTCCATTATTGCCGCTGTTGTCCGCCGCCAGCTTGTCAGTGGTTAAAACAACGGCGTAACGCTTGCCTGCTTCCAGTTGATAAGCCAAATCCAGCTTATAAACACCGTTGCCTGGAATCTCAGTATAAGGCTTGGTCACCGAGGCCAGCTCCGTTTTGGGCGTGCCGTCCTCATTGGTGTCGTACAGCTTCGCGATCAGGTTCGCGAAAGGAGGAGCCGCTCTGCCCTTGGGAAGCAAAAACACTTCCGCGGAGGTCATTTTTGCGGAAGCTGGAGCGGTAAAGGTCTGGTACCGGGCCGCTTCTCCTTCTCCGGCACCAACGCCATAGCCCCAGGTGGTATCGGAGGTGTCAAAGGTGAAATCCACCGGCGGAACGTTCTCGCTTTCGGACGCGTAATGCATTTTGCACCATAAGGTGTTGATATACTTGGTTTCGTCTACCCAAGCACCGCTGGGGTTGATCTTGCCGGAAGGCAGGGTATCGTTTAACCCGATATCTTTGTTAACCCAGTCATAAGTGGGCTGGGTAACCGGAGCGTCCTGCTGGCCAAGGGGATCTGTGGTCAGGGCCAGGGCATAGCGCTTGCCGGCCTCTACCTGCACATTAAAATCGATGCTGGTTGGAGCCTTGTCGTTCACCTGAGCCTCAGGAACCGTAACGGTCTGCAAGGCCTCGCCTGCCACGCCGTCCGTAATCGGATAAATCGCCGCTACCAGGTTTCCTGGCTTGGCGTCTCCCGAGGTTGGACTCCTTTTGACAACGTAAACCTCTACGCTGCCGATCACGCCGTCCTTGGTGGCGTCAAAGGTCTGATAACGCCATACAGCGTCTGTTTCAACGCCGAAGGTGGATCCAGAGCCAGCGGGATTTTCATGAGACAAATCAATGACGTTTTCATCGCCGGCATCGGAAGCTCCGCCCTCATTCGCCGCCAGCGCGCCGGATATTCCGCTGAACGCCATTAAGCCGGCGATAAGACAAGAAAGCCCCTTTTTGATAACCTTCTTCATTAAATTTTCTCCCTCTTTTCGCGCCTAATTTTAAATGTTTTCCAAAAAATCTCTGTCGGGCATAGGCTGATAAGGATTATGCGGTTCTGCTTGATACCAATAAACCACCGAGGAAATATCATCCCGCAATGGCAGGAAGCGTTTAAACCCATTTCGCCATCCAAGGGCCTGAATCGTAATTTTCAGATCCTTTTCAAAATAAATGGGATCGCAAACATGGAACCGATACATTCCAAACCGTTGATTCGCCTTAAGGGCCCCCTGGGGATTCAACACCTGACAAAGGCCGGCATAAAGATTGGTAAACTGCTTGTAGGTTCCTTTGGGATCTTCAAAGTTCCAGGCGCCTCCAAAATAATCCTCCGTGCCGGTACCGCAAATCGTTGGGTATTCCTGATCCCCATCCATGTAAAATTTGATCTCACCTTCTCCCCACCAATAATTGTTATTTACCTGCCAGGCCAGATAGGTTCCTACATACTGGCCTTTTCCTATAATATCGTCCGCAAGAATGCAGGGCTGCTTGTAGGTTACCGGATTCGTCCTGCGAAACTGAGCGTGAAAATAAGCCGCCCGGTTATCTACCTGCGTCAGATCATAGTTTATTTGATAAAACAGGGTCTGCTCATCCCGGCTCACATTTTCTACCGTAATCCGGGCGCTTTTCCGGAAGGGCATGGGAAAATAGCAGTTATATCCCCCCGCTGGATTTACATTGATAGGCAGAGACGCCACAAAGGTCGGCGTATTCCAGCCGCTGCAAAAGAAATCTCCTAACGGAGCCTCTACCGAGGGAGCTTCCTCCCCATCCCAATAGATCCGCAGCAGCAGCCAGCGGCTGGCCTCCGGGAAACAGGTCATCCACATGCTTTTGATCATTGCCGGCCCCTCAATGTGAGCAATCTCATAGGTCTCGCCGCTGCTGATCTGAATACAGGGGCGAACCTTCCAGCCCCTGCCCAAGTCAAACGCTGGGTTTGCCTCATCCGCGGGGATCTCCATAGCACCCTTTCCTTTTTCTCCGTGAGGATTTTCCGCGCTGATGGAGCGGCTTATATTTTCGCTGAGCATAAATAAATTGGATAAATTCGTTGTCATAAATCTGTCCTCTCTCTTTTTCATATGAGCGGCATCCTCTCACAGCCATTTTAGGATAAAGCCGGGAAACAAGGAAGCTCTCAAGTCTCTTGCCATTCATTCTTTCAAAAAGAAATCCCATATCGTATCATCTGATGATCCAGCTGCTCATAAAGACTGACTGCCTATACAACCATCGGCGGCTCTGCCCGCAGGAATCCTTTCCCAAGGCTTTTTCACAAGCGCCAGGCCTTCGCTTTTCTCCTCGCCGCCGGCTGGTGCGTATTTTTCACCTGTTTTAAAAACCAAAAGGCAAGAGCCTTCTGCCCTCTGAAGCTTTTAATTTCTAGAGCAAACCGGCGCATGCCTTTCTGTGAGATCTCTCCGAAAAAGCTTTTTAGGCCTTGACAGCTCCTGCGGAAAGTCCAGAAACTACCTGCTCCTGTAAAGCGATATAGACGATAATGCTTGGAATAATCACCAGAATGGTCGCGGCGAACATCGCCCCGTAATTGCTGGCGAACTGGCTTTTAAAGTAGTACAGCGCAATGGGAAGGGTGCGGTTGCTGTTGGAGGCCGTCAGGGTCAGGGCGAACTGGAACTCATTCCAAGCCACCAAAAACTCCAGAACCGCCGCGGTTCCCAGAGCCGGCTTCGCAATGGGGATCACAATGAGGCTGAAGGTTTTAAAAAACCCGCTGCCATCCAAATAAGCGGATTCCTCCAGCTCCTTTGGGATGGTCATAAAGTAACTGCTCATAACATAAATGGTTGTGGGCAGTCCAAACGCAATGTAAACGAGAATCAGTCCAATCAGGCTGTCATAAAGCCCCATGGCGATCATCGTCTGGTACAAAGGCTGCAGCAGCGCGGCGCCCGGAATCAACAGCCCCACAGAAAACAAAAGCCGGAAAAAGGTCTTGCCCTTCCATTGAAAGCGGGCGATGACATACGCCGCCATGCTCAGAAGGAAAACATTCAGCACCGTGGCCACAACCGCCACAATGATACTGTTGAGGTAAAACTGAGGAATGGGAGCGATTTTCAGCGCATCGGCATAGTTGTCAAAGTTAAAAGCCGCCGGAAGTCCCAGGCTGCCAGACAAAATTTCCTTATTGGTTTTAAACGACGAAAACAGCACCCACAGCAAGGGGCCGACAGAGATTATAATGATCGTACCGATAAAGAGGAAGATCAGAACCTTACAAATTATCTTTTTTACCGTATTCATATTCCTCACTCCTTCCTTAATCATCCTGTTTTCCAACTCTGTAAATCCGGTTGATGATTCCGACAACGATAAGTCCCATAATAATCATCAGCACGCCCACAGAGTTGGCAAGGCCGAACTGCTTTGCTGAGAAAGCGGTATTGTAAACGAAATAGGGCAAATTCAAGGTAACATCTCCAGGCCCGCCCTTAGTGGTCATCATCAGGATATCCAGCTTTTGCAGCATACTGGTGGCTCCCAGCACCGTGGTGGTGCCGATAATATTTTTCATTAAAGGCAGAATGATGCGGATTGTGGTTTGAAATTCCGTAGCGCCATCCACCTTTGCGGCCTCCAGAATAGAGACATCCAGGGAGGTCATTTCCGCCATCACCAAAATAGTAACAGTGGCGGCGAACGGCAGCCAGGTAATGGTCACGGCGAAAAACGCGGTGGAGGAATTTGAGAACCAGTTGGGAAGGTTCTGAAAGCCTAAGGCCTCCAAGCCCTTATTCACGATTCCGAAGGAAGGATTCAAAAGCATAACGAACAGCATACCGATTGCCGCGCTGGAAATAATATTGGGGAACATGTAAACGGTACGCGTAAATTTCCAATAAAACTTTTTTCTGGCCAAAATCAAGGCGGTCAGCACTCCGATAAAAATATGCACCGTAGACTGAAGCACCATCCAGATCAAGGTATTCACTGTGGCGTGAAGAAACTGGCTGTTTTGAAACAGCTTAATATAATTGTCAATCCCGTTGAAGTGCGGAGAGGAAACCGCCACCCAATCGGTAAAGGAGGTCGCGGTCAGCATAACCACCGGGACAGCATATACAAGAGCAAAAATCAAGGTAGCCGGCAAGAGGAAGATTACCAACCACTTCTTTTTTATTTTCATGACGTCACCTTTTCTTCCTATTCGCCGTATTTAAAAAAGCGAATCTGTTACAAGTAATGGTCGAGAGACAAAATGAGAACCGTCTGCTAAGGACTCCAAAACGAATATCTAATTCCTTAGAAGGGCCGTTGCAAAAAATTTGCAGCGGCCCTTCCTAATCAATGAAAGCAGCAGGAAAAACTATTATTTTCCGTAGTTAGCATCACTCTTAGCGGCTTCGGTCAGCTGCTTGCACATTTCTTCGGCAGTAATGGTGCCATCCACCAGCTGGGGGAACAGAGTGTTCATAGCATTGTTGGCAGTGGTGTAGCTGATGGCGTCGATGCTCTTATAGCGCCATTCAACGTCGTTACCCATTTCAATCAGCTTGGCTACCAGCGGCTCGGCTTCCTTATATTCCTCGGGAACAGGAGTTTCCGGGTTCATCGGCAGAGTGCCGGCCTCTTCCAGATGGATCTGCTGGCCATAGGTGCCGGTCTTGAATTTAATGAATTCCCAAGCGGCGTCTTCCGTAGCCTTATCGCTCTTAGCGATGGAATAGCCTCTCTCAAACTGAGAAATGGTTCCGTTCTCGGGGAACAAAGCGACGTCTACCTTATCGGCAAAGCCTTCAGCGGCTTTTTCCGTATTGGAAAAGTCCGGCGTCATCCAGGGGCCGTTGGCGATAATAGCGGTTTCCTCGTTGAGGAAATGGTTAGCGGTGGTAGCGTAGTCAGAACCGATAGCATCCGGCAGGGAATAATCCTTCAGCATCGTCCGGATCATATCATACGCTTCGGCCACAAAGGACTCGTCATAGTCTTGAATATAGCCGTTGATGTTCATGAACTCGTTGCCTTCCTCGCCGCTGGTGCCGATGATCGAGGAAAGAATCAGGTTCGTTGTCCAGCAGTTCTCGCCGGTCATGCTGGAAAGGGGAGCGGAACAAACGCCAGAGGTTTTCAGGGTTTCCAGATTGCTCATCCACTCGTCCCAGGTAGTAGCGGGTGTGATACCGGCCTCCTCAAACATTTCCTTGTTGTAGAAATAGCCGATAGACTGACGGCCGTAGGAAATATTGTAAAGCCCGCCGTCTTCCCAGTTGCGTCCGAACTCCAAGGCGTCCTCGCCAAGCTCCTTCGCATACTCCGGGTCAGCTTCCACATAGGGGTTCATGTCCACGGCGATGCCATTCTGCACCGCCAGCTCTAAAACGCCGTTGTTTCCTTCAAAAACATCGGGCAGGGTGTTGGAGGAAGCGCGTACCAGCATTTGGTTGTAATACTCCTGATCGCTGGGCATTTCCTCAATGTTAATGGTAATCTTCTGCTTATCCACACCATTGTACAGCTCTTGGAACTCTGTCACATAGCGGGTTTCTGCCGCAGCTGCGTTATGAGTACCAACGCGGAACGAAGCGATGTTCAGTTCTACCGGTTCCGGCAGTTCTTCGCTTGCAGAAGCTGCGGAGCTGTTTTCCGCAGAGCTGCTCTCTCCGCTGCTGGCGGTGTCTCCGTTGCCGCTGCAGGCAGTCATGCTAACGCCCATAACGCCAACCAACAGCATCGCGAGGATCGCTTTAAAGTTAGCTTTTTTCATAACAAAACCTCCTAAAAATTTTGTTTTTATGTGCTTTGCGACTATAATATTAGCTAATTTTCCTTAAAATCTCCATAGAACAATTTGCCCTGATTTATAAAATAATTGCACAAAAAAGCGCGATGAGTTGCTTTTTCAAAAACTCATCGCGCTTTTCTCTGTAGTCTTTAAAAATTTTGCACAAACCTTTTAAATTTTTTACTTCTGACTGCGGTACTCGCTTGGACTGCATCCAACATATTTCGTAAAAACGCTGGTAAAATAAGCCGCGTCCTCAAAGCCCACCATCTGAGCGATTTCGTATACCTTATATTCAGGATTCCCTAAAAGAAGCTTAGCCTGGTCAATGCGGGCCCGGTTAATGGCCTCGGTAATGGTAATCCCCGTTTTATTTCGGAACAAGCGGCTCACATACGCCGAGCTGATGTGTATCTGATCCGCGATATCCTGTAACGTAATATTGCTTTGATAATTTGCGCTGATATAGCGGCTGATCTGATCCACCAGATCATGCTTCTCTAATCTTCCGCTGATCACCTGGTTGGTTTCGTCGATCATTTCCCGGCACACCTGAAACAGCGAATATAGTGTCGTGCTTTGGCTGATCCTCAGATAAAACCTGCTTTCCATGTCCTCGGCCGTATCACTGACATAAATTTCTCCGAACCTTCTGAATACCGCCGAGCACAAGTTGATCATTTTGATTTTTGCTTTGTGCAGCGGATAGCGGATATCCGTAATCTCCTGTTTCATCTGCTCCAACAGCTCTTTTGCCGCATCCGGATTCTTGTCAAACAGGGCGTCTGTGATTTTCGTCCCATATTCGTTCAAGTGGGAGGCGCCGGATGACTCTGACTCTTCCACATATAAAATAATTTCATTGCCGGAATCCGCGGCCCGCGAGAGAGCCATAGCCGCTTCATGAAATGTCCGGGACAATTCGGTAACGTCATGAATAATTGTGCTGACGCCGAATTTAATATTAATCCCCATTAGCTCATCCACCAAGCGCAGGATTTCCCCGCACATGGTAGTAACATCCCGAAGGGCAAGCCCTGTTTCCTTGGGTTCACTGATAATCAGCGACATACCAGAGGAGTGGACATTGACAATATGATAATCGTGCTTGTTTTCGATAATATCGAGAAAATTTTTCAGCATCTGCACAATTGCCTGCAAATCCCACTTTTTGTCTAATAAAGCTACCTCACAGCTGCAAACGCAGTAGCTTCTGTCGTTCAGTCCATAGCGTTCAATGTCCTCCGGGGCATTCAGCGCCTTAGACAACAACAGCGACTCTAAAACGTACCCTTGAATATTTTGGTACTCCCTCTCGCTGATTTGCTCCTTTTCCCGTTCTTTCTTTTCTGTCTCATACTGCCACACCGCTTTTTTCACCGCCTTTGGAAGATCGGTGATAATGTCGTTTTTCACGACAAAGTCCACAGCGCCGTAGCGCAGAGCCTTTCTCGCAAATTCAAAATCCGTATAAGCGGTTACCAGGATCATTTTTAAACCTTTGTGTTTTTTATCGATTTCTTCCATCAGCTCTATCCCGCTGAGCTTTGGCATTTTTATGTCAGTTATGACAATGTCCGCTGTGTTTTTCTCTAAATACTTCAGCACCTGAAGGCCGTCGGTGCATTCCTGGACGATCTCACAGTTCAGTTTGTCCCAATCAATTAAATACACAATACCCTTCCGAATAACATCCTCGTCATCCGCCACAATCACTTTATACTTCATCTGATTCTCCTTTCCGATCCAGAGGAATGACAATTTCCACAACCGTTCCCTCTCCCGGAGCGCTGTGAATCCTCAGTCCATACGCCTCCCCATAAAGCAGCGTCAAGCGGTTATGAGTATTTTTCAGTCCTACCTTTTCCCTGGTTCCTTCCAGTGATACTTCCCCGCCGCTTAAATCCAGCTGCTTGGTGTCAAAGCCGCGGCCATTGTCCGCAATCCTAATCTTCAGGCATTTCTCCTCCTTTGTGATCGCCAGTTCAACGCAAACCCTTTCTATATCGCCTTCCATTCCATGAAGCACAGAATTTTCCACAATCGGTTCAATGGTGAGCCTGGGAATACGAACTCTTTCTAAGCCGGGTTCCATAGAGATATGATAATCGAGCCGGTCCTGGTACCTCTGCTTTTGCAGATATAGGTAAAACTCCGCGTATTGCACCTCCTCTGACAACGAGGTCATCATACTTTTTCCCGAATACAGGCTGGCCCGGAGCAAACCGGAAAGAGAAGCCAGCATCTGATAAACAGTCTCATCTCCGCACATTTTCGCTTTGATTTGAACTGTGGAAAGGACATTAAACAGAAAATGGGGGTTCATCTGCTGCTGGATAAACTCCAGCTCCATTTCCTGGCGCATAATCTTTGCTTTATAAGTATCGTTAATCAATGTTTTCATTGCGGCGGTCATGTCATTAAAATACATACCCAACGCGTCCACGGCGCTGTTGCTGTAGTGAGGCATCTTTACATCATAATTTTTCTTTTTCACCTCATTCATACAAATTACCAGGTCTTTAATAAACGAGGTGCTTTTAAACGATACAATATATCCCACCGCCAAAAGCACTATACATAAGATACCTGCGATAACGAACAAAAAGGGAGTTCCCTCCAGGGTTTGGTCAATAATTACCTGCTCGGGAACCACATTGAGCAGTGTAAGGCTGTTAGAGGATAACGGTTTTGAAAAATACAGGTAATTTTTTCCGTCCCGCCTGAAATTACCGTTGCTTCCGCTTTTGATCTCCTGGAAAATGTCCTCCTCAAATTTTTCACCTACCTGGTCCCGCTCGGAAGAGGAGAAAATATAACCCTCCTCATCCAAAAGATAAGTAGAATTCCCCTCTCCGCCATAGTAGCGGGAATAATCCTGGTACAAAGCCTTTTCATTGGTCGCGATTACAATCGACAGAGAATCCGGAGAATTGAAGTCCCGCTGCATACGGCGCACATGGAAAATCTGGTTATTATCTACCACAGGTGGAATATCGCCAATAAACTGCTGCTCCTGATTTTCTTTCAATATCTGGTTCGCGCTGACAGCCGATTGATAAATGGTATTCGGCGTTATCTGGTTTGCTGAAACATAAAGCAGGGGATCATCATTGAGCAGAATACAAATATAGCTGATATAATTGGTTTTCCACGCATTGCTATAGGTAAGCACATGATTAGTCTCGTTTTTTAAGTTATTGATATTCGTATAATAAGCGGAGCTGTCGTCGTCAAACAGCCTCGTGTTATTAATCCAATGGCCAACGGTTCCTCCAGTAGCTACCGCCAATCCAGTATTCGTAATGAAAGAAAAGGACTGATCAATATTCTGCACGGTTTTATCGGTATAAATCTGCATTTTCTCATAGGTATTTTCATATGCCTTGGAATACATCACCATCACTAAATATCCGCCAATGACCAGCATGGAAAGCAGCGTAAAGCACACACAAATGATCACAACCCGATTGTGTACCGGAGCTTGTCTTAGCAAGGAATCAAAAGACTTTTTCATTTTAAGATCACCTTTGTCATGTTATTGTTAAAATAAGCCTGCCGCCACAAGACAAACCTATTGATCATTAAGCTTTCATCTCGACTACTGTGCCAGTTGATTCATTCCTCGATAAGCACAGCTTAGACATTTGATTTGATCAAAAAACGCGGTTTTTACAGCACCCCTTCAATACGACAAATGCCGGCATCTAATAACCCCATTTAAATTTAATCGGATTGCAGATTCTCAAAATTCAAAGAAATAAAGTCAAAATCCCACCCTGCAATATCTTGTGCTTCATCAAGAATAAAAACATCAAATAACTGTTCAAGACGCTTTATAACAAGGCCATTTGAAACCGCGTTACAGCGAAAAGCGAAATCTGACATTTTATCGCTAAAAATATGTGTTCTATCCGAAAAATAGAACTGTTGAATGTTATCGCGTCGTTTATACTTTGCTGAAATGTAAGGTACAAAATGGAGGTTTTCAATACGTTCCTCATACAAGTAATTTTGATATGGACGAATACACTCGCATAAAAGAAAAGAAAACCAACTCATTACCGTTACATTTTGTGGCAAAAAACCATTTTGCCTACAAAGACTGCTTGACAATAATGTTGTATTTTCGTGGGTGTATGTTGTTAAGAGTACTTTCTGATCTGGGTGCTGAAGTGCGTATTGACAAATCATTGTCGTTTTCCCAGCTCCGGCAGAAGCAAGGTAAAATTCATTATTGTATGGCATCAAGTATGTATGTGGGCATATTCACACCCTCTCCTTCCTCAAAAACTGCAAGAGCACAATCTCCTTTATGAGCTTTCATATATTTAATTAGTTCAGTTTCGTTTGAATAGTTGCAGCCAAGGATTTTGTTCATCTTGGCAAGTCCATTTGCTTTAACGAGTTGGGGTTCAAGTGTGGGATAGGCATTATCTTTATCAATGCAAAGTTTAATATTTGGTACTTTTGAGAAATCGCTATATCTTGCTATTGCAGCATTATAGTCCCCGTCGTTGTCAGTCACTACGACAATTTGTTTTTGAAGCATTTGGGCTATTTCCATAAATCTTTTGAAAACAAGACCACCGACTGTAATAATATCAATTCCATCGTTAAGAGGTAGTTTATTATGTAATTGATAGTACGCTTTTTGGACAATCAATTCATCAGATCGTCCCTCAACCAATATGGAACGACGTGCAATAATCATACGCAAAGTATCATAGCCAGGAAGCTTTTGAAAGTATTGTTTTGTTTCTTTATTGACTCCGGCCATAGACGCAGTTATCCCCTCATTCAAAAAAATAACCTTATCAATTCCGATCTTATTCATTAGAAAGGTGCTATGTGTTGTAATAATTAACTGCTTTTCATGGCATGACTTTACAAGACTGCTGACAAGTTTATTGAGATTTGTATATGAAAGATTTGTTTCTGGTTCCTCAATCATTACTATTTGTGATTTTTCCATTCTTGTTTGGAGGGCAAGCTTGGTTTTTATTGCTCCTTGCTCACCCTTTCCAATAAACTTAAAAGGGACATCATCAACATACAAAGAGAGATTAGCGTCCCAATTACTTCGCGCAGAAATGTCGATTGATACAGACAGATCTCTTGTTGTTATTTCTTCTTTGTTGGCGGAAATTCTCTCATTTATCTTTTTCATACTATCTTGTTCAGCAAGAATTTCTTTTTGCTTTCGGTATAGCAAAGACAACAGCGCACTTTCTGATTTGTCTAACGTATCATCAATAATCTTGGCAATATATTTGTCAGACCCGTTTTGTAGCCGTTGGTCAGAACGATCAAGCAGAACGATTTTTGAAGGTAATTGAGAAAACTTGAATGTATTGTTGGCAAAAGAAAGCCATGTACAACTATAATATTCTATTGGAATTGTCCTAACATCGGAAACATTTGCGATATATGCTTGATATTCTGGAGCATAATCTTTATCAAAAGCAATTTGAAAATAAACGCCTGCACAATCAAGGCGCTCAGAGTTATTTGTTCCTTTATATTGAGCTAATTCACCCTCAAAGTCCTCTTTGAGAAAAACCTCAATTAAGATTTCTGGTAAAGGGGTGGCAGGATTATTTTGTAGTCCATCAATGTATTTTTTAACTACGCCCATGTTAAACAAAAACGGGGACAACTCATACTGTATACTTCTTCCAGCAATTTGTGCGGTTAAGGCTAATCCTATCGCTTCTAAAAGTGTGGATTTTCCTGCTTCATTATCGCCGACAATTATGTTTAGATCATCATTAAAAGGCATAGTAAAATCTTGAAACAACTTATAGTTTTTAATTTTTACTTTTTTAATACGCATAAATAATGCTCCTTATAAATAACGTCCTACCTTTCGGCAGGACGCATACGTTTACCTTGCATAGCTGCCATTCAGATAATTTTAGAAAGGCTTTGCTGTACGATGTCACTTTTCACTTGTCGCAAAAAAATATTATAATTTATATTATAGCACATTTTCCCATAGCCTTCAACAATATACGGCTATAAACGGCTATTAAAGCAAGAGTGTAATCCTATTTTTCATACAGAAAAAAAGCGGGCAAGAGGTTGTTTACCACTTGCCCACTTTTTGTTGCAACCCGTTTGGCAGCTACCCTGTTTCAGTTAGTTGTTGATACTGTTTTATGAGTAGCTGCCATACAGCCGCGCTTTTGCGTATCACGCAAGCGCGGACCAGAATGCAGAAAAATTGATGTTTTTCGGAAGATTTCAGTATTGTTGTAAAAAGCGGAAGCGTCAGCGCAGGCAGGCGGTTACATACTTGACGGGCACATCCATTCGCTCGGCGATTTCAACCACGGTCATCCCAGAGGCTGAGAACCTGCGGCAGACTGTCTTCATAGACTCCCCAATTTCTATGATATGAAGATCCGGGTCATATAAACGAACCACCCTTTGTCCCCAGCTGTGCTCCTTTACTGGGTGAACGTAACGGATTCCTTCCAGCGCTTCCAGCCCTGTCAAAAAGCTTTCGAAATTTTCTTCTTCAAAGTAAAGCTCTGCGTCATTGCCGCCAAAGCTGATGTCTTCCGCAGCCTTTGAGAGGAATCCCATCCAGCTTTCCTGGGTTTGCAGGCAAAGCCCTCCGGTCAGGGTGACGTTTGCGCCAAAGTCAAGGATCACCCTCAATCCCAGAACTTCCCGATAAAACCGTTTCGACGCTTCTAAGTCGGATACCACCAGCAAAGGGTTTTTCAGCTTCATGCTCTTCCTCCCGCTCATTTCTTTTTTCTTGCCGCTCCGTCCGGGTTCAGCGGCGCTGCTTTTCACTAAAGACAGTATACCCTGTCCCGGCCTGAAGCGCAAGCGAAATAAAAAAGCAAGGCCTAAGCCGCGGAAAACAGGCCGCTCCAGGCGGCGGAGGATCGGGCGGCCGGACCGTTTGAACGCCAAGGGGCATCAAAAAAATAATTCTCCGCCGCCCTGTCTGTGGCTCTAACCGGGTGTAAGAAGCCGTTTTCTACACATGCGCTGGCCAACGTCCGCCGGCCATTAAAAAGCCGTCCGCGCCGATTTATTTTACAGCCAGATAAAAATACTGTCCGTCTCTCAGATTCAGATTATAAAACAGCTTTCCCGCCGCCTCGCCTGTGGTCTGCTTCACCGTCA
>ERZ860710.210-NODE-210-length-42424-cov-5.691000_pt1 | contig 42424 bp, 45 predicted proteins | sample MGYA00509974_ERZ860710 | MGnify/ENA primary metagenome ERZ860710 (study PRJEB30046, sample SAMN00715261) | human gut metagenome | study: EMG produced TPA metagenomics assembly of the A metagenome-wide association study of gut microbiota in type 2...
AATAAAAAGGTCCTATAGAAAATATATCTATAGGATTTTTATTATTTTTTTAATAATTAATAATATATTATATATAACATAAATATTTATAATATAATAAATTATAATAATATATATTGACTTTATAACATTAATATGTAATAATAATATATATAATAATATATAAATATATAAAAGGAGGTCTAAAACGTTATATGCAAAATAAACGTAGAAAGATTTTCAAGATTTCGTCTGAACGTTTCCGAATGAACAACTGGCAGATTAATTTATCTAAAGAATTGGCAGTTCGTTTAGACGAATTGATTGACTTATTTGATTCACAAGCATTTCGACTGATAGATTTAATTACAATTATAGGTAACAAGCGGTACAAGCAAGATATGACGGATTTAATGCTTGCTGTGGAGATTTCCTCAATGAGTGACTATGACAAGGTTACGTCTAAAACTGGTGTGATTTTAAATGGTAAAAGATTTTTGTGGGTGGTTGGAACTACTGGTGGTCTTAAAAATAATACTTTACTGTTTGTGAGAGAAGATATTTTACCAGAGTTAATTAAAAGGACTGATTGTGGTAGGAAGAAAGATTACAAGGCTATACCGGCTAAATTAGAAGCTTATATTGCTCTGACCTATTCAGCGTCCGTTGAAATACCAGAACCACGCTCTGTATTGGTTGTACGAGATTGTATCACTAAATTTAAGGGTGATGTGGTTAGAATTGATGACAGCGAAACAGATGAACCTATCGTAGAAGAAAAATTTGATGTAGATTTGGAAAATAATGGCAGTGATGGCATGAATCTTTGTACACCAGAATATATGCAAAGAGTTGCTGATAAATTAGGTCTTGATTATTTGCCTAGTGGTATTTGTTTAAGAAATGCTTATATGAAAGGTATGTTGAATGTCTTTGAGATTATAAAATTTGCTGAGGAAGTTGGTAAAGGATATAAAGTAAAAGATATTTGGGGTACTGAAAGAGATATTCGAGATGTGGATATGATTATCACTGAATCCAGTCTTAAGCTATGGAATAATTATTCTAGTTGGGAAGAATACCACAAATGCTATTATGAAAACGGATATAGGTTTTCTGCTACAAAAGTAACACCCAAAAAATTAGAAGATACAAGAGAGACAAATTATCAGTATTTGCAAAGTTATGAATTAACAGATGAACAGATTGTAGAATTATGTAAACCTACTGTTGATTGGTTGAAAATGGCGTTTGGCGGTGATTACCAAAAAACAAAAGAATTTTTAGGAGTTGACGAAAAAACTAAAACAAAAGATTATGCACAAGCGTTGTATTTAGACGAAAGAATGATGAACGACCCTTATGTAATTGACCGAATTAATAAAATGATTAAGAAAAAGATTAATCAAGCTAAGATTGGTAAATTAAAAATTGAGGGAAATTATCAAATAGTCATGGGTGATTCTTATGCTTTAATGCAGAGTATATATGGGTTAGAAGTTACTGGGTTGTTAAAAGCTAATGAAATATACTCACAATATTGGATAGATAAAGGCGTGAATGAGGTAGTTTGTTTTCGTTCTCCTATGACTTCACATAATAATATTAGAAAAATGAAAGTAAACAATGATAAAAAATGTCAAGAATGGTATAAATATTCTAATACAATGATGGTGTTAAATGATTGGGATACTACATGTATGGCATTGAATGGTTGCGACTTTGATTAAATGTTAGTCCTTTGTACTAAATGTACAACGCAGAAGTGTGAACCAACAGAGTTGGGTGTATATTCAACGAATTAGTAATTGTAGGAAATGACAATGAATGAATATGCTAACAGGGGAAATCTAAACTGAGTGGAACAGCAAGACAATCCTGTGCTAAGTATAAATATTTTATTTATAAAAGTTAGACGGTCATTCCTTGGCTCAGTCGTTAAACAGAGCAATAGAAGTAGGGCTATAGCAATATAGTGGGTGAGATTCCTTTAAATCGAAGTGCCTTCCATAGTTTTTAACTATGATGATATGACCTAAACCGATTGTTAAATCAATGTTAAAGTACCTAGAAATAGGCGGTAGAAATGAGTGACACAATTTATTCCACGAATAATAATATACTTTTAAATGCTTACAGATATACAAATTCCATTGATTGTGTGCAACGTAAAGGCGAGAAGAAAATTGTTAAAAGAAATGATATTAGAAAAAGTAACCGTATGGGTTTAGGCTCAGAAGTTGGAACAATTACTAATAGAGTATCAGCACAAATAGATAAATTAGCTTTATTTAATGAAAACACAAATGAATACAAAGAATTATCAAAACGTATTTTGTGCGGACAATTATATCAGCAAAATACCTTGGATTGACTTTTTGTTGAGTTCAAGTAAAATTCGGTGAACCTATAAATATAGGGTGTGAGATTATAAAAATCTTGCTAACGGTGGAAGAGTTATATTAAAACTTAATATCGTGCCAAGCTTAAACGGTGACGTTTTTGAACGGTGTAACGACTATGGTATACGGTCTTTGTATAAAGATTATGAAACCAGTACATTCAAGGTGAAAGTCCTTGTTTGGAAGTGCCGAACCTTAATAGAAATATTAAGTGAAGAGATAGTCTACTCCCCCAATAAATATCTGGTGACAGAGGGTATAAAGGAAACTAAAAGGAATCGTATGTAAGGAAATGCCTAAATATTGGTACGTTTCAAAGTTGTGTACCACGCCTTTAGATAAAGTGATCGTAACAGATAAAAAGCCTTATTACTTTATTTATAATTATTCTTCTTTAAAAAAAGATTATGATAGTTATATAAAAAATTGTGACCTTAAATGTGTTATGCTTTATAGTTGTAAAGTAAATGAACTAAGAGAAAAACAAAATCTTACAGAAGAACAGCAAAAATTTTTAGAATGGTATGATATAAAAATGCCTGTAAATATTTCTAATTCTACTATGAACCGAATTTGCCAATATGTGGAAAGTGAATTTGATGGCAGAGTGGTAGAACTTAAATCCAAGGGTTTTAATTATGAATTTCTTAAATCTCCTATTCAAAGAAGTTCACCTAAAACAAGAGAAGATATTGAAAATCTTGAAAAAGAATACATTAAACGTATTAAACAGTTTAAGAAAATTGTGATTGAGAAAAATTTAAGTACAGAAGAAGCAAACACAAAAGTAATGAGTATACAGCATGAATTTAGAACAAGAGCAGAAGAAATTTGTCCAAACAAAGATAGACTTGTTAATATTATGCTTGACTTATGCTATGGACAGAATAAGAATAAATACTTCTGTTGGGCTGTTGTCGGTGATTTAATAATAGAAAATTTAAAGAAATTGCATGAAAATGGTTGACAAATCAATTAAAATGTAATAGAATAGGAGTGTAAGATATGAAAAACAAAATAAATACTAATAAAATTAGAGGAAGTGATAATTGATGTGAAAAAAGAATTTATATTAAATGAAGAAGAATATGTACAAAATATTATTAAAACCAATATTAAACCAGACTTAGGTTTTTTTAAATTTTTAATAATGGTTATTAAATATTTTTCTTCTACAAGCCAAGATTTATCGCAAGTAAAAAATAATGTAAATATTATAATGAAAAATATTTACTATGAGGAATATGTACCAGAAAAATGGGAAAAATTAATAGAAGAAATTTTTAAGAATGTTATAGACAATAAAATTCAATTAAAAAAAATAGAAAAAATTATTATTTATGATGTTGATATGGTACAAGTTTTTAAAGGAAAAGATAACAAAGAAAGAAAATTATTGTTTACAGCATTTGTGTTAGCTCATTTTAGAAACGCTAAAGGTTGGCTAAATTTTAAAGATAAATCAGATTTAATAAACTGGTTTAATTTAGCAAATGTTAGTGGTTCTTTAAATGACAATATAAAAATAATTTCTTCTTTAAATCAAAACAACTTGATTTTTACAACTAAGAAGTGTGACAGTTTAAATATAAAAGTTAATTTGTTAGAAGATTATTCTGAGCATAAGTCTATTTTTGAAATAACAGAAATAAAAAATTTAGGTAATTTACTTATATCTACCTATGATGAAAATTATGCTCAGTGTCCTATATGTGGAAAATTAATAAAAAATTCTACAGTAAGAATAGTGAAGTGCAAAAAATGTGCTGAACTAACAAAACGGCATTAAAAGGAGAATAACAAGATTTTTAAGGAAAAAACTAAAATATAATTATTATTAATTGTTTTTGTATAAATTTTAATAATTATATTTTATAAAAAAATATTTTTTAATAATGAATAGGGGCGGACTAAATAAACATGTATAAAAGTTTTCGATATAGAATTTATCCGAATAAATCACAAAAAGAAACAATAAGAAAAAATTTTGATTCTTTTAGATTTACTTATAATTTCTATTTAGGAAGTAAAGAAAGTGTTTATTCGTCCAATCTTAAACGAAACAAAGATTTTAATTTAATTAAACCTTCTGAATTAAAGGAATTATTACCTTGGCTTAAAGAAATTGATTCTACAGTGATACAATCTGCTTTAGAATTACTTAAACAAGACTATTCGCTTTATTACAGAGGTTTGATAAAAAAATTAAAATTTAAAAAGAAAAAGGATAAAAAACAATCATATTGTTGTAAAAATATAATACAAACTATAGAATATCAAGGAAAATATATTAAATTACCTAAACTTGGTAAAGTAAAAACTAAAAATAAATTAGTTCCTTGTGGTAAAATTTTAAAAGCAATAGTAACAGAGGAAAATAATAAATATTATGTTTCTTTGCAATGCGAATTAAATTTAGAACAAGAAAAATATCTTGAAATAAGGCTACCGCAATCCCACTGGCTTTAGACAATGGGTAGTTCACGTGCCGACTTACTAATTTTATTTAGTAAAAAGTTATTTATAACAGCTTAAAATGGTTATTTTTTAAAATTAGTTATTAAAGGGGATATGGGAGTGACCTATAAGGCACTCACCAATTCCCCTAAGAAATAAAAATGAATAAAATGAATAAAAAGAAAGAAATGAGGTAATTTATTATGGCAAAGAAAGCAATTAAGGTATCTAAGGTTAGCACCGCAGAGTTAGTAAAGATGGTAGCATACAAGGCACAGGCTACTCAGAAGGACACAAAGGCTGTTCTGACTGCATTTTATGAGATTGCCGCTACTTGCATTGCTTCTGGTAAGAAGTTTGATATGAACGGTTTTGGAAAGATTGATTTCACCACTATTAAGGGCAGACCAGAAAGAACTGGTATTATCAATCCTGCTACTGGCGAAGTTGGACAGTTAAGTGCAACCCCAGATTATACTAAACCAGTATTTAAGATGTCTAAGAAGTTAAGAGAAGTTGTTAAGGAAAAGACACAGGACGCACCTTTTGTAGAGTAATCATAAAGGAGTAACAAGTTATGGCAAGACCTAATAAAGATGGTGTCATTGTTAAGTCTTTAAGCCCTAACGAACTCGCAGAACTGATAGCCATTTCAGTTAAGAAAACTAAACCAAGTTTCACAACTGAAATGGCTAAGTTATGTATGAAAACTTTTATTGAAATTATGGCAGATGAAATAAAAAATAACGGTTATTTCAATATTCCTAATATTGGTACTTTTAAGATTTCCACTTGCGGTGGTGCAATCAAGAGAGTATATAATATTCAGACGAAACAGAAAAATAATGTTATGATACCATTGACGTACATGGTTAGATTTAAAACCTCTGAATATCTCAAAGGATATTTAAACAACCTTGAACCGTCATTAAAAGTAAAAAATAAATCTGCGGCTAAAATAAAAGAAGCTGTAAAGCCAGAATTTCAAAGAGAAGTAATGATAGAAAAGCAAAAAAGAGTAAGAAAGCAAAAAAGATTAGCTGAAATGCTTGAACCAGATTATGTCGAGTTCGTAGAGAAAAAGAAAGGCAAATAATTAATATTGTCTTTCTTTTTTTGTTGGAAACGAGGGAATGTTATGGCAACCATTATAAGAAAAGAAAGACCCATAACAGAATCATTTTGTATTCGTTGCAACAGACCTTATGATATTAAGAAATTTTATAAATCTGACAATCCAAACCATGCAAATAAAGTAGTTCCTTATTGTACCACTTGTTGTAAAACGATTTATCAAAACTATTACAGTAAATATGGAGATATTAAATTAGCTTTATGGTCAACATGTGCTGAGATAGGAATACCGTTTATACAAAAAGTATATGATGGTCTGATGGAAAAAGTTGAAAAAGAAAAAGAAGAAGGTACTTTGTCTAGTACATATAACTACTGGGGACAGTATTATGTAACTTTTTTAGCTTTAAAGAAAAAATCAGATAAATGGGATTGTTTTGGACAAACAGATGTAGATAGAAGTTCTATGACTTCCAATGACGAAGAAACGCAACGTAAATTAAATATACAAGATTTAATTCTGGATTGGGGAGAGCAATCAGATGAAGATTATGCCTATCTTGAGTATAGATGGGGATTCTACACTGATGATATTAAGTTGACACCTGCACAAGAGAGTTTGTATCGTAAACTTTGTATTGCTGAATTAAGATATAAAAAAGAAGTGGACATGGGTAATTCTGGTAAAGAAGAACAAGATATGGTTTTAAAATTAATGAAAACCTTAAAACTTGATAACTTTACTCAGAAAAAAGAAAAGACTTTAACTGAACAAATGCTTGAACATCAGATTTGGGAAATAGAGAATACTGAACCTTGTGAATGTGAAGATTTGGAAAAATATAAAGATTTTTGCAATATTGAAGCTGACTGGTTTAAGTATGTGGTTTCTGCTGTAAAGAATCTGATAGCAGGTACAAAGGAGTATCCTTTAATTCCACGAAAGAAAGATTAGGTGATGTCTATGTTAGAGGAAAACAAAGATATAGATATTATTAGTCTTGTGGAAAAAAGAAAGAAAAAACAAGAAGAAAAGAAAAAGACTGACAGAAGATTACCGTGGGAACAAAGAAAGAAAAATATTAAGGAATGGACAACATTTTATAGACGTAATTGGAATATATATGCTGAAAGAAGATTAAAGATTAAATTATATCCGTTTCAGCATGTTATGGTTTATTTAGCAGGAATTAGCCAATATTGGTATGCGATTTGTTCGAGAGGTGCTTCTAAGTCAATGATTGCAGGACTTCTCGCTGTCATACACTCATGTTTATACCCGTTTGCAGAAGTTGTTATTACATCTTCTACTATTCCACAGGCTACAAAGCTAGTAAAAAAGAAAATAGAAGATGAACTTTGCAAGAAACTTTCACCAGTTTTACAATATTATTATGAGAATGGCGATATAGTTTTTAGGTATAATAATGATTGTGTAGAAGTAGATTTGAGCAAAATAAATGGCAGTATGATAACGGTTTTACCTTGTCTGGACAGCAGTAGAGGTTCTAGGGCAACTATGCTTATATGTGAAGAACGTAGACTTTTGAAGAAAAGTTTAATAGATTCTGTATTCTCTAAAATGGCTCACCCAAGACAATCTAAATTTTCGTTGTTGGACGAATATAAAGATAGTAATGGAAAAACATTGCCACGTTGGGTTGAGCAATGTAAAACTATAAGTATTACATCTGCAAGATTTAAAAGTGAAAGTTTCTGGCAAGAATTTAAACTTGTTGTTCAACAAAGTATGATACGAAAAGACCATACATATAATTTCTTTGCTTCTAATATTTTTCTTGCAATTTTATTTAACCTTAAAACATGGGCTGATTACTGGCATGATAAAGAATTTGATTCAGATATTGACTTTGTAACAGAAGATTTGAATGAAATGTATGGTGAAACAGAGGGTGCTTTCTTCTTACTTGAAGATTTCAGAAAGAATCAAGTGATAAAAAAAGCCTATAAACCACCTACGCCTATGGATATATTTATGTCAACTGATTTAGGTAACAGACCTAAAGGTGAATTTGAAAAACGTTTACTTTTCATTGATTATGCTTTTGTAAACAGCAATACAAACGATAACGATAATAGTGTTATTGGTTGTATGTCTGTCATTATGAAAGATGGTAAGACAAGACGAAAAGTAGAATATATTGGAACGCACCCTGCTAGTGATAGTGAGGGATTTCAACAAAAGATTAGAGAGTTCTTTTGGGATTACCAAGCAGATTATATCGTAATGGACGAAAGAAGCGGTGGTACTCTTTATTATACAGAGTTATCTAAACCTTTTGAACACCCATCACGAAGTAATTGGAATCCACATGGATTTACAGTTTGTTATGAATCTGCTTTACAGATAGTTCCAGACGCTAAAATTCAAGAACTTAAAGGCAAAACGGTTGATGCAGAAGCTATACCATGTATCATACCTATTGTTGGTACAAGTGAACGAAATAGTTTAATGTGGCTTGATTTAAAGAAAGCCCTAGATAATGAAATGATTGAATTTTTGGTAGATGAATTAACGATTGAAACAGAACTTGAAGAAGATGTAAATTATCTTACTATGAGTTCTGAGGAAAAAGTTAATATTAAGTTGCCATATGTTCAAACTGCATTAATGATGTCAGAAGCTATTAGTTTAACTCAAACATGGAATAACGGTATTTTGAAATTATCAGAACCTAACAGAAATAGTGCGACAAAGGATAAAATTGTAGCTTTGAGTTACGGAAACCATATTGCAACCTTAATAGGTGATAAGTATGCTGTAGATGAACAAAGAGATACCAATTTAGATGAGTTAGACCAACTTGTGTTCTAAGTGTATATAGGCGGTCTTATCAACTGCTATGATTTGACTGCCTTTAAATAAAAATATTTGAAGAAAGGAGATGAGAACTACGAAAAATAGTCAAAGATTAACTCCTAAAGTAGAAGAACCTGTTATGTTATCAGAACAACAGGTTTATGATGTAGTAAGTTTTGCTCAGAGTTTATATGGATTGGATAGTTTTGGAGTATATAGTCCATGGTTAAGTAATCAGAATTTGGTTAATCTTAACAACAATGCTAAGATTCCAAAATATGACGATATTATAAAGGCTTTAAGCGAGTATAAAACTGGTGCTACAAACTTACAGGCTTATAGTGAGTTTATGGAAGTATTCGATATGATTTATAACAGAACTATTGAATACTACACAAATCTCCTTTCTTTTGATTTGCAAATTACTTGTAAAAACGCTAAGAAAGAAGATTATAAGTCTGATAATTATAAAGCTGATAAAGCAAGAATTTATAAATTCCTTGATAATTTTGATTACAAAGGTGAATTTAAAAAAGTTGTAAAACAGCTTTTAAGACATGAAGTACACTATACAAGTTTTAGAACAAACATGGATAGAAACAATCCTAAATATGCTCTACAAACATTGCCACAAGATAGATGTATCTTAACTGGTTATTTTGAAAGTGGCTTATTATTCGACTTCGACATGATGTACTTTATTGGTATGCAAGGTGTAGATATAGATTGCTATGCTCCTGTGTTTAAAAAATACCTTAGAGAAGTATGGGACGGTAAAGATTTTAAAGATTATATTCCGTCAAACGGCTTAAGTAATCGTGATGGTACTTTTACTCTTTATCACCAGACAAGTCCTAATGATGGTTTCTGGGCTTTCAAGTTTGACACAAGTAATTTTGCAAGTGTTCCTTTTATGGCTCCGTATTTAAAGAATGTTTTCAATAACACAGAGATTGCAAAGTTACAAAAAAATAAAGATATTGCCAGTGCTTTTGGTATACTTTACGGTGAGATGAAAATGCAAGATTCTGCAAAATCTGGTGAGGTTGCTGATAGGTTTGCAGTCAAACCAAGTACATTAGGACGATTAATGAAACTTGTCGCTAGTGGATTGAAAAACTCTATGACACAAGATAAAATTGTTCGTTCTATTGCTTTACCTCTTGAAGAAGTTGAATTTAAACAGTTTGAGGATAAAAACACAGATATGGCTACTACTGCCGCTAAAGATACAGTGGGATATGGTAGTTCTGCAAGCCGTTTAATTTACGCTACGGATAGAATGTCAAACGAAGAACTTCAAGCGGCTATTACTGCTGATTATGAGATTGTGGCTAAATTATATACTCAATTTAACAATTTCTTAGAGTTCTATGCTAATCAGAAAACTAAACAATTTAAGTTTAAGTTTACGTTTGATGGATGTACACAACCATTTTGGCGTAAAAAGAAGCAAGATGCTATTATGAAATTAGCAGATGTGGGTATGGTACTTAATTCAAGTGCTTATGCGTCTGCTTTTGGATATAAACCTATGGATTTTGAGAGAATGTTGGAAGAAGCACATAATAGTGATTTCTTAGACAATTTATCACAACTTTTGTCTATTCATACCATGAGTGGGGGTAGTGGACAAGTTGGTAGACCTCAAAGTGAAGAAGCCATTTCTGATTCTGCGGAACGGTCACGAAATCAATGAAAAAGAGCAAGGAATCCCATTAGCTTTAGCTTGTGGGTAGTTGACTAGGTACTGATTAGTAACAGTGAGTAACACTGGTTGAAAGAGGTGAGTTGATTTGTTGATACATGAAGAAACAAGTGAAGCGTTAGACGTGCTGTATGGAGCGTTTTTTGATTTGAACGCAACTTTGGATAGAGTAGCTTCTGTTATGCTAAACGATTTTTCTATGCCAAACGCAGGAGAAATTGTACATCTTAACATAAGTCATACTATGCCTTTGCTTGCAGATGTTGTGAGTGAAATTAAAGATAATTATAATTTATCTTCTATTCGCCCAGAAGTCCATAAAGATGATAGAAATTATTCTAATTTATCTGATATGTTTTCTACGGTCTTAAAAGAGTTTAGCGAAGTTTATGAAATTATGAATAAAGTAGTAGACATTGCTATTGCTCATAGGGATAGAAACGTAACTTCCGATATGTATAGATTATTTAGAAAATACAATATCATTATGGGACAAGTAAATACATTAAATGATAAAGCACATCAAATGCCTACAGATTTTGATAAGTTTGATTTTAATATTAGTAAATGGGGTATCAAAGGGGTGAAATTATGATTTTTCGTAGTGCGCCTTTAAATGATACAGACTATTGGCGAGTAACTAATTCGCAAGAGAATTTATTGTTACAAGAAAATGGTCTTATGCCTATGTATATGGATAGAGAAGCAACTTATTATAAGATTGATAAGAAATTTGTAGATAAGTATATGAAATTGAGCGAAACTCATGGAATATTAAAAGAAAGGAGAGTGGAGTTCGTTGGAAATAAAACAGATTAAACGGAATTTTTCAGTAGATGTTATTGAAAAATTTGTTGATGATGATGACCCGGAATTTGCCTATGGAACAACACTTTTTCTAAGTACAAGACCTAATACCCATGGGTTGAATATCTCAGAAGAAGTATTAAGAAAATGTGCTGATACAATAAAAGGTAAATGGCTTGTGTGTAAGGTAAACCCTTATACAAAAGATGGCGAAGGTCATATGATTGATGAAAGTATATGCGGAAAGATACCAGAAAATCAAGACATTCGTTTTGAATATGATAATAATGGCTACCTTTTAGCAATATGTGATTTTGTTATTTCTAAGATTTATGCAGAAGATGTGTACAATATGTTTAAGTATAACGATAATCGCAGAAGCGTATCAGTAGAAATGCTGACCGTAGGTACAGAACTGGAAAACGGTGAAGTTGATAATAATTTGATTTCCAATTTCTGTATCGTAGGTTTAACGGTTCTGGGTAAAAGGGTAAATCCAAGTAGCCCCGGAGCAAATGCAAAATTGGTAAAGTTTGAAGAAAAAGCTAATAAATTTTACGAAAATTGTAAAAGTAATGGTTTATCTGAATTAAAGAAATTCGTAAAAGAAAGGAGGATAAACATGGAAAAGAAAACATATAAAGTAGATAAATCCAAAGATTCTATGGTAGATACACCATGGGGTAATGTGGATAAGACTGAACTTTATAAGAAAATTGTTGACGCTTCTAATGCTGATGCTCTCGTTAAAGATGTATATATGAAAGTAGAAAATGGTTGGAAAGACGCACCATCTGATAAACTGAAATATCCAGTTATGCAGTTTAAAGGTGATACTTTAGTATATAATCGTAATGGTTTAAGTTCTGCTTTAGGTTATGCTAAAGCTGAAAATGAAACTGATGTTGTGTCTAAAATTGAAAAGATTTATAAAAGTCTTGATATTGAAGATAATGACGATAATAAAGAGAGTAAAGGAAAGGAAAGTAAAACTATGCAAGAACAGAAATTTGAAATTGAAGGAAGAAAAGCATGGGGTGATATTATTGCTAAGGTTCAAGACCATGAGGGTAAAGATGTCTATGTTGATTCCGTAGAAAAAGACCATATTATTTATACTAAAGGTGATGAAAGGTATCGTGTTGAAGCTGATGTTAAAGTTAGTAAAGACGATAAAAAGGTTTCTGCTGATATTAAGTGGAACACTGTAAAGAAAGATAAAGTTCAGAAAATGGAAGAAAAAGCAGATGATGATGAACATGAAGATAATAAAGAAAAAGCTAAAATGGAAGAAAAACAGGACAAGGCAATTACTATGTCTGAATGTGTAGATTTCATTAAAAAGCTTTCCACAGATGCTAATGTAGATGCTTCTGCTTATTGTGAAATGCTTGAAAAAGAAGCTGAAAAGAACGCTAAGTTAGCAAAAGATTTAGAGGATAAAGACAATATTATCATGCAGAAAGATACAGAACTTGGTGAATTGAGAAAGTTCAAAGAAGATACAGAAAAGAAATCTGTAGAAATGGAAGTTGCAAAGACACTTGAAGAAGTTAAAAATTTTGTTGACAAAGACGAATTTGAAAAGTTTGAGTGTGAGGGAAAACTTTGTAAGATGTCTGAATTAGACGGTTGGAAGAACAAGGTTAAGAGTGTAGCTTTTGAAGCAAGTAAAAAGTCTAATAAATCAAGACAGGGATTATGGCGTATGGGTTCACCTGTTGAAACAAATAAAAATACTGGTTTATGGGCTGATTAATAAAAAATAATAAGAAAAGTGAGGTAATTAGAATATGGCTAATACAGTTTTAGTTTTATCCAGAATTGCGGCTGATAACGTAGACGCTTATAATCGTAGTGCTATTTGTAGTGAAGATGTTATGAACGGTACTGTAGTTACTCTTGAAAATGGTTTTAGTGAAACAGCAGGTAAGGAATTTGTATGGACAGCTACCCCTTTAGGTGATGCAGATAAACATGCTCAGTATTGGATGGCTTGCGCTCCAGAAGTAAACGTACTTGCTGATGGTACTTTACTGTACAAAGGTATTAGTGTTGACCCAAGAAATTACACCAATGTTAAGAATGTAGAATTTGATGTATTTTCTGTACAGATTGGTGACTGTGTGCAAATTTCTACACCATTCTTCGCAAGCGCACAAGACCCTGCAACCATTGGTGCTACAGCTAAGTTTGTAGAATATACCGCAGATACTGGTTGGAAAGCTATTGCAGAAGTTACAAGTGCTTATACTGGTTTAAGATTTGCTATTCGCAAAGCTATGCCTTTTGCTATTGGTACTGATAGCGAAGCAGGTTGGATTCTTGAAAGAGTTCAGTAATTTTGATTGGGTATATAATTGAGTATATATTAGAAAGGGGATTTTAGACTTATGGCTATTAAGGATTTATCCATTATTAAGTTCTCTAACGGTAATGAGGACACTTTAAAATTTGTTGACAGATTCAGAGATTATTATTTCCATTACATGTCTAAGGTAAACAAAAAAGAATTAGGTGATTTTGATAATTCTGTTTCTCTGAGTGAAAAGGAAGATAAGATTAACAAGTCTTTCTTAGGTGAAGTTCAGAGATTTGCAGGTTGTAATCTGCCAGAAGATATTCAGCCTATGCATTTAGTTGCTAATCCAATGATGCAGTGGGCAGCTTTTGCTGTTGTTGATATGCTGATTCAGGCAGTATTACCAGAAACCATTATTCGTTCTGTTGGAGTGTATACCGAAGTTCGTAATGTTGCTTGGGGTGATTCTGCACAGTTTGAGATTAAGCCAAGAGCGTTAATGACTGTTTCTACTGGCGCACATGGTCAGAGAACTACTATTCGTCAGAAACAGTTTAGTGCAAACAAGACCCTTAATCCAGTAAACCACAACATCACTGTTTACGCTTCTCTGTATAAGGTTCTAGCAGGCAAGGAGAATTTAGCTGAGTTTGTAAGAACCGCTGTTCGTTCTATGGAAACTGCTTTCTCTCTGGACGCTTACAATGCACTGAACGCAGGTTTAACTGCGGCTACTTATCCTACGGCTTTAGTTAAGACTGGTTATACACAGGACACTCTGCTTGGTCTGTGTCAGACTGTAACCGCTTATAATCAGGGCGATAAGGCTGTAATCGTAGGTACTGCACTTGCATTATCTAAGATTATTCCAAACGCCGCTAATGGTTACAGAATCGTAACAGATAGTAACTCCCAGAGTATTCAGCTTATCAAGAACTTCTTTGACTATGACATTATGGTTCTGCCACAGGTCGCTACTGGTGATTACTCTAAGTATTCTCTGGCACTTGATGATAAGAAGATTTATGTTGTATCTCCGTCTACAGATAAGTTAGTTAAAATGGTAATTGAAGGTACTCAACTCAGCAATGGAAATAACTACTACGATAACGCAGATCTTACATCTAACACTACTATTAATAAGAGTTGGGCATGTGAACTTATTACTAACTCAACTGCTGGTTTAGTTAAACTTGACTAATTTTAATTGGTCTTTTTAAGACTTAAGCATAAAAATGCCAAGGAAGTTTTATGCTTTCTTGGCATTTCTTTTTTAATGAATAAAATGAATGAAAGGAATGAAACGATATGGCAACCGCAAAAACAGCAAAAAAGACTGCTACAGCACCTATTGTTGAGGAAACTGTAACAGAAAACGTAGAAGAAAAATCTGCTAATACGGTAACACTTAGTACAGAGCAATTTGAAGCACTTATGAACAGACTTAATGACTTAGAGGGGAAGGTTAAGACACAAGGAGTTGCCCAGTCTGTACCGTCTGGTAACGATAGGTTTTACAACTACCTCGAAGTTGAAGTACCAGTTGTAAGTATGTGTCAAGGCGAATTAAACTTAGCAACACAAGGTAGAGGTCAAGGAAATATTTACACCTTTACTGATTTTGGACAGATTATGGATATTCCATTTGGTGATTTGAAAGATATTGTACAGCACAATCAGAGATTTGCTAATGAGGGATATTTCTATATCGCTGACGAAGAAGTTGTTAAGAAATTAAGAAAAACGTCTGAATATAATAAGATGTTACCACCAGATGTCATTGAGAATATTTTCAAGAATGATGCAAATAAAATCATTGACCTTTATAATATGGCTCCAAGAGGTCAGAAAGAAACCATTGTAGAAATGATTAAGAATAAGCGTTTACAAGGAATTGATGTAGATGCAAATGTTCTGGTTAAACTTGGTGAACTTACTGGAATTGATTTTGTTGGAATCGAAGCTGAATAATTAATGAAAAGGAGGTGAAAGACTATGGCTACTTCCTTTGATTCTATAAAAGACTTAGCATTAATTATTATTCGTGACTACAAATTGGATAAACTTTATGAAAAAAGTGCTGATGATTTTCAAAAATATACTGATGGAATGTTAATTAAATCTATACCTAAATTTGTTGAATGTTTACAACCTCTTGATTATGATGTGGAAACTAGAGAATTTGCTAATGAATTAACTTTGAAAGAACAAAGTATTTTAGCAGATTGGTTTGTATACACTTGGTTTGAAACCAATGTTAATGATGTTACTCAATTTAATTTACACCTTACTAATACAGACTTTAAACATTATGCAGAAGCAAATAATCTGGACGCTAAATCTGAATATCTGGATAGAATGAGAGAAAAGATAAAGCAAGATAGTTTGGATTATCAGAATGATAATATAGACAAAATAAAAGATTTGCAGTTGGTGTTTTAATGAATAAGAATTTGATTATTGGGAAATTGTATAAGGCTTTATGTATTTATGAAACTTCAAGAGAAGATTATTATAAATATTTAGAAACCTTATTAGTTTGGTTAAACGGTGTAAAGAAAAACGAGATAAACGAACAAGTTATTATTATCATAAGAGGTTTAAACAAATTAGGAACAGAAGCTACACATTATATGGTAAAGGCTTCTATTTTTCAAGCAATAGATTTAGTAAAATAAAAGGAGGACATAGCCATGGCATTAACTTATTATGGTGCTTACCTAGAGGGTCTGGCTATGACCCCTAACAGTAAGTATAGAAACGATATGCAAGCATCAGTTGATTCTCAATGGGATAATACCACTGTGCAATATGATGTGAGTGAAGAAACTGAAATAGGTTCTTTTGAGTTTAATCCTATAGCTGTTTATATAAACCATGTTGTAGAGGAAACAAGCACTGGACGTAAAAATGGTGATGATTTCAGAAAGTTAATTTTCAAGGATATTATTCAAGAGAATGGTTCTTCTGATAGAAATACTAGAGGATTATTATATCAATTTGATGATAATTTCTGGATTACAACATTTACAGACAACTATAACAGTGTTTCCGAAGCTGTTGTTGTCAGACGTTGTAATAATCTTGCAAAATATGTAGACGAAAATACTGGTGATATTATATCAATACCTTGTATTTTGGACTATACGCCTACTTCACCCTCACCTAAATACGCAGAAGATATTGTTACCCCAGATAACCATGTTGTAATGATTGTGCAAGGAAACAAGGAAACAATCAAATGGAAACAAAATAAAAGATTTATTTTTAATGGTAGACCTTTTAAGATTACTGGGTATAATAATTATATGCAGAATAGTTATATAGACCAAGATACTACTATTCTTTATATAGACTTATATCTTGATGAAATTCAACCGTCTGATGATATTGAAAATAATGTGGCTAATCGTTACGAACATACTTTTTCGATTATGATACAAGATGGTGAATTTGAAGTGGTACAAGGTGGTAGCGGTAGGTTACAAGCTATTGTAATGAGGGACAACGAGCAGTTGTCTATTCCTTTGCAATGGTGGGCTGTACCGTCTGAAAGTGCGACAATAGATGAAAACGGTAATTATCAGATTTCAGCTGATGTTGAGTTGGGGTCTAAAATTGAATTTCATGTGGCTACCAGTCAGTACAAGACAGTACAAGACGAAGCAATATGTACTGTGGTAGAAACTGTAGCTGAGAAAAAAGAGATTGTTATAACACCTGTTTTCACACAAGTACGTCAAGGTAATGTTCAAATTTTTGAACCAATGTTGATGATTAATGGCATTAAACAAAATGTTGATATTACTGTAACTGCAGCTGGTGTTAAACAAGGATATTATACTTTGTCTAAATCAGATAATACATATGCTTTAACTTGTATAAAACCTACGTCTGATGTATTGGTTTTAACAATAGAAGCTGAAGATTTAACATTACAAAAAGAAGTCAAGCTAGTGTCTGCGTTTTAGAAAGGAGTATGTGTAAATGTTTAATAATTTTGCAAATTTGCCATATGTTCCTTATAAAATTATAATGACATTGGCTCAAAATAATGAAAATATATTTAAACTTCTTAAGTATGGTACTTATGATTGTTTAAGCAAACCTAATCTTACGTTTGAAGAAAAAATGGGAATGATTTATAAAAATAAAGACCAACAACAAAAATATAGGATATTTTTAAATCCTTTGGTTGAAAATATGCAATATGATGCAACAACCATATTGAAATGTTTTAAGTATGACAGTTATCCAATAAATCCTTATTTATGTACTGTTGTATATGAATTTGATGTTTTATTTGGTGATAAAATTGCTATTGTGGACTATAATGGTATTCCTTGTAATAGGGCTGATGTTATGGAAACTGAGATTATGAAAACACTTAATGGTTCTTATGCTATGGACGGTGTTGGACAATTTCAGTTTAACGCAGAACTATCACAATATTGTAGGTCTAAGGCGGCTTTGAATAATACAAGAAACTACAATGGTGCAAGTATATTTATGGCTGTTCAGATTGGTGATGTAGGAAGTGGGTGTGTTCAGTGAAATTTGATATAGCACCTTATGAAAGTTATATTGAAATGGATGAACCTATTCCTTATATTACAAGACATAAACAAGTTATAATGTTATATCCAGTTACGGTAAAAAATGCTAATGATTTTATAAATTGTTACAATGTATTAACAATAGATAAAAATGCGATTAATGATATACAAGTTATTCAAAGTTCTTATTTACAATTTCTTTTGCAAATGGTTTTAGGCGAAGAATTATTTGGAAAAGTTGAAAAACACTCTATAAGATATTGGCAATTTGTTAGAATTATAGAACTGTGTTTTGGACTTGATAAAATTGAAGAACAACTTACAATCAAAGTTGATGATAAGGGTAAATTTATTCTTGAAATAAATGGAGTTATCATAGATTATAAAGATTTTGAGGATATTATACAGATAATACAATATCAAAATATTTATGATTATGAAGATGAAAGAGATTTAGACCCAGATTATAAGAAAGCTATTGATGAATATTATAGCTTGGTGAATAAGAATAAAGAACCTATAACATTAGAAAGAAAAATATCTATCATTTCAGCACATAATGGCATGTTAAAAAAAGATTTGCTTGAAATGACTTTTTATAGCTTTACGTCTTTGTTTAATGCTGTTGTTGAACAAATTGATTATATTGTAAACAAGAATTTTGAAGCAAATGGTGGAAAGTTTAAAAAACCTATAGAGCATTTTGCGTATAAAAACAAGAAAGGTAAATATGCAGATGCTTTTATAAATAAAAAGAATATTGGACAAGGATTTAAAAATGTCTGAAATATGAAAGGAGTAATATAATGGATGCTTTTTTAGCCGGTGTAGCAAATGTTGACCTTTTTGTAGGTGATGAACTGTTTGCTACTGCAAAAACTTTAACAGATTCTACTTTTAGTTTTGATGTATCTCTTGAAGATATTCGTGGTGGACAAGGTGCAAAACTGTATGGTAAATACGCACATTCTTCCACAATGGACGTAACTCTTACTGATGTAATGTTCCGTCTTGAATTTATCGCAAAGAACATTGGTTCTGATATTGCGATTGGTGGCAGTGCTTTAACTGTTGAGGAAGTTACTGTAACAGATGCAGGACAGATTACTGTAGCAGGTACTCCTGTAGCATTTGGTAATTTTGGTACTATTGGTTGGTACAAAAAGCCTAATGATTCCACATGGGTTAAAGGTATTTTCAATAACAAGATTATTACTGTTGCAGGTGCTATGTCCGGTGACGTTTATTGCGTTAAATATGTAATAAACAATGATTCCATGAGAGTGCTTACAGTAGGTGCTAACTTTATTCCAGCTACTGTTCATGCTGTAATGACTGGTACTCTGTTTGCAGGTAGTAGCACTAATCCAAACGAAGCTTCTACCACTAAGGTTGGTGAGGTTCAGATTGACATTCCAAGACTTATGTTAAACGGCTCACAGGAGATTTCTATGAGTATGACTGGTGCGGCTAACACACCTCTTAATGGCTCTGCTCTGGCTTCTGCTGAAACTTCTAGCTGTAGTGACGAAGCTATTTATGGTACTATTAAGGAAATTCTGTCTACTGCTCAGTGGGAAAATGATGCTTATGCATTAGCTTTAACTCCAGCTGATATTGATTTACAAGTAGCTGAGAAAGAAACTATCAAGGTTTATGCTCTTATCAGAAATGCTCTGCCTAAATTAGTAGACCTAACTGCTGTTACTTTTACAAGCGGTGCTGTTGGTACGGCTAAAGTAGAAGATGCAATTGGCGAGGTAGAGGGTGTAGCAACTGGTACAACCACTATCCATGCTGTTCTCACCAAGAATCAAGCAGTTGAAGGCTATGCTAACGTAACTGTCGGTTAATCTCTGTTACTGGCTTGTATCTATATGCGTAGGGTGATATGCTCTACGCATTTTACATATTTCAAATTTTGTTGTAAAGGAAGTGGTTATTTTGTGTCCAGATTCATATATCGGTAAAGTAGATAATAGAGATAGAATTTTATGTAAAAGGCAGAACGGTAATATTTGTCCTTTTGTTCGTTGGTGTAATGTATCAGATTGTTGGAAGCCATTACCAAGTCAAGATACTTGTAGATTAAAAAGTGAATATATTGTTCCAGAAAAGGCTTCAAGGGTTCGTTTTGAAAAGAAAGGCGAATTGTATATTGAAGCTGAGAACAATATGGTGATTACATTGAAAAATCCTTTTAATTTTGTACCTAAATATGTTACTTTATATAAGACAAAAAATGGGTATGGTATTAATAAAAATAAGGGTTATGGTAAATAAAAGTATTGACTTTGTAAATAAAAAGTGCTATATATATTATATGAAAGTTATATAAAAATATAGTACATAAGGAGAACTGAATATGTTTACAACAATAAACAATAACGCAAGAACATTCAAAAGGGGAGAAGTTTATTACGCTGATTTAAGGAATACCCAAGGTTCAGAACAAGGCGGAGTAAGACCAGTATTAATTTTACAGAATGATACTGGAAATTTTTATAGCCCTACCATAATCATAGTACCTTTAACTTCTAAGGTTAAAAGAGAAGATTTGCTTACACACTATACATTATCTAAAGAAAAAAATAAATTTCTTGTAGATGATAGTGTTGCTTGTGCTGAACAAATTCGTGCTGTGGATAAGTCAAGGTTTAAGAATTATATTGGAACTTTGAACAAAGCTGATTTAAGAGCAATTACTGGTATTGTATTTGCTAATCTTTGTGGTGACTAATTGGAATGAAATGAATAGATGGATAATAAAAGAAAGAAGTGGCAAAGCTATGATAAAGTAGGTGAGATTTGTGGAAGATATGACAGCACATGAAATTAAAGAAGATTTAAGAGAAGTCAAGTTAAAAGTAGATGAGCATACACAAGATATTACCAGACTTCAAGAAAGTCATAGATTTATTCAGCAATTATCTGAGGAAGTTGTAAAAACTAACAGAGCATTGAATGAAACTATTCAAGATATTAAAATTACAATGATTTCTTTACAAAGTGATGTTTCAGACGTTAAACTTCAAGTAAATGATATTAAGACAGATTTTAATAAAATTAAAGACGAATCTAATTTTAATATTATGGAATACATAAAGAAAAATTTCCCTACAATAATTATTGCAATATCTTTTGTAGGATATATATTAGCAACTAAATATGGATTCAAATAGAAAGGACTGATATTATGCCAGATTTCGGAATTGTAAGTGTACCTGCAATTGTAGTTATTGCTTATCTTGCAGGACAGTTTGTTAAAAATTATACTAAGTTAGATAATAATAAAATTTTGCCGATTGTTGGATTGATTGGCGGAATCGCAGGCGTTTTAGGTTATAGATATATGGTTGATTTTCCTGCTGATGATATTATGACGGCTGTTGCTATTGGTATTGTGTCTGGAATGGCTTCTACATGGGTAGACCAAGTTGCAAAGAAAGTGGTTACAGATAAGTAGAAATAGGGTAACACTGATTTGATTGGTTTATATGATAAATTGGTAGGGTGAATTTTTTGAAAGGGTGTTACTAATTAGTACACCCTTGTACATAGATTATGAAATGGAATAAAATGAAAGGAATGAATAAAATGATTGAATTAAAAGAAAAAACGGTAACAATTCCTTATACCGAGGACGAAAAAAGTGAAAAATATACAGTAAAACAGTATTTGACCCCAGAACAGGTTGAACTTATTGGAAATAATATGTTAAAGTGTTCAAATGCTGTTGAGAGAAATGTTGTTAAAAATACAATGCTTGTTAAATTAATGACTGATATTCCAGAGGAAATTGCTAAAGATTATGATATGCTTGTTAAATCTGGAATTATTGATGTTGTGAATTATGACATATTTAACGTTAGTGAGATTGATGATTATGTAGAAGATGAATTGTCAATTAGAACTAATGTAAATAAATTTTTAGAACAGTTGAATAAGACTTTAGATAAATACGCTAAGAAAATGCCTAACAATAAACAGATTGAGGATATGTTAGCAGATAGTAAAAAGTTAGTAGAAGTGTTTGGAAAGAAGTGATATAATAAATGGCTTATGCTAAAAATGTAGCTGAATTTTATTCCTTGTATAATGAACCAGTTTCTAAAGCCGTTGAATATGTAATGCAACAAATGATTACAAAATACAAAGAATTAATCAATCAGATTGTATATGCACATATACCAGAAGAATATGAAAGAACATATGAATTTCTGGAAAGTTGGCAAACAAAATCACAAAAAACAAGACAAGGTGGGTCTGGGATTTTATCCCAAGACCCTACTTTTATGTCTTATAATCCAGAAATGTTCCAACATGGTAGTTTATATACTACTTATGGTGATGTAAGAGATGAATTAACTGGAATTATATATCAAGGTCTTGGTGGTGATTTATTTGGATATGGTTGGTGGAATAAACCAAGAGATGCTTGGACACCGTTGATTGAACAGTTAAACAAAGGTGAATTAAAGAAATGGTTTATTGAAGGTATGCAGAAACAAGGAATACAATGTAGAAGTGTAGGAAGAGGTAAAAATATATCCTCTTTCTGGTAAAATTTGGAAAAGGGGATTATATGGAAAATATTGTAATTGGACTGGATATGTCAACGAAAAGTTCTGGATATTCAGTTTTTAAAAATGGTAAATTGATAAAATTTGGCGTTTGGAAACAGAAGCAAGAGATAGCTTGGAGAGAACGTTGTGTATATATGGGGAATGAGTTATCCACGCTATTGGACGCTTATTCCCCATTTTTTATTTATTGTGAAGATACAATTTTAAGTGGTGAATGTGGTAATAATGTACAAACAGTAAAACAATTATCAGTGTTGCAAGGAATTGTATTAGGTGTTTGTGCTGTACATAATGTAAAAATAGAATTTCTTATGCCTAGTAAATGGCGTAGTGATTTGGGTGTTTATGATGGTACTAGAGATGGAACTAAACGCCCAGTAATGAAATGGAAAACCATAGAAAAAGTCAATCATATTTTTGGGTTGGAATTGTTTTATGATTTAGATAAACCTAAAAGTGTGAAAAATGATGATGATATTAGCGATGCTATTGGAATAGCATGGTCACAGATTAAACCTACTGAAACAAGTAAGGGATTTGGTAAAAAGCCAAATATAAATGCTAAGAAAGGTAGGTGTATAAACATTGGCATTGAATAGTAGTAACTTCCAAATACTTGTAAATGCAGTATTAGACGCAAAAAATATTCAAGCACAATTAGATAAGATAAGTCAAAAATACGCAACTATGAAAGTTGGTATTGATGTTGATACAAGCAAACTTAATAGTGCATTAAGTGGACTTAAAGGATTAAAAGTTGGATTTGAGGATACCAGTACGAGTGCAGAAAAGACTTCTCAAAGTATTGGTGATATATTTGCTAAAGTGTCTAAGTTTGGTGGTGTAACACTTGTTATTAATGAGTTAAGACAATCGTTAATGGAAGGTGTAGATGCTGTTAGGGAATTAGATGCGGCTGTTACTGAATATAAGAAAGTGTCTGATTTAACAGACGAGGGAATGAAAAGTTTTGTAAGCACAGCAAGAGAAATGGGTCTTGAAGTAGGAAAAAGTGCTACTGAATTTATAGAAGCAGGAACTCAGTTCAAGAAAATGGGTTATTCAGACCAAGAAAGTTTACAATTAGGAAAAGTAGCAACTATGTTCCAGAATATTGCGGATACTGCAATTTCAGCAGGAGATAGTGCAAGTTTTGTGAACTCTCAGATGAAAGCATTTAATATGACAGCGGAAGATGCTCAACATATCATAGATGTCACTAATGAGGTTGCTAATAACATGGCTGTTGGAACTAATGATTTAGCAAAAGGTCTTACTGTAGCAGGTGCAGGTCTTTCCGTATTAGGCAACGATTTTGAGCAATCTATAGCGTTAATCACCTCAGGTACAGAAATACTTACAGGAAGAAGCGCACAGGTTGCAAGGGGATTAACTATAATAGGAAACAATATAGCAAAAGCCGCTAATGAAGCAGGTGAATTAAGTTTTAAAGTACAAGGTGTGACAAAATCCATAGATTTATTTGATAAATCTACAGGAGAAATGAAAAGTACATATCAAGTTTTTCAAGATTTAAAATCCAGTTGGGATGATATGTCACAAGCTGAAAAGCAATCACTGGGTTTGGCGTTGGCAGGTAAGAACCAATTTTCTGTATTTAACTCGGTTATGCTAAACCTTAATTCGGCTACAGAAGCTTATAAAATAGCTTTAGACTCCCAAGGTTCAGCACTTAAAGAAAACGCACGTTATCTTGATTCTATTCAAGGTAAAGTATCTCAGTTCACATCTGAATTAGAAAAGTTTTGGACTGAGGGTATTTCTTCAGATAGTGTAAAACGCCTTGTAGAATTTGGTACGCAAGTATTAAAACTTATTAATGATTTAGGCGGTATGCCCACTGTACTTACTGCTACTACAGGTGCTTTTATTACTCTTAATGGACATAAAGTACCAGAAATGATAGCAAAAATATCTACAAATGTTTTAGACATGACTGCTAAATTTGATTATGCTTATGCCGCTACAGGTTCTTTAGCACAAGGATTTACGGCTATGGCAGGTGCAGGTAGTTTATTAACTGCAAGTTTAGGTGCAGTATCACTTGTTGTTACTGGACTTGTAGCCGCTTATGGTTATTATAATACTCAACAAGAAAACGCAAGAAGAGCCGCAGAACAAGCAGGTAGTAGTTTTGAAGATGAAAGAAAAAATCTTTATAATTTAAGACTTGAATATATTAATGCTAAAGATGCCGCAAGCAACGAAGATGAAGATAAGCAGAAATTGAAATCTACAATTTCCAAACTTGCTAAGGCTTATGGTGTTGAAGAAGAAGCACTATCAAATTTGAACGGAACAAGAGCAGAAGGTTTAGATTTACTTAGTAAAGAAAATGCTGAAAAATCACAAGATTTTTTGAACAGAAATCAAGCTGAAATTCAGAAAGCGCAAAAAGCAACACAGGATATGTTAAATAGAACTTCGTTTTATATTCCTTTGAAATTTACCTCTGATACTGAATCCAGTGAATCTTTTAAGGCGTTTTATAATAAATATACAAAGAGTTTGGGTGAAGGCGTTTATGAAGCGGCAGGTGGTTATAAAGAATTAATAGCGGATTTAAACACTACTATTACCGCAATGCAACAAGAAGATAATCAAACAAAATTACATCAGCAAACTTTAGCGTTCTTAAGTAATACTCTTGTTGAATTAGAGGATAAATATAATAAAACTGCTACACTTACAAGAGAAGCCGCTGATGCAACGGTTGATGTTGATAAAAAGACGCAATCTTTTATAAATACTCAATATGATAGTCTTAGTTCTTTTGAAAGTGTATACAATGCGTTGCTTAAAAATAATTCGCAGATTCCGTTATTTAAAGAAGCATTAGATGAAGTTGTTGCTACGCAATTTCCAGATTTTGCAAAAGCATTAGGAATTGAATTACAAGATAATGGTGATAAAGCAAAAGAAGCCGCTGATGGCGTAAATCAATATGGTGAAGATGCAGGTGAAGCCGCTTCTCAAACAGAAGAATTTGAAGAAGCTATTAAAAGTCTTACATCAGAATTAAAAGGTGTTCAAGACGCTTATGATACTTTACATGAAGTTGCAGATGAATATAATAAAACTGGTAGTGTTACAATAGATACAATGGCTGATTTATTATCTTTAAATCCAGCATATCTTGAATCTTTACAAATGGTAAATGGTCAGTTAGTTGTTAATGATGAATCTTTAATGTCAATGGCACAAAGCCTTACTGAAAGTGGGATTTCTGCTATTTCTAGTTCACAAGGATTAGATACTTTTAGTGAAAGTGAGCAAAAAGTTGGCACAAACGCAGAAACAGGGAAACAAGGTTCTGATAATTTAGGAACTTCTATTCAACAAGTGGGAACAGCAAGTTCACAAGCAAATCCTTATTTAACAACGATTGGTAATACGGCTATAACAACAGGTAACCAATTTGCACAAGGAGCGCAAGGAATTTTACAATTTGCTTCTAGTTTAGATGCTGTATCTGGTGCCGCACCAAAAGCTAGAACAGGCAGTAGCGGTGTTGGTGTTCAATCTTACTCAGAAGGATTTGACGCACAAGTTCAAGCTTACCGTAATCAACAAAATCAAAAACTTTTAGAGGAATTGAGAAAAGGATTACAGTTTAAACCGTCTACATCTGGTGGCAAATCTGGTAAAGGTGGCGGTGGTTCTAAGAAATCCTCAACCTCAGATGCAGAAAAACAAGCAAAAGCAGACGCTAAAGCATATAAAGAAGCATTTGAAAAAGAACTTGCTACTTTAGATAAACAAAAGGCTTCAATGAAAGATAATGCCGCTACAGATAAATGGTATTATGAACAGCTTGAAGAACTTACAAATAAATACTACAAAGATAAAGAGGGGTATGAGGATGAATATAACAAGTATCATGAGAAAGCCTTAGACGGTATGACAAAAGCCCATGATGCGGCTTATACTGAGCGTTATAACCTCTTAAAACATCAACTTGCTATGGATATGATTTCTGAACAGGAATACTATGACGAACTTGAAGAATTAATGAAAGAGTTCTATAGTAATGAAGAAAAATACGCAGAGCAACGTTGGAAAATTGAAGAAGAGATTTATTCTGGACGTAATAAACTTGAAGAAGAAAATACAAGAAAAGCAGAGCAAGAAGCAGAAAAGCGTAAGAAAGCACGTAAAGAAGAGTGGGAGGAAGAAAAGGCTTGGTATGAGGAACAACAATCTAATCTGGAAACAGCGTTTAGTTATGTTGCTTCATTAGCGCAAAAAGAAATTGATGCACTTAACGAAAGAAAACAAGCTATTCAAGACCAGTACGATGCTGAGATTGACAAAATAAACGAAAAGAACGATGCAACAAATGACGAAATTGAACTACAAGAAAAGTTAGATGCTTTAGCAAAAGCACAACAAAAGAAAGTAAGAATATATAGAGAGGGACAAGGTTTTGTTTACGAAACAGACCAATCTGCTGTAGACGAAGCTAAAACTGCTCTTACACAATATAAGAAAGAGCAAGACACCAAGAAAGAGATAAAACGATTAGAAGATATTCGTGACGCTACAATTAATTCAGTTGAAGAACAGATAAAGTATTGGCAAAAGTATAAAGATGAATGGGGAAATGTTACAGATAATTATACAACTGAACAGAATAAACTTCTTGCTGAACAAGTATTAGGTATCAGTTTAGAGGGTGAAAACTGGGAGAAACGTCTTGGCAATCTTCAAGATTATGTAGATAGATACAATGAAATAATGAGTACACTTAAGACAAGATATAAAAGTTACGATGATGATGACGATGAAGATTTTGGTGACGAACTTGACCCAGATGAATATTATTCTGATAAAGAACCTAGTTATTCTCATGGGTCTGGTGGTGATAACTGGTATGAAGATGATACTTCACATGGCCCGGGGGCTTATGCAAACGGTACAACAAAAGGTTATGGTTTATCTATGGTTGGTGAAAAAGGTCGAGAATTAAGAGTTCTTGGTTCAAGGTCTAATGAGGGTGACGGTATTATTCCTAATCATTTGACTGAGAATCTTATGCAACTTGGTAAATTCTCACCTACACAATGGTTAAACAGTATTGTAGGAAAAATGGGTGGACAGTCTGCACCTATTTATAACTACGCTTTTGAAAATCTTACATTACCAAATGTTACCAACGCACAATCATTTATTGACGAATTAAAGAATTTAAAAAACAGAGCATTACAGATGGGTGGAAGGAGAGATTAATTCTCTCCTTTTACTATAAAGATTTTGTTTGTTTTGGTAAAGGAAGTGAATTGAATTATGCAAAATTTATACAACAATAAAGGAACCGATGTTAAGCGAGGGAATAGTAGCCTTGATGCTAAAACATGGGATATAAATAAAGAAATACTTGAAGCTATGAGAATTATTGCAAAGCAGGAAGTTAATAAAGCACCTAGAGATATTACTAAAACTGGTTTGATTAAAAGTTTAAATTCTGATGGTACATATAATGTTGTTATAGATAATAAAGAATATAGCAGAGTTCCTAGTTACTCTGTCGCAAACTTTAAGATAAATGATATTGTAAAAGTCACATACCCACAAAATCAAGCAAGTAATATGTATATAAGCGGTGGTGGAAGTAGCAAATCTGGTGGTATTAGTGCTTTAGATGTTTATCCTGTTGGTTCAATTTATCTTTCTTTGGTTGCTACTAATCCTTCAACTTTTTTTGGTGGAAGTTGGTTGTTGATAGGACAAGGAAGAACTTTAGTAGGCGTTGACACTAATCAAGATAGCTTTAATCAAGCAGGAAAACTGGGCGGTGTGTATAGTAATGATTATACTCACGCACACACAACGCAAAATCATGTATTAACAATAAATGAAATTCCAAACCATCAACATGGTATGGATGGCAATACAAGTATTATAGCAGTAAAACATGGCTCTGCGGCGCCTAGTGAGTTTTCTCCAATTTCGGCTAATAATGGTTTTCAAATTCATAACAACGGTGGTTGGTTTAATGATTGGAGTAAAGGTACTATTACAACTACATTAGGTGCAGGTGGAGAACAAGGACATACACACGGAGATGTAACATTAACAACACAAACTATTTCAACTGTACAGCCATATCTTTGTTGTTATATTTGGCAAAGAACATCTTAAAAAGTAGGTGATTAAATTTTATGGTAACTAAACCGATATTATATTCAATAAATGCATTTGACGCTTCTCAAAAGTCAACATTTACATTCTATTCAACTGGTGGTAATCAAGTTGTAAAGAACCAATTAACAATTCGTAACAACACCACAAACCAAGTTGTATACCAACAGTCTGTGGACTCATTTAAGTTTGAGCATACTGTTCCACCTAATACATTAACTAATGGCACATATTATAATGCTTATGTGACCACTTATGACGCTCAAGGTGAAGCAAGTAGCCCAAGTGACCCTATACAATTTTGGTGCTATACTCAACCTACAATAGAGTTTACTAATTTGCCTGTAAATAATATTATCAATTCTTCAAGTTTTTTATTTGAGTTTACATATAATCAGATTGAGGGCGAATTATTAAACTATTACAATGTAATTTTGTATAATTCTAACCATGTTGAAATTAATAACAGTGGTGAGATTTATGGTGGTCAGAGTATTAAACCACCAGTAACTCAAACTTATTTATTGACTGGATTAGATGATAAAGCAACTTATTACATTGAAATCAAGGGTTATACTATTTATGGAACTTATGTAACAACTGGTGAAATATTAATCACTGTTACATATTCCAGTCCAACTGTGTTTGGTATTCTTGGTTTGACTAATGATTGCACTAATGGTTATATCACTGGTGAAAGTATTGTTAGTATTATTGAGGGTTCAAGCAATCCAGAAGAACCAATATATATTACTAATGTAGACGGTAAAGAAATTGATTTAAGACCAGACGGTTACTGGACAAAGTGGACAAGTGGTTTCCAATTAAACGGAGATTTTACGGCTCAATGGTGGTTTAGAGATATGAACGTAGACACACCAATCTCATTTTTTACTAATTCACAAGGTCAAAAGATTACGTTTACTTATAGGAACGGATATTATAGAAACGAAACAGAACTTAAAGCCTATGTAGATATGACTGTGGACAGTGGTATTGCAGAAGATGTTTATTATAGATATTCTCAATATATTCTATTACCACAAAATACAGATTATCTTACTTTATGGGTGAGAAGAATAGGAAATGTTTATAATATTTCTTTGATAAATTTAGGTAGCGTAATTCCTACTGCAACAAATTAATAATAACAACAAATAGAAAGTAGGTGAGAGGATAATATGTTTTCTTTCTTAGGGTACAATTTCGTACAAGACGGTAACAGCCTAGATATTGCACCTACCAGTGTAAATAATGTAACAACAGTTCAAGTTCAGAACGGTATCTTTGACCATTTTCATTTAACTAGTAATGTAACTAGTGATTATTCACCTATTAAAAATACTGAATGGGCTTATCTTGATATTATTGTTGCTAATTTTGACGGTAATATCAATGGCGGTAATGTAGATTTCTTACTGCAATATTTGACCGCTATTAAAGTAAAACGTAGAATTAAAGGTACATTTAACTGGGTTACTTTAAAGACAGTTACAGTAAAAGCATTTGAAGATTTAAACTTTGCTTTTAATGATTATATAGCCGCTAATAATACAGATTATGAATATGCTTTAGTTCCTATATTGAGCGGTGCTGAGGGCGATTATATTACCAATAGTATCACTTCTCAATTCAAGGGCGTATTCATTTGTGAAAAGGATAGTATATATAAATTCTACGCTGGGGTAGCATATGGTACTGGTAAACGTGTTAAGAAGATAGGTGTATTTGAGCCTTATGGTAGTAAATATCCAGTAATTGTTGCTAATGCTAAGACGAATTATTACAGCAATAGTATCAGTTTTACTGTCCTACCTTTGGATTATGAAAAGAATAGGATAATGAATAGATACGAAATCAATAAATTAACAGAAGAAATATTGAATTATATCACAAATAATAAAGCAAAAATCATAAAGGATTGGAATAACTCGATACATTTGGTTTATCCAAGTTCAGAACCAAACATTACATATGACAACAACTGGGGTATGGGAAAGGTAGATATTTCCTTTGATTACGTTGAGGTTGGTGACGCAAATAACGAAAAAGACCTTATGGAATTTGGATTAGTAGAACCAGTAGTAAGTGGAGTTTCTACTACTGGAACGTAAGGGAGGATAAATTATGCCATTAAATATAACGCAAAATTTATACAATATCGCAAAACAACGAATGAGAGAACGTCAAATAAAGATAAATCTGCTCAATTATGAGTATCAGACCGTAAATGAAATACAGGGTTATGTTATCAGTGGTAATATAAATTGTGATAGTAACAATGACCAAAGGCGTTCATGTAGTATTACTTTAGCACTGAAAGATACCGCTGATTTTGAGATAAAATCTGGTGGAAGAATATGGTTGGATAGATATGTTCAGATTTATATAGGTGAATATGATATACTTGCAAAAGACTGGGAATGGGTAAATTTAGGTATTTATCTTATCAATACCCCTACATGGAATTATGACGCTTCTACTAATTCATTATCATTTGAGGGACTTGACCTTATGGCAAGACTGAATGGTACAAGAAATGGTTATATTTCAGATATGCCAACAACGATTCCACAAGGTAGTAACGTAAGAAACGCTATGATTAGTGTGTTAAAGTTAGTAGGAGTAACTAAATATGTCCTTGAAGAATTGCCATATGCTTTACCTTATGATATACAAGTAGACGTTGGTGATAGTGTTTATTCATTACTTTCTCAATTAAGAGATGTAGATGCAACTATGGAAATTTTCTTTGATGTAAACGGAGTATTTAGGTATCAAAAGATTCCAAGTGGACATAATGAACCGTCTTTATTGGATGACGATGTATGGGATAATATTGTAACATCAGAAAGTATTACGTCTGATTTTGAAAGCGTTAAAAATGTAGTAAGAGTATTTGGAAAATCAATCGACCCAACATATTATCCAAGTAATATAACTCAGAGTGGAAATACTTATACTCTTACTATTGCAGATTATCCAACAACTTTTGATGCAGATACAAGTTTCACAGTAGGTTGGACGGCTACTACAGCAGTTGCAAGTCCTTATATTAAAGTGAATGATAACAGCGCATTACCTTTGGTTAATGAGGACGGAACAGCGGCGGTACTAGACCGTAACAACCAGTATTACGTTGCCAGATACCAGAATGGTAAGTTTATATACCTAGGCTATCAACAGATATACGGTGAAGCTAAAGACGATAATCCACAAAGCCCTTATTATGTAGGGGGTACAATAGGTGAGATAGCAATTCCTTTGTCTGGGGGTGAATATGATAATATATATACTAATGATTTAGCAAGACAACGTGCTAAATATGAATTATATTTACGAACCAGAATGAATGACAGTGTAAGTTTGACATGTGTCCCTATATGGTGGCTTGACGTAAATATAGTTGTTTCATACACACCTAAAGATTCTACAGTTCCAAAACAGTATCTTGTAAAAAGTTTTAGTGCTGATATGCAAGAAAGTGGTTCAATGAATATAAGTATGATTGCTTATTATCCAGAATACGAAAGTTTCTAAATAAGTGGAAATATTTCAAAATAACTATTGACACAAGGCGTAAAGTATGGTAAGATATAATTAAGTTAAGGAAAGGAAATAAAAGATATATGTTCTCCTTATAAATTGTATACATTGTTGTTCGTATCCATGTGCGAAAAATCCACAACGTTCCTTTTCTTAACTGGATTTTCATTATCATTTACTTGCCATAGTGATAATGAAATTAATTCAGCTAAAGTTCACAAAAGCCTGTGATGGTGACAATTCAAACTAACCTATGATTAGATAGGTAGTTAGTCACAAAAAGCTGAAACCTTTTATGTGCGAGAGATAAAAGGTGAATGGTGACGTAATGCTTGGAAAAAAGAACTAAGCATATTTTTCTTATTTTCATTAAACCTCCTGTAATACGTTTTTGGTAGCAAGAAAGAGTGTTTCTTAATAGATTCACTCTTTTTTGTTGTAATAAAATAAAGAATAATATATAATAATATTTAGATTACATAGAAAGGAAGTGTGATTTATGAGTGAACGTTACCCTCAATTTCCGAGTACGACTTTTCCTAATCAAGTACAAACATTTACAACTTTTTTGGATATTACGGCTTCTGACGCACAATTAATTCAGCAATATCAGACAGCTATTCAGTCTAATGATTATGAAACCGCACAAAATATATTTGCACAAATTCCAAACGGTAATCAAAAGATTATCAATGCTCAAAAATTAAATACGATTATCAATACTTGTGAAGCGTTGGAAAATTTTTATAAAACTGATGTGCAACCTTATGTAGAGGGCAAGCAAATTGAATGGCAGAATATCATCAATTTATTTGGCTATAAGGGAATATATAACCCTACTATAACCTATTCTAAGAATAACTTTGTAACATACACCTATAACGGTGTAAATTATGTGTATATTGCTGTTACTAATCCACCTTTGGGAACAGATCCCACAAATACAACTTATTGGCGAGTGCTTTCTATTCGTGGTGAAAAAGGTGATTCTGGTGAGGGATTGTCTTTCTTAGGAGAATGGGATAGTACAGTACATTACACCACACAGAACGTAGTAACATACGGTAACTATGTGTGGGCTTGTATTGAAGCTAATAATAACCAAGCACCTTTTGAGGGTTCGCAATACTGGGTTAATATTGGTTCTGTTAGACCTAGAGAAATTCCAGTACAAGGGGGAACGCCAAGTCAACAAGAAACTGGTGATTTATGGTTTAGAATTGTGAACTAAGAAAGGAAAAAAATATGGCAAGTTTTGAAGTCAGACGTTGGCAAGACTTATCATTAAGTAATAGAAACTTAATGCAACAGTTTTCTCAATATTTTAGAGAGGGTTATTTTAGTCAAGCATTAGCGTTAATTATGAACAATGATGACATTGATTCTGAAACGGTTATGCCAATATGTTTCAATATGATTCATACGGCTCTTGAATATTTACAGAATTTATATTACAATGCAGTAGAGGTTAAACTTGCAGAAGATGAACAATTATTCCAGACAATGCTTAATAATTACATAAATAAGAAAGAATATCAAGCTGATATACAATATGAAATGTATAACTTTGTTGTTTATGACAAACAAGTTTATATGTGTTTAAAACAATCAACTGGAAATCTGCCTACTGATATGGAATACTGGGTGTTGATTGGCTTAAAAGGTGAGGTTGGTGCGACAAGTATTGACGTTCAGTTAAAAGATGTTTGGGATAAAACAGTAAATTATGCTATTAATGACGTTGTTACTTATGAAAATGTAATGTATATTGCTTTAAAAGCGAATACAAATGTTCAACCAGATACCACACCTAGCACATGGCAGGTATTTATGAAGTTTCCAAAAGCAAGAGTTATTGTATCTGAAACAGAACCAACTGACGAACAATTAGAAGTTGGTGGTCAATGGTGGAAAATTTTATCTATCGAAGTTTAATAAAGAAAGTTGGTGAAAATATGGCAAGTTATAACATAGAAATGAATGTAAAAACTGATACTGGATATGACCAATTATATCCTCAGACTAAAATAGAAAATGTAGAAAATGGTGCTTCTAAATCTGTAAGTGTGCAAGTAAATGCTCCTAGTGCAGATTGGCAAGGTGATAATGCACCATATACATTAACTTTAACAGTAAATGGTGTTACGGCTGAGAATAATATTGAGGTTGGTTTAGCTTCAAATGCAACCTTAGACCAAATTAAACTATCCATGAAATGTATCATTCAGTGTACAGCACAAGCAGAAAATCAGATTACTCTTACAGCTTATAAGAATAAGCCAACGGAAGATTTACCCATTCAAGTGCTGATTATTGGATAAGTTTTATTAACAAAAAGAGGTGATTTTATGTCAATTATGAATAGATTTCCTACTGGTGGTGGTAGTTCTGATATTGCAACTGCTGAACCAAATAATGTATTAAAAGGATATACATTCGTAGGAAAAGATAGTGACGATATACAAACTGGCACATTGGAACTGACTGGAAACGCTATAGAAAGTCATGTTATCAAAGGTGCTACGTTTTATAATACAGACGCTAAAATTAAGGTTACTGGCACAATGGAAGTTGGTAATGTAAGTAATTTAAACTTAGCTGTTTCTAGTGGTAGAAATATTACTGTTACTTGGTCTAACCCTATACAAACTACCGGTAGACCTTATAGTGGTGTATATGTTAAATATAGCACAAGTGGAAATCCTGGGACTGGTGGTACTCAGATTTATAAAGGTACTGGAAATAATACTACAAGTGGTGGTAGAAGTAGTGTTACTTTGGGGTTTCCTAATCTTGGAACTAGGTATTACATAAGTGTGTATAGTTATTGTGTGACAAGTAATGGGGAATTGATAGGAACACCAATACAAGGTAATATTGTAAGTGGTAGTACATATACACAGACGATTACAAGTAGTACAAATGTAACTGTACCAAGTGGATATAGTCAAGTTGATATATTTTGTGTCGGTGGTGGTGGCGGTGGTGGGCATGGAGAAAGTCGAGATAGAAATTCAACTTATGGTGGCGGCGGTGGTGGCTACACTAAAACTGCTTCTAATGTTAGTGTATCTTCTGGACAAACTTTAGTATGCTCTATTGGTGGCGGTGGCGGCGCTAATGGGGGTACCGGTGGCACTACTTCTGTAACAAGAAGCGGAACTACATTATGTACTGCTTCTGGTGGATATGGCGGTGACGGTGAAACTACTTCACCATATTATCGTGCTAGTTGTGGCGGTAGTGGCGGTGGAGTAGGTGGTTCAGCGTATGGATATACTTATGGAAATAATGGCGGTAGTAATGGTGGCAATGGTGGTAATAGTCCTGGTGTCACAAATAGTCAAGGATTAGGTCAAGGAACAACAACTCGCCCATTTGGTGAAAGTTCTGGTACTGTTTATTCTGGCGGTGGTGGTTCTGGTGGACAAGGATTAGGTGCTTTAACACCGGGCAACTGGGGTGGCTCTGGTGGTTCTATAGGTGGCGGTCATGGTGGTAATGGTACCTATAGAAGTGGAGGTTCTTCTAGTGAACCAGATTACATTTTTGCTAGTGCGGGCGGCAATGGTTCTGCTAATACTGGTGGTGGAGCAGGTGGTGGCGGTGGTGGCTATGCTTATAGTGGTAGGGACGGTGGTACTGGTGGTTCTGGAATTATCCTTATCCGTTTCAAATAAAGAAAGGAGTATCATATGGCTATAATTAATAATTTTATATCTGGTGGCGTTGATACTTCTGAATTGACTGCAACCAAATCAGAAGTTATGAAAGGTTATATCTTTCTTGGTTTAGGTTCTGATGATGAACAAATTGGAACTCTTGAATTAACTGGTAACGCCAATGTAAATCAAGTATTAACTGGTACAACTTTTTATACCACTAATCCACAAGCCCAACAAACTGGCACTTTAACAGTGAATAGTATTTTCGCTTATTAATATAGAATGAAAGGATAGAAATGATATGATTGTACATCAAGTTTTTGCTATTGTACATGAGGAAACTGTACAGAATATTATTGTATGCGACAATTATGAACTTGCTAATCAGATTGCAAGAGGTACTTACGGCAATGAAGCTATCGCAGTAGACTGTTTACAATACCCTTGTTTTATAGGTTGCAAATATAAAAACGGCAAGTTTTATGACTTAGAAGATAATGAAATTGCTTACGTTCCAACACAAGAACAGCAAGTTGCGACTTTACAACAAATTAATAAGACCCTTTATAAAACAGCTAAATTATCAGCACAGAATTTCACAGACGAACAAGCCGTAGAAGTTCCAGAACTCTATCCAGTATGGACTGAGGGCGTTGAATATAAAGAGGGAGATAGGGTTACTAACGAGTACGGTGAGTTATACAAGGCTGTAGTAACTCATGTGTCCAATTCTAAGGATAAAGAGGAAATTGGTGAGGAAACGGCTGTTACTAATTCATTTGAGAATGATGATAATGGAATTATGTTGACAAGTGTTGAAGATGAAATTCCAACTACAAGTAAATGGATAAAATTATCATAAAGTGATTAAAATTCGCTTGACAAATAAGGTGACAAGTAGTATTATAAATAAAGAACAATTCATATAGAAAGTTTACAGACTTACTGTTTTAAATGAAAAATAAAGTGCTATAAAAATTGTTCTAAAACTATTTTAAAAATTATGTATTTCTGTATATTAACCTTAAAGGAGGTAATTATTATGGCAGTAGCAACTGGAAAGCATGCAGACCATAGAACCAAGGAACAGATGGCAAATGATTTAGCACAGACTAAAAGACCAAAGGGCGCACAGGATACAACCTATGTAACAACTGGCCCTGCAACTGGTAAAACAGATGAACGTGTAAGACCTCAGACCCAAAGACCTGTTAAGGATTGATAATTAAATAAATATATTACAATGGAGAGGAATTAATAATAGTTCCTCTCTTTTTGTTATCATAAATTAGAAAGGGGGTTCGTAAATGAGAACAGTAAACAAAGTTGGTGGTGCTAACGGCACAATTTTTACAGAATTTTACGGCAATACCACAGATGTAAAACCAACAGAAGATGTTCCTAACGGTAGTGCTTTTTATGAAGTTGATAATAACATGCAAGAATACCGTTGGGATAAAGAAAATGGCGTATGGAAAAAGATAAGTTCTGCTACTTCTGTTACAACGGGTGGTGGAATGACTGCTACTGGTGATTACTTGCCTTTATCTGGTGGTACTATGCAAGGTGCTATAAATATGTCTGGTTATCAAGTTGAAATAAGGCTACCGCAATCCCACTGGCTTTAGACGGTGGGTAGTTCACCCTCACACCACTAAAGTAACGAGTGTTCTCGCCTTATTTAATAAAAACAGCTATAAGCATTGTCACCGTAGCAAATACTGATAAATAAGTAACAGCCTTTGCAAGTATAACAGCATAGTCATAATTACGTTTAGAAGAATTAATCATAAATATAATTACAAGTAAAATAAATGCAAATATTAAACTTAAAATAGAAATTGCCGATAAAATAGAAGCTGTACTCATATTTTTATTTTCCTTTCGCTTTTTATCTTAATCTTCTTTATTAGTAAGTCCACTAAATTTAAGACTTCCATCATCACTTGCGCTAAATTTAATATTAACGTCTGATACCATAGCACCGTTTTCATCAAGATAATACCAACTACCATTATCTTCTAACAGTCCTTTTCTCATAGCACCAGTATCATCTAAATAATACCATTTATCATGGTACTTATACCAAGTATTAGTTAAACATGCCCCTGCACCATCAAAATAATACCAATTATCTTTATATTCAAGCCACTGATTAGAAATCATACCACCATCACCAGACAAATAGTACCACTTTCCATCTTCATAAAACCACTGACTTGTGATTAATTTCCCCTCACCGTCCATAACATACCAACGGTTATTATCATTAACCCATGAGTTCACTACAATAATTCCATTTCTATAATATCTCCATGAGCCGTTTACCTTAAAGAAACCGTTTTTATATTCAGTAACGGTATTATCATATATAATATCTTTAATCTTAAATGCTTTTTTCCACGGTGTCGAATTTAAGTTACTCTGGATAACCCCGTAATTGATACCTTTTGCTTCGATTACATGGTTACGGTCAAGTACAATGCCGATATGACCTTGTTTCCACACTGCGTAACCCAGTTTATCATCTGTTAATTTAGACGGTGGGATTTTGCTGTTACCAGTCTGTTCAAACTGTCCAGAACCACGAATGATACCAGTATACCATGAAATTAGTCCAGAACAGTCAACAGCTTCTTCACCTACCCATTGTAAAGCCTTATTAATATAAGCTTGTGTGTAAATATTTGGATATTGCCTAGCCCATGAATAAATCTTAGTCTTAGTAAGAATCTCACCTTTAGCACCATAAACATAATGAACGCCTATTTTACTTTTGGCAAATTCCACTAAACCTTTTGCTGTTTTATTAGCCATTATTCTACTTTCCTTTCATATAATTTTAGAAAGCTATATGCTTCTACTTACGATAATAGCACATAGCTTTCTAAAAGTCAATAGATACACTTATATTTTTACTGATTTTTTATCCACACAAGTCTTACTTTACAGTTACAAGTCTTATCGTCACCTTGGGATTTAAGATAAATCAAAGCATTGTAAGTACCATCTGGTGTAATATCCAAAGAGCAATGACCTACAAATGGGTTAGTATCATCAATAACCAAAGTAGCAGATATTGGAGTATAACCACTTTGCATTGCTAAATCGTAACTATACCATTGTTCCTCGCCACTTGCGATTGTCAATTCATAAGCAACATCTGTATATTTAATAATAGAATTTACAGTATGTGAACTACCCATTGTCTAAAGCCAATGGGCTTCCTGCTTCCCTGACCTCGTAACCTACTATCTCCACAGGCGTTAATTCGGGCAGTTCCTGCCCTATGTTGTTATTCCTTTTATGCTATTTGTCTTAATCCTTCTTCCAGTATATTCTTCGCCGCATTGATATCCCTGTCATGATTCGTTCCACAGACGGGACATATCCATTCCCTTACTGTCAGATTTTTCGTCTCTGTATTTTGGTATCCACAGACTGAACACAACTGACTACTGGCATAGAAGGTATCTATTTTGACATATTCCCTTCCATTCCATTTTGCCTTGTATTCCAACTGCCTTGTCAGCTCATACCATGATACATCACTTATTGACTTTGCCAGATGATGATTTTTTACCATATTCTTTATCTGCAAATTCTCCGAGACTATCACTTGGTTTTCGCTGATAATCTCATGGGATATCTTGTGAAGATAATCTTTTCTGGTATTTGTTATTTTCTCATGGCATAATGCTATCTTTTTCTTTGTTTTGTAGTAATTTTGACTTTTTTTCTCTTTATGGGCTAACTGCCTTTGCAGTTTTTCCAGTTTCTTCTCGTTTTTTCTGATAATTTTGGGATTTTCGTATTTCTTTCCACCAGAAGTAATACATAAATCCTTAATACCTAAATCGATTCCTGTATTTTGGGTTGTATGTGGCAGTTCCACATGTTCTGTTTCCACTAAAACCGATACATAATATTTCCCACTCGGCACTTGTGATATCGTTGCTGATTTTATCTGCCCGCTAAACTTTCTATGCAGTTTTACTTTTACGCCTTTTAATTTAGGCAATTTTACTTTGTTTCCATCGAAATCTACTGTTATGTTGCCATTCGTAAAATTTGTTGTATATGATTTATGATTATCATGTTTACTCTTAAACTTTGGATAACCTGCATGCTCCCTAAAAAATTTCTGATATGAACTGTCCATGTTATAAATCGCATTTGTTAAAGCAAACTTATCCACTTCTTTCAGCCATTCATACTCTTTCTTTAATTCCCTGTTGCAGTAATTATTACAATCTGTTTTGCTGACAGATTTTTTCTCTTTTTCGTATCTTTCTTTCCGATATGCAAGTGTCTGATTATACACAAAACGGCAACAGCCAAATGTTTTTTCTATCTGTACTTTCTGCTCATTATTGGGATATATTCTGTATTTATATGCTTTTAACATTCGCTGCCACCTTCTTTCTTAGCCTTGATTTTCGATATACTTTTTTAGCATTTCTTCTGATACATTTCCTACACTACAAGCAAAATAACCATCTGTCCAAAATGTATGTAAAAAGCGAAAAAGTTGTATCATTTTTGCCCAAGCAGCTGTCTTAGAAAATAGAGGCAATGGTAAGCGTAGCATACACCATACAGAAATAGGAGGTGAAATAATGAAACGTGTATTCAGTTTTCTAATTGCAATTATTGTTACTATTTCAATATCATATAATGTGCAAGCACTTCGGGCAGATAGCATTCGGCCACAATACGCAAATGCTCGACAGGCGGAGGTTCTTCTTTCTATCAGTAGCTCCGGAAAAGCAGTTGTTGTTGTTAAGTGTTACGGGACAAACGGATTAAAATCAGCGTATGTGACAACGTATCTTGAAAAAAAGGTCAGCGGTACGTGGATTCGGGTGAATATTCCAGCACCAAATAATACTTGGACATATTCTACTACGAGCCAATCTTTTAGTCAAGAATACATTGTCGCGCTTGATAGTGTGGGGCAATATCGGGCAACGTCGCAATTTGTATTAACCGCAGCTACGGTTGAATACATAACCGACACCAGCTATGCAACATACAAAAGTTGATTTTTATAACTGATTCATCGAAATATCCAGTACGTTTACTGAGGTTCTAAAAGTGCTAACGCATAGCCATTGCTTGGTTCAGTGCTGATTGATTTAATTTACCATCATAAAGACGTACATACATTAATTTGAGCACATTTGCTCATAACGATAAGATTCTGAAAGGAGAAAGTGTCATGAAAAAAATCAAAAAAGTGGTTGCCCTCTTGTCCATTGTTTCTCTGCTCATTGCAACAGCATTTTCTGCTTCCGCTGTTGAAGCAAATGCCTCTTATGACCCGGAGACAAACCATGCGACTGTGCTTCATAACGAAAATCAAGTTATACCTGTTGCAGGCACGACACAACTCTCACAAGATGAGTACAAACGCACTTGGGCAAGTCTGACTGATAACGCGGGAACAGCTGCCGAAATACAGGCGACCTGTGAGCTTTTTATTTCTTCAATCTATGCCAGCAGACGAGATAGTGATTACAACTGCACTACGTTTACTGTTCAGTCTATTCGGAATGAGCAGGTTGACAGCACGATCGCATATATCGAAAGCCAGAATCAATACCAGCGTGAAATTGCTGATATTTGCGATTTTAAGATCATTTCTGATAGTATTGAATTTGAAAATTTCTCGGGCGTATTAACTGGGAATACTTGCACCGCGGAAATAGGCGTTCATTATTGTTATGAAATGGAAGGTGCTTTCGAGGATACATTTTATCTAAACTGTGTTTATTATCTGACACTGGAAAAAATCAACGGAAACTGGGGCATCGTCACAGCAAAGACAAGTATGCCGAATGAACAAGCAGACGGGTTTGTTTATGACTCATTCGATGCCCACGCAGCCGCTTTGGCCGTTGTCGGTGACCATGATTTTTCGACAATGGAAAAGCCCGCCAACACGAATAACACAGCTACAACCACAGCAACATACCAAACAACATCATATAGCTCGACGGCGGCAGTAAATTACGCCAAGCAATATTACAATAAAACTAATAGTTTATTTGGTGCAAGCAGTTCTAATTGCCAAAATTTCGCGTCGCAATGTGTTTGGGCCGGACTTCTATCTGGATGTGGCGCTTCAGGTACTTCGACAACTGCATTCCCCGCTGTTTCTACAGCTTGGACAGGCACTAATTCTACAAATGTCTGGTGCAGAAATCAATACACTACCTACTATGGTGATAAATATTGGTTAAATTGGGGATGGGATAATGTAAACGGCTTCCTCAAAATCATCTGGCTCAGTGATCATACTATATCCGGTCCACAAGGCTATTATTGGCTGGGCTTAGCCAAAGCGTGTGTTGGCG
>ERZ860710.230-NODE-230-length-40256-cov-6.562175_pt1 | contig 40256 bp, 42 predicted proteins | sample MGYA00509974_ERZ860710 | MGnify/ENA primary metagenome ERZ860710 (study PRJEB30046, sample SAMN00715261) | human gut metagenome | study: EMG produced TPA metagenomics assembly of the A metagenome-wide association study of gut microbiota in type 2...
AAGACTTTCGCTGGACTGCATGACATCGGTAGCCGTACCGCCACTTTCCACCTGTATGATGGCAAGCAGGACGTTCACATACTCCGAGATACCGTTTTCTCTGGCGTATTTTTCTACCATCGGCTGATGTTTGAGGACATCGGCTGACAGGTTCATTCCAGAATAGACAGGCGAATAGCTGTTTGAACTGTCGTCATCTTCACCGGAAATCAGTATCCCGAAAAAGAGGACAATGGAGAAAAGGACAGGAAATATCGTACCTATGATAAGGATACGCTTTAATCTCATTTCTTCCGTCCTTTCTCCGGTTGCTTCGTAACAGTCTTACGATTTTGTTTTTGGTTGACCTGTGTTTTCTGTACCGTAGATTTCTTATGATTGCTGATGGATTCTGCTACGTTTGGCTGGTTCGCTCTGGCAACAGATTTAACCTGCTGTTCCTGTCTGATATTGGTTCGGACGGTTTCTTTTCCAGCCTTGAATTCTGCATTTTTTACCACAGGAGAAGTAGCAGGACGTTTCATATCCGGCTTCGTAACTATATCGGTCTGTGCAGGTTTTGGAACAGGTGTGGCAACAGGGCGTTCATGGCTTCTGGTAGCTCCGGCTGTCGCTGATCCATTCGCATGAACTGTCTGTTTTGCTTCCTGTGCTTTCTGCAATTCCTGTTTTTTCTGTGAGATATTTTCCCTGTGCAGATTGCGTTTCTGTGTACGCCGTTCCTGTCGGTTTTCCCGTTCTTCCACAACGCCACGCTTAAAGTCTGATACATTATCCTTTGCTTTCTGTTTTGCAGAGTGGACAGCATAACCAGCCTGTGTCGGCAAGTCTTTCACATTTTCTTTCAGAGAGGAAGCACTGTCACGGACTTTATTTTTCGTATCCATCACAGCACCTACCGCAGAACCGACACGGCTTCCCATGCTGGCAGAGGTATTTTCCCGTTTCTTTGGCGGTTGGTTCGTTGCTGGATTTCCGGCTCTGACAACACTTGCACCAGCCACCGCACCTGCAACACTTCCAGCACCGACAGCCCTTGCAATCCTGTGTTCCATACGTCTTGCCCGATGTCGCATGAATACCATCGGTCTACGGAATATCCGGCGACCTATCTGCTGGCTGTCATTGGCATTAAGACTGAACATACTCATTAGCTCTCCGAGCTTCATGTAGATTCCGGCAAAGCAGATTATCTGCAAAAACGCCACCATAAAGAACGGATAGTCCGTGGAGATGTTGTAGAACATACTGGAAATCGAAAATGCCACGGTCACAATCAGTGTGATTCCGGCTCTTGTCATAATGGCATTGAACACACGGACAACTGCCTGTTTCGCCATATTTTCATAGGTTGGTATCATGGACAGTAAGAAGCTGATAGGCAGAAACATGGCATATATGATAAAAAGTATCTGGGAAAATAACATCATGCCGGTAAGCAGGAAGATAAAGATTGTAATACCGAGATTGAAAATGAGCAGGAAGAACACCATACCCAGACGGTTGACGACCTGTGGAATCGTTAGGTTGTCATTGTCATTATCCTCAATCTCTGTTTTTACAACATTTTCCCTTGTTTCTCCATCTTCGTCTGATGGGCTGGCAGATACCAGAGCTTCCACACGGTCAGCTCCGATTTCTTCGGTATCGCTGTTCCCGAACTGCAATAACAGCCACGGTTTTTCTACCTGTATCGCAAACAGGCTGTCACGAATAAGGTCTACGCTGTCCTTGCCTTTGCTTTGTGAATCTGGGAGCATGATTTTTGTCCCCAAGTCCAGAGAAGCGGTGCTGATGTCCGAACTGAAATCATTGATTTTCTGGATATAATTGGGAGCATAAGCAATAAAGGACGCAGACACAATGAACACCACCACAAAGTTGATAACAGCGTGAAGTGCTTTGCTTGTTTCCCGTTTGAGAAGCCCTGTATAGGCGGTGTAAACACCTACAATCAGAATGATAATGAGCAGGAATCCCACATAGAATCCACTGCTGGAAAATCCATGTTCGGTCACTCCGGCAAGTGTCTGGATACTTTTCCCGATACTGTCTGCCATGTCATTGATGAAGTCCAGCTTATACGCCTGTTGCACCACATATCCTGTGGCATTGCTAAGATACAGGCTGATTGTCCAGACAAAATTTGTGATACAGTAAAGCCCGTACTGCACCGATTTTCCAATGCCGTCCAGCCAGTTCCACGGTAGCCAAGACCAGCTATTGTCCACATAGAAATCAAGCTGATAGTTGGAAAGCGGATACTTTGAATACAGGTTGTCTGCATTGACCGTATCATCGACCAGTCCAGACGCATGAGCTACCGTCCCAAGCAGGGACAGCAGTACCAGCGTAACGGTCACGGCAAGCAGTACCAGTTTCAGTACATGGAATACCTTTTCTCTTGTGATAGATTTCATCATTCCAAATCCACCTCACTTTTTATCGGCGGTCTGGTATCAAAGGCATGGAGCAGTTCTACAAAGACAGGGTGTATCTGTACCACACCGACACGCCCGTATAAATCCTGCATTAAGCATTGTCCGTTCTCCAAATCCCTCAACCGTTTCTGGTTATTTTCGTCCTCACTGTCCAGCCCGAAAAACTCTAAGGTCTGCTTGATTTCATTGGTATCTGTGGAGCGGAAAGCAAACTTTAAACCGATGTTATTTTTCAGACTTTCTTTCGATACGTCCCCAGAGGATTGTGTCACAAAATAAACTCCGGCGTTCATGGCTCTACCAGCACGCACCAGTTTATTTGAGAGTGTTTCGCCCTGTGCCACATTTAAGAACGCCCATGCTTCATCCAAATCCACGATTTTAAAAATGCTTCGGTCACTGTGAATAAAGTCAAGGGCAAAGGTACTGATAACAATTAAGATGGATACCGACAACAGTTCAATGGTCGTGTATTCCTCAAAGGTAGTATCCTTATCCGGCAGAACCAAATCCGCAACCTGTATGATATTGAGCTGGTTATCCAGACTGATTGCATTTTCCACCGAACCGTCCGAGAACAAGAGCTGTGCAAAATCATAGTCAGTAAAACTTTCGATATGGTCTGCAATGTTACGGGATACGGCGGTATCCTCTTTCCGCAGTTCCTCAATGACCTGCAACAGCCCGTGGTTCTGATTCTGGGATACCGTGCGGACAGCTTTTCTAAGGACAGGAAACTTTTCGCCATCACGACTGCTGATACCTGTAAGGAACGTCAGAATATCAATGGCAAGACTTTCAGCGTCCTTGACATCTTTCATAATCACATACGGGTCTAACAGCCCTTGATTGCTGGAATCACTGGTAATGTTTACAATGTTGATTTCCTCTGCAATCTCCGGCAGTGTTTCTTTCCAGTTCCCACGCTCACTTTTCGGGTCTAGGATAACTGCCTGTCCACCGAACAGAACGGAATAATACACCAGCAGGTTATTACAGAACGATTTTCCACCGCCAAGCGAACCTACAAAAGCAGAAGCCAACGCATTTGTGACCGTACCTTTTACCCCTTGACTGGCAAGGGACGGTTGCAGGTAGACATTTCTTCCTGTATCCACGGAATAGCCGATATAGATTCCTGTATTTTCTCCCAACATCTGGGTAGCACCAAAGCCAAGTCCGGCTAAAAAGTCGGATTTCACATACTGGATATAATCATTGATATAACGTTTGCTGGCTGGAAGAAATTCTCCATGCAGTCCCATCATATCTCCGGCAGGGCGAACCAGCTTCACGTTCAAATCATCGTAAAAATCCTTGACTTCATCACAACGGCGTTTCAGTTCGTCAAGATCGGGTGCAGACACCCGTATGACGTAACTTAACTTATACATACTTTCCTTGCTCTGGTCTAAATCTGTTTCCAGTTCATCGACACTGTCTAAGGCTTCCACCACATTTGAACTGGTTTCATTTCCGGCTTGATAGGCGTGATTGTCCAAGTCCTTTAATTCCTTTTTCTTGTTGCGTACAGTGGTTAAGGCTTTCTTATTCCCGACAATCTCAACATTCATGGACGTATCCACGGGGAATGTGAACTGCTGTTGCTGGAAATAAAAGATTTCCGATGATGGGAAGTCCAGCTCTCCGACAATGGCATTGACTGTAAAGTAGGATACATAGCTTTCGCTGTCCTCATGTTCCAGACGCAAATATCGCTGGCTTTCTTCCACCACACAACGGGTAGGACGGATAAGGTCATAATACTTAATCAGTGTTTCTCTTTTTAATTTTCTTTTTGGCAGAGGATACACATAATCTTCATAAGCTATCCCGTCCCTGCCGTAGAGGTGTTCCATCAGATAGGCAAAATCTTTGGCTTCCAGTCGGCGGATTTTGAATCTACGGGAGATTTTGTTTTCCAGCAGTTTTTCCATCTTCGCATAACGGTTGATTTCATTATTGCTCATGGAAACAAAGTCATTCATCAGCGTGTGCCTTACCTCATTCAAAAACTCACGGAATGTCAGAAATACCGATTTTTTGATGTTCTTCAGATTGACTTCGTCCTCTGTGACCATAAGCTTGAATCCCAGAAAGAAACGGTAATCAACTTGATTGTCGCCTATCATGGATACAAGGGCTTCGGTCTGGTCGTCTATCTTCTGGATTGCTACCTCACGGAGCTTTCCAGTTACCAGCTTCTTTGACTGTTCCTGTATGCTTCGGATTGAACTTTCAGTTGCAATCTGCAACGCATGAATCTTTCCCTCACGGGACTGTGCGATAAGCTGACGGAAGCTGTCATGCACAAGGTATTTCTGTTCTGGGGATAAGAATGAATAATTGTACGGTATCAGCTCATAGTAGGCGAACACCTCATTGTCCTTATTCCAGACAAGGTTGTTGTCGATATATTTAATCGGGAACATAGGTCACACTCCTTACTGCCGTGATAGTTTCCTCAAATTTCTGCTTATGCAGGTTCACGGCTTTTCCGGCATAAGTCACTTTGGGACGCAGAGCATACAGCACCATCGTCTTGATGTAACTGTATGGCTTTTTCCCGTCAAAGGTTTTCTGTGACATAAACCATGTGAGGGCAACGGGAATCCCGAAATATTTTAAAAATGCTCCCTCAATCATGGAAAGTGGCGGTACATCTGCAAACAGAATGATGATAAATTCCGTCAGTACAAACCATGTAATCTGGGTAAAGGTCACAGGGAATGGCAGGTTTACATCATTGATGGCATACAGTACCTTTTCCACGTTCCAGATACTTGTATAACTTCGGATTTTCTTCACTTGTAAATACTCCTTTCTTCATTTTCATAACAACAGGGACAGCCGGATTTCCCAGACTGCCCCCAAGAGAAAAGCTGACAGTGGCACCAGTGGCGGTGCTGATCTGCCAGCCCTTAACGCAGTACCTCACAGATACCAGCGTTTGTTGCAATAAATGTCCCCTCTATATCGAGGTCACGCCCGTAGGCTTCATAGTCGATATAGTTCTGTAAAGAGGACGGGATTTCTCCGAGTACCTGTTCTTCATCAATCAGATAGTAGGCTAAATCGGTCATCGTTTCACAGCCGGAATACAGAATGATGTCATCCTTATGTTCCACCAGTTCTTCCAGACTTCCATAGCAGGATATAAAACTGTCCAAGTCGTCCAGCAGGTAATCCGGTAATTCTTCCAACTGCTCATAGATACGGTTCAGTTCTTCGATGGAAATGTATTCGCTAATCTCCATCGGGAAGTTGTCCGTATCATGGATTGCGTATTCTTCGTACTCTGCATTTAAGCCGATACGTTCTGCAATCACTTCTTCGTCCAACGGAAAAGAGAACCAGTCCCCGACCAGTTCTCCCTCATTGTACTTGCCAAGATTGGCTATATAGACTTGCATATCATCAATCATAAACGGTTACTTCCTTTCACTCATTGTATTCATAAAATCTGCCATGCACACACAGGAAATGTTCTGATGTTTCTTCCATATCTGAACAGTTTCGATGGTATGTAATATTGCACAGTCCGGCTTCCAGCTCTTGCAGGTTTGAAAACCATTCTCTTTGAATTGCAGGTATATCTTCGGGTGGGATTTCACTCTCTGAAATTGCAAGGCAGACATTATTTAGCAAGTCGAGGTCTGTATCTTGCAGGATTTCAAAAGGAAAATCATAATCACTGATAAGATAACGGTCACTGTCCGGCGGTAAGCCAATGGATTGTTTTAATGCTTCTATGTTGCAGGGAAGTGTAAACCATGCACAGCCTGTATCTTTTTCCTGTTCATCAAGATTGATAACAAATACTTTCATTTCTGCCATAAGCAATACCACCTGTCAAAGTTTGAACATTCCATTATTGCAGACAGCATAACGTCCTTTTTCGTCCAGTTCATGGGCGTAGGCTTCCAGATTAAAGTATTTCTTTCCTTTTTCGGATAGAGCAGAAAATTCAATGTTATGCTCCAAGCGGTAACGGGCAACGTCCATGATGTTGTGGCACTCTGGATAAAACAGAAATTCTTCCGACTTCTGCAATAAATCCTCAACACCGCCACAGTAGGGAATCAACTCTTTATAAGCCTGCTGAACCTCTGGCGATAAATCCGTGTAAGCAAAGTACAACTTGTTTAATCGTCTGACAGATGTTGTCCTTACAATGTCGTCAGCAAAGGGGAGCTTCATATCAATGATTTGATAATCATTGCTGTCAGCTTCCACGCCGAGCAGGTCACGGAACAGCTCATAATCAATGGGTAAATCAAACCAGCGAGAGGTTTTATCCTCTGCTAATTTAGTCGTTTCAATCAATACGCTACATTCTTCCATAGGCTTTACGCTCCAATAATCTTATTAAATAACTGTAACAATACGTCTTTTACGCCGGACGCATTGAATACAAGACCAACGGCTACTAAGGCAACTACCAAGAATCCGATAAGTTTGGAAAACTCACGCTTGAATCCCAAGTAGATTCCGATAACAACAATCGCCATCAGCACAAGGCTCTGTGCGTTGCTTAAAAACCAGTTATAAAGGTTCTGTCCGAAATTCATGCTTTCTTTTCTCCTTTCAGTTCCATCATTTTTCGGTCAGACTGTCTGCCAGCCTGTAAAATACACATGGCAATCACGCCAACTGTTCCACCTAAAGAGAAGAACAGGAAATCAAATAATAATCGTTGCATGTTTCAATTCTCCTTTTCCAAAATCACATCTTCGGTAGATGTGGTCTGTTGTTCGATTATCTTGTAGTGCTTTTCTGTCAGTTTCGTGGATTTACGGATTTCTTTCAGATAATCAATCCCTGTTTTCGCTGTGATTGTTTCCAGCATTTTAAGTGTCGGGTCAACCTGCCGTTGAATCCAGCGTAGGGTTCTGTCCAGTGTGTAGGGTTCGGGTTTGGTCGTGAGCTTTAACGGCTCTCTGTTTTCCCCGATGAACCACGCCCAGCGGACAGATAATTTTCAGTCGCTCCGTTTCTTGTCTGCTTTCTTATCCACAAAGCGTACATAACGGTTGATAATAGAAAATGCCGTCCGTTCAGCGTCATAGTAAGTCAGCAGGTCACGGACAGCATAATAAGCACGTTCATTTTTTAACCGTATTTCAAATCTGTTTTTTATCGGTGCTTCCTCAATGGGAATCCCAAGTTTGATGTACTGCTCATAGCTTTTTTCATAAACACAGAAGTACACCTCACTTTTCAATGAGCCGATATAAAGTGTATAGCCCATACCAGCCTTGTCCTGTTCCTCATGCTTGACCAGTTCGCCGGAAGCATAGGACTTAAAGGAACGGAACACCGATACACATTCCTCATTCCGGCATTTTTCGGTCAGTTCTGGAATATCTAACATTCCCGTATGGTCATTGATGGCAAGGTCAAGGCGTTTCATCACACCACCGTCCACCAGAGCGTCCATAAGGAAATCATACCAGCTCCGTTCCTGTGCCAGCAGATAACTTTCAAACTGGCGACAGCCTTTTCCTTTCAGTTCCAGCAGGACACCTTTTTCTTCATCGGGAGAAGTATATACGAAAATATCTCCGATGTAGTAGTGTTCTGTATAACTGTAATGCCCGAAGTCCTCATGTATCATGTACTGAATATTGAGCTGTAAAATATCTTTGATGATGTGTCCAATATCCAGTGTCGGAAATCGTATCCTCACATAATCAAACAGCATGGTAAGCGGTGCTTCTGGATTGAATTTTTCCAGAGCTTCCAAAAGTTTTACTTTCATTTCTTCTGTGACCGCCACCTTGCCGGATTCGATACGGCTTAAATGTTCACGGCTGATTCCAGCCATGACCGCAAGTTTCGTCTGGGATACACCGTACTGCAAACGCCTGTCTGCAAAATCCTGTATCCACTCTGTATCATTCAGTGCGATACCCCCTTTACGAAAAAACTGTGACATTTTTTATCCGATGTCACAGCAGTAAAAAAAGCTACCAAACGCTTGATTTCAGCCAAGAATCGGTAACTTTTGTGTATGTTTCCTTGTGATTTGTGCCCCTCTGTTAGATACCGAGGGGCTTAATATATGCTGGCGTGGCTACCGCCACACCAGCAAGGCTAGTCCGTACCTGTGGCTTTCGCTCCGCACGCCACCTGTCCGTCCTGCCTTATGTGTGCAAGTTTCCCAATCGTACCCAAGAAATCATAGCTTTTGGGTACAAGGGGAGTATAAAATTCCGATATGACACTTGTTCCTACATCACAGTATCCACGCCCTTTGATTTGCTTCTGGAAAAACTGCTTTTTCACATCACTTCCAAAGAGCATACCATAGCCAAGTTCACTCAGCCGACCAAGTCCCACACGGAAATTGAAATTATCTCTGATACCATCTCCGAAATATTTTGCGTCTGGACGCTGGCAAGCCACAATCAGAAAGTATCCAGCCTGTCTGCCGAGCATAACGATTTTCTTTAGCTGGCTTAACAGGGCAGTGCTTTCCTTTGTCGTCAGCATTTCCAAAAACGCCACATATTCATCAAAGATAAGGAATTGTGGAGCAAGCCCCAGATAGGCATAGTTTTCTCCTGTGCGATAGTTCGGGTGCAGTTTCATTTCTTCCGAGCGTGTGACCATGCCCTCATAAAAGGCATTGACGCAGTCAATCATATCGTCTTTCGTGTGGTAGACATTTCCCATGACTGTTCCCAAGTCTGCAAGGTCAGCGTTCTTCGGGTCAAGAATGTATAAATCCGCATTGGTTTTAAGCAGGGCTTCAATGATGGTCAGCAGAAAATAGGTCTTTCCACTGCCAGTACCACCGCAGATAAGGGCATGGGGAAGTGAATCATATTCCCACACCAGATTTTTCATTAACCGCAGACCGCCGTTTTCGGCAACCACTTCATCAATCGAAATACGGTTCGCTATCATATCATAGAGCAGGGTGTATTCGATATATCCGTCATGTAATGTCTTGTCGGTCAGCTCACAGTACAGCCCCGATTCCAGTTTATCCTCTAAGGACAGGAGCTGTTCTTGATATTTTCCCATTGTGATTTCACACAGGATATGGAGCAAGCCGTTGTCCATCTGGTAGTAGATTTTCGGAAACCACACGATTTTTTCTCTGGATCTGCTTTGCAGGTCAGTGAAAAAACCGCTGTCTTTGGTGTTTTCTACTTCATACCATTTATTTTCCAGCACCATACGAGCCAGCTTTTGTCTGTGTAGCAACCGCTTGATACGGTCATATCCGTAACGGTAGTAGAGAAAAGCGACCAATGCACAAACACCAGTCGCTATCAGAAACGTAATGGAATTGTAAACTGTCCAAGTGATTCCTGCATGGAGCAGGTTAAAATCTTTCCAGTCTGTAACAAAAAGCTGTCGCAGATTCAGTAGCAAAAACACCGCAACGAACAGGGGCAACAACCAGCCAATACAGAAGTGATAGACCAGTGATTTGTCACTGGCACGAATCCTGTTACCTTTGAATTTCCATGTTTTCATAAAAGCTCCTTTCTTCGGGTATAAGAAAAGCAGTCAATCGTGTAGACTAACTGCTTAAAGACTAATTAAATTGCACTTACATCAATCTCAATAGGATTTCCCCAAATATCTTTAGAACTTATTATCAATGCTCCATTGATAAACCGAAAAATACTATCTTTATTTGTATATCTCGATTTCAAATCTCTTGAAAATTGATCGTTGCCAATAATCTCAACGAATGAAATATTTGTATCAATCTTAGGATAAATTTTAAATATTCCATGTGCAGATTTTCCATTTGCTGGAAAAAGTACCATTGCTTCATGCATGTAAGCATTAGAATCTTTGAAATCCATATATGCTTTTAATGCAAATTGTGAATTACTAAATTCTTCAGATTTTTCGTTTATCATAAATTCACTCCTCCAAAAAAATATTATTATTCCTTATATCGTGCATATAATGCATTGACAAACATTGCAAATAATATAACACCTATTAAATACTCAATTATTGATAGCCAATAAGGTAACCCATCTTCCATCAAAAAGCTAATTTGACCTGCTAACGTAGCAAATGCGATTAAAAAGTTTTTCCAAATCACCTCAAATCCCTTACAAATAGATGTTGCATTTATTGGAATAGCTTTAACGCTTAGTATACTTATAACTTTTATAATTGTAAGAATAAAAGTATTTAGAAGCACTATTACCACAGAAGTTCTGATAACTCTTAATGGTTTATATCCATAACCTGCACAAAAATCAAATAAATTACTTACAATTTTATCACCCTTTTTTTCTGTTGAATACAGTGCCTTTGCCATTTGGTAGTTAGCGTTTGCTCTCTTTTTTAAATCTTTAGCATTATCCGCTGATTTTTCAATCCACTGCCAACTATCATAAGTAGGATTTTTAAAATCTTCTTTTTTAAATTCGTAACAATTTTCAATAGTTGAATCTGTTACTATCAATTTATCTATAAACAATTTAGCACGAGCCGATAATCTGTTTATAGATGAATCCTCAATTTTAAACTCCTCCACAACATTCATAATAGACATTTTTCCAATATTAGTGTTTTGCCATAAATGCAAACTTGATACCGTAGATGTAACATCTTTGAGCATATTTCCAATGTTATTTAGTTCAGTAATATTACATCTTTGTATATTGATATCTTTACATTCCGCATAAATATCTAAATTTCCAATAGTGACATCACGCAAATCCATTTTGTCCATTTTATATATAGTCTTTGTTTCTTTCATCACATGAAACATTCCTATCTGTAAGTTGTCTATATGACATTCACCCAAAAGTATACTTTTACAATCAGCTTGTAAAGTCTGTATTGTTTGCCCTGTTATATGAACATTAGTATCTTTTGTTTGAAAAATGCTAATATAAGATTTGATGTCATAAAATTCTTCAATATACACAATATCTGTCAAAGTATAATCTTTAATTATTAAAGCCATATTATTAACACCGAGTTTAAGCGAAAGTTGGCTGAGTGTCTTAATTTTCATTTTTTTACAAATATTGGATATAACATCATCGTTAATGATTAATTGCGATGATTCAATATTTTCATCAACCTTATATATCGTACCATCACTATTTTTTAATTCTAATGTAACGCAATTCATGAATAATCCCCTTTTTCATTTTATGAAAAAATTATACCATTACATAAATCACGTTACAATTAGAGACTTTACTTTATTTTGGATTCTGACTCTGTGTAATACGATTTGATGTATTTCCTTTATTTTTCAAAACAATATCGTCTGCCTTTACATACCAGTCCACATCTGCACCACGGTAATTCGCATTGGCTACCGTATCTGCAACAGGGTTGATAAGTTCCACTTCGGCGTTGTAGTCATAGTCCTTTAACGGAACAGTCGCCGGAACGGATACCTGTATCATGCGTCCCTGTGTGTTGCACTTCAAATCGTAGGTACGTTCCTTGATTTCTTCACTGACCGTTCCATCTTCATTCTGTACATGAACTTCACGGCGTAATGCGGAGAACTTCAACACTCCGAAAGTCTTTTCTTTATCAATGACGATTCCATTTGCTAATCTCATAATCTGAATACCCCCTTATTTACTTTCCACTGGTAACATATCGTCTGCAAGTAAGATGTAATTAACAAATCCACGTTCCCCGATTTTATAGCCATCGGTAGTAATTCGTGGGTTGATAAGTTTTACTTTCTGCTCCGGCGAGAAATGTTTTTCGCCAGCTTTGGCAGGAAGCGTCACAACTACATCATCAGCTCTCTGCACATCGGAATACAGGTTGTAGCTTCTGGTAATGACAGCCATACGCCCGTTGATTCTCTGCTGTTCCGTAGTATTTTCTCCGGCAAACTCCAAGTTTCCGAATGTCTTTTCCATATTTGGTACGACAAATCTTAATTCCATAAATAATTGACCTCTTTTCTTTCTATTTGTAAGTTCTTTCCTGCTATACTTTGTGGGGAGCTACACTCCCCACGCCCCTAGTGGACTTCACACTCCCGTAAATCAGAGCTTCACGGGAGCGTGAAGTTGCAAAAAGGGTGGCGACCTTGAACGTTCTACCACCGCTACCTTACCGCCTTACGATTTCTTTCTACGGCGTTTGAAGTAAAGCATACCGCCAAGCCCTACGCAGGAAAGACCGAGCATGGCAAGATAAGCATAGATATTGGTATTGTCGCCTGTTTTTGGGCTGTCACTTGTCTTAGTAACCGTAGATGGTGTATCCGGCGTGTCGGTATCCTTTGGTGTGTCTGGGATTTCCGGCACTTCCTTGATTGTCACAGTCTGTCCATCGTCTGTAATGTCCTTATGTTTCGTCACTTTCTTTGGTTCGTCTGGATTGGTCATATCGTATAATTCCTCAAATGTGACAAGGCTCTTTCCACCAAGAGAAGAACCATCAAAGGTAAATGCAATCTCAACCGTCATTTTTTCATTGTCGGCTGTAAACTCATAATCATTGGATACTTTCTTTCCATCAATCAGAAGTTCAGCATTTTCCTCTTTTAACATCTGCCAGCCGGAAAGTTTGTATTTTGTTCCAACTTCCAGACCATCTAATGTGACTTTATCCACAATCGTTACGTCTTTTCCGGCTTCGATTTCTTTCTTGCCGTTCTTGTCCGTAGCGGTCGTATGGATTTTGATGATACGTTCTGTGATAAGAACGGTCTGTCCATCATCGTTGATGTCCTTATGTTCGGCAACCTTAACAGGCTCTTTCGGATTGCTCATATCGTACAATTCCTCAAAGGTAACAAGGTTCTGACCGCCAAGAGAAGAACCGTCAAAACTGTAAGTAATCTCAACCGTCATTTTTTCACTGTCAGCAGTGAATGTGTAATCACTGTCTACACATTTCCCGTCAATCAGAAGTTCGGCGTTTTCTTCCTTTAACATCTGCCAGCCAGAAAGTTTATATTTTCTGCCTGTTTCCAAGCCATCAAGTGTGACTTTGTCCACGATCTTGATGTCTTTTCCAGCAACAATCATTTTTTCGCCTGTTTTCTTGTCGGTAGCTGTGGTATGGATTGTGATTTCTTTTTCGTATTCATCAGTAAGTGTCCCTAAATCTACGGTCACTTTATTTCTGGATACGACCACCTCAAAAGCTGGAATCAGCTTAAATCCGGTATTGGAATCACATTTTAATTCCTCAATCATATAGGTATCATAGAGTAATGCACCTTTGCTGTCGTCTGGTTCAGATGTCCCAAACCATACACCGTCCTCACTGGATTTTCCAGCATTGGTATTGACTTTGTGGGAAGCCCAGCTTGAAGCAGTGGAGAACTGACCGTTTTTGTCAGTAACTACAATATGGGATTCTCCTGTTGTCTTGCTTGTAATTCTGAATGGAACACCTGCAAGGCGTTTATGTGTACCTGCACCGATTTTTACACCCTCAATATCGCCACGTTTAATCTGGTTGTAGACAGAGTGGGATTTGTCGGTCAAGTCCACGATTTTTCCATCTTCCGTGATAGAAAAGTCGATTGTCTTTGCACCATCTGTTAAGTAGCCCTCTGGTGCTTTGCTTTCTTCTAATCTGTATTTTCCGTAAGGGAGTAAATCAGCAGAAGTAGAAGCAATTCCGTCAATGCCTGTCTGAATTTTCTTTACGGTTTCATTCTTGTTATATAATATTCCCTCAACCAGTATAGGACTGTCATTTAAGGAAATGATATTAAATTCTGTGTACTGTAAGGTAGCACCGCCCTGTGCTTTGGTATCCTTTGTTTCAAGGTCACGTTTCTGGATTTTTACACCGCCACGGATAACCTTGTCGGATACGGAATACTGATTGCTTCCAGAAAGTACGGCAAGTTTGCCATCTTCGGAAATCTGTGTGAGGTATGTTCCCTTAATCTGTTCGGAACTTCCGTCAGCCTGCATATATGCACCATCTAATAAGTAGCCGTTTGGTGCTTTTGTTTCTGTGACAGTGAGTGTACCAAGTGGCAGTACATTTTTATCGTCCTGTGTATAGAAGCTGTCGCCGGATACTTTGTAGCTGTCGGCAAGTCTGGATACATAATGGATAGTTCCGTCACTGTCTTTTTCGGCAACGGTTTTGGTTGTCCATGTACGGGTAGCCTTGGCAGGAAGATTGTCTGCATTGTAGTATCCGTCATAATAGTTCCATGTGAACTCTGCACCATCTAAAGAAGCAGTTCCCTGTGGAGTGGATTTTCCTGTTTCCATGTCGATTTTAAATAAATCAATCAAAGTTTCTGTGACCTTTGGAGTGTCAGCAACAGTCAAAGTCGCTGTTTTTCCAACTTCCACATTTAAGGCATGGACAGTAGAATCCAGCTTGTAACCCTTTGGAGCAGAAAGCTCTTTGATGTAAACTGTTCCGGCTTTTACCTCAACTTCTTTGGTATCGCCGTTTCCATCGGCAGTAAGTGTGGCAAGCTGGCTGTTACAGCCCTTATCAGAATAGACACCAAATGTCGCACCCTCAAAGGAATAGCTGGCGTTACCATCTGTGACCGTTGGATTGGAAGAAGTCTTTTTGACTTTTGCATTTCCCACATTTAACTTCGTCCAGAACTGTCCGATGTCCTGTCCTTCGCCAGTGTAGATGTAACCACCACATTCATAGCGTCCTTTGTTTTCTTTCACAAATGCTTTCGCACCAGTGTACACTTCATTTTGTATTGTCTGTGAGATTTCATTATAAGAAGCTCTGACGTTGTCACACTGCCAGCCGAGCTGTTCACTCAATCTCTGCCAGATAACACACTGTTCCAGCAAATACTTCTGGTTGTTATTCAGTCCGGTATGAGTAGCGGTATATTGCTTGACGTACTCTAATGAAAGAGCAACGTCCGCAATCTGATCGCTACTCATACGGGAGCTTGCGTCAGAGCGTGTTTTATAGCCATTCTTGAAACTGGTATTGATGTCCACGCAGTAAGCAGTTTCGCCCTCAACTTTCATGTGTCCCTCATTAAATGTGGCTTTGATAGAACCATCATTCATAACGTGTTCAATGTAGCCGACACGTTCTGCTGATTCTGTCCAGTATTGATTGCCGGAAGCGTGAACCGCCGTCATTGGTAATGCCGTGAGAATGGTTGCAAAAGCAAGCGTTCCTGTCAGTAATCGCTTTACTAGCTTATTCATATTTTCTCTTTCTCCTTTCGATTTTGGGTATGAAAAAAGACGCTCATTTATTGAACGCCTTTAACTAAATAGTCGATATTGAGATTTGGGATTGGGTACAAATCAGATAATTTTGACTGCACCTCATTGCATTAAAATTGCATTTTTTAATATTTTTATATGGTTTTATAGTTACTTATATTGCCTAAAAATGGCTTAAAATCAACGATTTTGCTTTATACTCCGCACTGTCTGTCTGGAGTTTGAGTAATTTATGCGTCTGAATGAAGCTAGAATTTATGCTTATTCCAAACAAATTTGTTTAGAACGTGGCAACGATTTGGCAACATTTTTTCCGTTATTCATTGAGTAAATTATTTTATTGCATATAAAAACCTTACTGATTTTCAGTTGTGAGGACTGAAGTCGGTAAGGTTTTTTTGTTGTGGTTTAGTAGATGAGATAAATAAAAAGAGGACTTTCATGTTAAGAAAGTCCTAAACGGAGCGGGGAGGATTTGAACCTCCAAGCGATGCCCAAATCATTTTTATCTTGTTCACTTTAAATGCCGAGTAGTTGAAGAATCCACTCCGCATGCACCGCTCACAATCCAATCAAACAAATTCGTCATTTTGATATCTCCTTTCACAACAACCCAAGTTTGAATCGAGGTAAACAGGAGTGAAATATAATCAACAGGAAGCCCTGCTTTCGTGGATAAGATAATAATGATTATTAGCATAGTTATATCAATGTGCAAATTAATTTTATCAAATTAAAGCATATTTGTCACGATGCTTTTTTTGGTAACATAGGAAAAATTTTACTTTTTCTGCAGAGTTTCCAGTGCCGGATACTTATACCGCCATTCATCATATTGTTCTTTGGTGATCTCCCCATGCTCCAGTTTGTTTTTCTGCCGGAGCCATGTTTTGAGGTAGTCATTAAGTGTTGAGTGAGGTTCTGTTATTGCCGGATCAAAGCTAAAGCAGATATTGCCGTCATGATCTTCGATGGTCAGCCCATACATATCTTCTAATGCGAAGAATGTGTGCATGAGTCCCAAATAGTTGTCAATGTTTGGTACAGTTAATGCTTTTGTGTCAACTTCCAGCCGGTCAGCCATTTCCTTTATCAGTTCCTGTTTTGGAATGCGTGCTTCCGATTCGTACTGTGCCATGCGTACATCGGATGATTTGCCGTGAAAACCTAGCATTTCGCCAAGCTGCTTTTGCGTGAAGCCTTTTCGATTTCGGAAAAATTTGATCCTTTGTCCGATTGCCATGTTTATTTCCTCCATTTTCTTGTTCGCTGCTATTTTGTGGTTATAAATACAATAATAAACATTTTTGTTTAGGTAGAGTATAGCATGAGGGAAATAGGATAGCAAGAGAAAACTAAACAAAAAAAGTTAATATTTTTCTGCAAACCACTTGACTTAAATTAAAATGTTTAGTATTATGTCAAACAACAACTTAAACAAATTAAGTTAGTGCATGAACCTTAACATTGGAAGGGAGGTGATGCTGATGGAGAAGAATTTTATGACAGTTGAGGAAGTGGCGGAAGAGTTAAAGGTGTCCAAATCCTATGCGTACAAGGTGGTCCGGGAGCTTAATGCAGAGATGCGGGAGCTTGGTTATTTGACCATATCGGGAAGGGTGAATACCAGCTTCTTTCGCAAGAAGTTATGCTACGGCGAAGAAGGCTGACTGCTGTAGATACAGTGATCTTAGTGCAGCCGGAAAGGAGATGATGCTATGGCTGTGTATAAAGACGGTGATAAATGGCGTGTGATCTATCGTTATACCAACTGGCAGGGCGAACGAAAGCAGACGCAGAAAAGAGGTTTTAAGACGAAGAGGGAGGCGCTGCAGTGGGAACGGGAGGTGATGCTGAAAAGCGAATCGAAGCTTGATATGACCTTTGCCAGCTTTTTTGAAATCTATGAAGCGGATAAAAAGAAACGGGTAAAGGAAAACACATGGGAATCCAAGAGCCATATTATACGGACGAAGATACTGCCGTATTTTGGCAACTGCAAGATTGCGGAGATAGAGCCGAAGGATGTGATTGCCTGGCAGAGTAAACTTTTGGGATATCAGGGAGAGAATGGGGAAGTCTATTCACCCACATACTTAAAGACGATTCACAGCCAGCTTAGTGCGATATTTAATCATGCGGTGCGATTCTATCACTTACCGAGTAATCCGGCACAGAAAGCCGGTACGATGGGGTGTGAAGAACATAAAGAAATGCTTTTTTGGACGAAGGAAGAATATCTGAAGTTTGCGGATGCTATGATGGACAAGCCGAGGTCATACTATGCATTTGAAATGTTGTATTGGTGTGGTGTTCGGATGGGAGAACTGCTGGCACTGACGCCGGCTGATTTTGATCTTGAAAGACAGACAGTGACGATCAACAAATCATATCAGCGTTTAAAAGGACGTGATGTCATTACTTCTCCAAAAACGGTTAAAAGCAACCGCACGATCAAGATGCCGAAGTTTCTTTGTGAGGAAATGCAGGATTATATTCGGATGTTGTATGACATTGGCGAAAACGAACGGATCTTTCAGATCACAAAGTCGTATCTGCATCATGAAATGGACCGTGGTGCCAAAGAGGCGGGGGTGAAAAGAATTCGCATTCATGACTTGCGACATTCGCACATTTCACTGCTGATAGAAATGGGATTTTCTGCATTGGCGATTGCTGACCGGGTAGGGCATGAGAGTATTGATATCACGTACCGTTATGCACATTTGTTTCCGAATAAGCAGACGGAAATGGCGAACCGGCTAGATGTTGAGAGGACAACAGATATTGTCCTGACTGGAAATATTGAGGAAGAAATATCTGCTGATCAGATCAAGAAGGACGCAGAAGAGGATACCGGTTATAAAGGGTGATAACATTTTACGGTGACAGAAAGGAAGGTTGGACTACGATGGAAAGAAGATTAGATCATCAGGGAAGGTGGAGACATAAGACAGTGGCATTTCGAGTGTCGCAGGAGGAAAGTGAACAGATTGACCGCATGGTTCGATTATCCGGGTTGACCAAGCAGGATTATATTATCCGCAGGCTGCAGTGCCAGGACATTGTCGTGCAGGGAAATCCACGGGTATATAAAGCATTGAGGGACCAGATGGTACAGATCTATCAGGAATTAAAACGCATAGAGAACGCAGGGGAACTGAGTGAGGAATTTCTTTATACTTTACAGCTTGTGGCGATTACTCTCGATGGAATGAAGGAGGAAGAGGAATGATGGATAAGAAAAAAGCGACTGCTTCGGAATCATCTGTTGGCGCAGATGGGAAGCAGCCGTTATGTAATAAACACAACGAAATTATAACAGATAATCAGAGACAAAACAATTTGCAAGCCACAGGAAATGTGGGGATAACAGACAAAAAAGTCAATCCGGGGAAACCCAGACAGGACATTCTGCAGACGGTTACAATGGAAGAACTATACGATACCGTTTATCCGCCCAAAGTGCCGATCGTGGATGGGCTGCTCTACAATGGGACGTATTTGTTTGTTGGTGCACCGAAGGTTGGAAAGTCATTTTTTATGGCACAGCTTGGATATCATGTGAGCCGGGGAATACAGTTGTGGGATTATCCTGTCAATGGTGGAACTGTATTGTATCTTGCATTGGAGGACGATTATGGCAGACTGCAGAAACGTCTTTCAAGAATGTTTGGGGTAGAAAGTACAGATGCTTTTCATTTGGCAACACGATCCAAGACATTGAATCAGGGATTGGAAGAACAATTGAGCCGGTTTGTGGCGGAACATAAGGATGCACGGCTGATCATTATTGACACGTTGCAGAAAGTCCGGGAGATTGGTGGAGACAAATACAGTTATGCCAGTGACTACGATATTGTTACCCGGTTTAAGAAATTCAGCGATGAACATGCAATTTGTCTTTTGCTGGTTCATCATACGAGAAAACTGGAATCTTCGGATAGTTTCGATATGATCTCCGGCACCAACGGTCTGCTTGGGGCGGCGGATGGAGCGTTTGTTATGCAGAAGGAAAAGCGTACGCAGAATAAAGCAACATTGGAGATTGCCGGGCGGGACCAGCCGGATCAGAGACTGTATCTGAATTTTGACAGGGAACAGTGCATTTGGAAATTGGTCAAAGCAGAAACAGAGTTGTGGAAAGAGCCGCCGGATGAAGTGCTGGATCATATTTCAGGTTTTATGGAACTACGGAGAAATTGGCAGGGAACCGCCACGCAGCTTTTACAGGAAATACCGGAACTTAAGCTACAGCCAAATGTTTTGACGAGAAAACTCAATGTCGGTATGGAGCGGCTTTATCTGGAAAAGCATATTCGATATGAGAGTAGCAGAGGACACGATGGAAGGATCATATTGTTGGTAAAGGAAGAGAGTACCCTGGGAAGTGCTGCGGAAGAAGTGAATGGAGTAGAGATGGAAGTGAATCATGGCATAAGTCCGAAAGCGTGACGATATGTGACGGTTGTGACGGTATTTCCGACAGCAGAGTGGCAGCAAAAATATCGTCACCATCGTCACGGAAGGAGAAAAATGCCGGGGATGATAGCAAATACTATATCATTTCCGCAAATTGCTATAGAAAACTATATCATTTTCAGAAATTGATAGCAAAAACTATATATTTTAGGAAATGAGAAAAAGCAATGCTATCACTTTACTATAGCAAAACGGGAAAATGATAGCGTTTTACTATATCAATTCGGAAAAAAGATATCATTTTACACTATCATATGGACAAAAGTGAGGTGGTCGGATTGAGAGGACTGTCAGAGTTTCAAAGCCGGCAGCTGGAAAAGATACTGGGTTCGCTGCACGGCGTGGACCTGTCAAGGGACGAAATCAAGGTATTGATATGGCTTGCCGGCTGGGAGGAAAGTGCGGTGGATTCTCTCTTATCGGTTATGGATAAAGTGGCGAAAGCCCGTGAATATCAGGGTGTAGAGAGGGATGAGGAATTTCTAAAGAGGTAGTACGATTTACAAGCAGACGGCGGGAAAATGCCTGTGCGAAGCATTGGGGTTTTCCCTGACCGTATGCGGCAGTAGAAGTCTCCGCTCAGACCGGAGCGGAGCAGACATCTATCGGATGTCTGGCTCCCGGCAGGGCGCAAAGCCTGAAAAGGATGGTTTGCCAGACTTTCAGGTTGCATTTTTGGTGGCTCCGCTGCCAAAAGTGCCTTTGCGTTACTTTCGACGAAAGTAACAAAGCATATTCCGCCTCAGCCATCGCCTGGCGGCTCGACTTTGGCTGGAATATATTTAAGAACTGTTGTTTGGGAAGATTAGATTGCAGGAATCAACAATGAGCAGGGATGATCACTTGCAGACAGAATATTACGGAAATAAAGTAGTGAGCAGATTAATTTTTCAGAAAGCAGATTGGAGGATTAAAATGATGAGCAGAGAAATTATACAGATAGTAGATTGGGAGAATAGAACGATGGATAAAGAAATATTGCGGAAGCAATCAACGGATAAAAAGAAAGGGCGGATTGCATATGGAACGATCAATATCGGTAACAATCGGACAAGGATGTTTAAACCATAATAACAGAGTGTTTGTAGCAGAGAACGTAGATTCAGACCGGATCAGCCGCAATGTTGTGTTTGTACGAAAAGATATCCGAGTGGTCTATCACGAACTGTTTGACGAAGCCGTGGCAGAGTATAATGACCGGCAGAAACGAAAGGACCGGAGGATCTCGGATTATTATAAAAAGATAAAGAACGGCAGTCAGGAGCACTTATTCACAGAGGTAATTGTGCAGATCGGAAATATGAAAGATTCTAACTGTGCGATGGAGGAGGCAGAGCTGGTGAAGGGGATCCTTACAGAGTATATGCAGGACTTTGAAGAACGAAATCCAAGCTTGAAAGTGTTTAATGCGGTTCTTCATATGGACGAGCAGACACCCCACCTTCATATTGATTTTATTCCATTTTCAAAAGGAAATAAACGTGGAATGTCAACGAAGGTATCTCTCAAGGGTGCGATGAAAGCATTGGGATTTACCGGTACAGGACGAAACGACACCGAAAGCATGCACTGGGTGCAGGCAGAAAAGGAATTTCTCGCAGAACTTATGAGGAACCGTGGACTGGAATGGAAACAGCTCGGAACCCATGAAAAACATTTGTCGGTTTATAACTACGAGAAAAAGATGCGGAAGCAGGAAGTGGAGGAACTGGAGCGGCAGCTTCAAGCAAAAGCTGATACGCTGACACAGCAGGAAAAACTGCTGGTGTCAAACCGGATAACTCTGCAGGTGCAGCAGGAACAGACGGACGAGCTGATGCAGTCCTGTGAAGAATGGAAAGCGAAAAAGCAAGAAGTGAAAGAACGGTATTTTCATTATTTATCCTTTTATGACCGGATGGAGCAGGCACATGTCGGAGTGAAAAGGGAATATGAAAACCTGCAGCAGGAGTATGATGATCTGAAAGATAACTACGACGGTCTGCACAGAGAACTTTGTGATGCAAGGAAAGAACACGAAGAATTGCGGAAAAGCAGGGGATCACTCCGGCGGGATTGTGAAGAATTGAAGGAAAAACGCAAAACCCTCCACAGTGAATGTGAGACACTTTGCAGTGAACGGGATTCTTTGGGGCGGGTCTGCAAGGCACTGGAGCAGAACCATAAAGGGCTGGAGATCCAGAAAGTGGATCTGCAAAAAGCGTTATCCGGTTTGCAGACAGATAAAGAAAGTGCAGAGCAGGCGTTATCCGGTGCGAGGGATGGACTGGAAAAGGCACAGATCGAGACAGAGATCGTCATGGCACAGCGTGACCGGGTGGTGGCAGACACCGAGGAAACAAGACTGCAGCTCGAGCGGTATGTGGCACATGCAGAAGAATTATACCAAAAGTACAGTAGTGTGGCAGTGACATCCCGGCAGGCGGAACTGTTTGAAGAGGTACTAAAGGCTCGGAATGAGAAGGAGGAACTGCGGTATGAGAATGAAAAACTGCAGGAAGAAAACCGCACACTCCGCCTGATCCTCGACAAGGCAGAAGAATTCATGCGCAAGCTGGTGGTGAACGGGCGGAACCTGTGGGATACCTTTACGGAAAAGCTGGCTGTGATCCTGCCGGGGAGACAGAGAACGGAAGAGAATGAATACCGGCGGTAAGCGGGCTGGAGGCAGATGAAAACAGAATTTAAGGATTTGGATAAGAGAAAGATGAACTAGAACTTTCTCTTATCCGTCAGAAAGAATGGAGGCGGGTGCGAAAACTACCGCTGATGCGGCAGTTCGTCACACGGCTATTTGCTTCTGAGCGAAGGCAAATAGCTTTGATGGCAGAAGAGAAATCGCATATGCGAATTTCTCTTCGCCTCTTCGCGATAAACGCTCAGAAATGAGGATAACAATGAGAGAAGAATTAAAAGATATGGAGAAAATGGAAGATGTGGATGTATTTGTCGGAGAGGTGGAGGAGCAGGAACTGCCGGAGGTGATCGAAGAAAACGGACTGATTTATCATTTGGCAGAGGACGGCTGCTACTATCCTGATCTGACATTCGAGCAGGAAACAGACTATCCGATCGGAAAGTATGGACTGATCCGGGCAGAGTATATGTGGGAGCACCGAGCACATGAATATCGAATGATGCTGCAGGATGGAACCTGGAACAGGTACCTCCATGAAGTGGATGAGGAATGCCACCGGGAGGTGGAGCAGGCGGTGAGACGGATCATGGAAAAGGAAGGCGTGGATGAACGACTGAAAGCGGAAAATCCACTGGAATGGGTGAGGAGAGTAAACGGGATTAAGATGTGTGTGGAAGCGGAGGTGGAGAGGAGGTTGTGCTTGAAATAGTAAGAAAAATTTCTCTAGAGAAATATAGGTATTTGTGCTAAAATTAATTTGGTGGTTTGTACCTAAATTGCAAATTATGGGGGCTTTTATTATGAGGACGATGCTGTTAAGCTTTAAGCCGGAATGGTTTAATAAAATTAAGGATGGAAGTAAAATTTTTGAATATCGGCGAACCTTTCCTGATGAGGAGATTATAGCATATATGTATGTAAGTACTCCAATGAAACAAATTGTAGGGAGGGTGCATTTGGGCAAAAAAATAGATATTCATACTTGGAAGGAACAATACCAAGGGGATCAACAGGTATGCGAACGAATAGATGATTATTTGCAGCGACATACATATGCAATGCCTATACTATCTTTTCAAATGACAAAAGCAATAGAATTAAAAACGTTGCGGAAGTTTGATCCTAAATTTGTATGTCCACAGATGTATTACTACTTGGATAAATATCCTGAACTGTTTGCATTTATACAGAATAATGCGACAGATATGGGAGAAAAAGTAGTTCATTCGTTTGAATATATTTCAAGAGATGAAATATGCAGAAAGCAATATTAGGGGAGGTAGTATCATGAGTGATTTTGGAGAAGTTGAAAGAAAGGTCTGCTCAATGATGGCAGAGGGAACACGGTTTTCTTTTCGAGGAAAAGATTATCGAGTGATTATTTCTGGAAAACCGACATGTTCAAAAGGAGAGCCAAAGACAGACATATATATTTTAGCACAGTCGGATGACGATACGGTTGAAATAAAAATATCTTACAAAAAGGAAAATGCCGACTTTATTGAAAATAAGATGAGTGCAGAAAGAGCTGAGCAGTTGTTTGGTAAAGACTGGAAGCTGTTAATAGAAAATTCAACAACAGCAATTAAAGAACGTTTTTTTGAAAGAATACTTATTTATAAAAATAACTTCAAAAAGACGAAAAAGGGAGCTATAACCCTGGGGTGGAAATTTGAACTTTTAAACAAAAAAAGTGGAGATTTATCAGGAAAAATGATCCTGACTGAAGAACAGGTAATAGATGTCTACGCAGGGACAAATTTATCAGAGGATAAGAGAAATGCTTCGGTAAACGGCAAAATAATTGCAAACTGTGGCGTAGCAAATTATATTTTGATGGACGAAAATATAAGTAGTGCACAGGATATAGTGGATAAAATGATTCCAATTGCTGAATATGTTCGGATGCATCCAGAGATTTATTTTGCGTGTAAGGCACTAAATTATCGTACATTCGCAGAAAAGTGGGATGGAGACAGACCACTTTCAGTGCAGGTGAAATGGGATGCCGTGGATGAAAAGCTTGTTCCGGAATTGGTTTTTGATGAACCATTGATCATCAGAGGAAATGCAATGGCAGAGAGATTGTTGACCTATATGCACAAACTGCATATCAAAACAACAGATGACATTGATGAAAATAATGCAGGAACAGACAAAATATTATAGAGGTGAATAAAATGGCAGTTATATTAGAAGAACGTGGGCGCGGGAAATTTAAGCCAGCTCCGGATTATGATGTAGATGAAGTGAAAGCACTTTTGAATCAAAAAATAGAGGAAGAAAGAATGGCTTTTGCGGATTGTAGTGAACAGATTGAATTTGACCAGTTGAAATATGATACTAATAAATGGAATCTGTTATCGTTGTTTTCGGGATGCGGAGGGCTTGATCTCGGGTTCGAATTAGCAGGGCTGAAAGCTGTTAAGGGAGAAACAGTTATGGAAAAAGCATTTGCTGATAAAAGGGTTTTCGATGCGAACATAGAAAACAATGTATTTAATACCATTTATGTAAATGATATTTTTGATGAGGCAAGAGAAACTTACGCACAAAATGCTGGCAGATATATTTATATGGATAAAAGTGATATTCGGAAAATCAAGGAGTTTCCTAAGGCGGATATCGTGCTGGGAGGCTTTCCATGTCCGGGATTTTCAGAGGCAGGACCACGATTAGTGGATGATAAACGTAATTTTCTTTACTTGCATTTTATTCGTTGCTTGATGCAGAGTAAGCCTAAAATTTTTGTGGCAGAAAATGTAAAGGGTATGATGACACTTGGAAAAGGCGAGGTGTTTAAGCAGATTGTGCAGGACTTTTCCGCAGCAGGATATACAATATATCATAAACTGCTTAATTCAGCAGAATATGGTATTCCACAGGTTAGAGAGCGTGTTATCCTGGTGGGGGTTCGGAATGATTTGAATTATCAATATGTTCATCCCGAGCCAACGCATGGATATGGTGTTGAAAATCTGAAAGAGGTAGTCACATTACGGGATGCAATCGGCGATTTGGAGAATGATCCAGGGGATTATTTTACGGGGTCATACTCAACGATCTTCATGTCTAGAAATCGTAAGAAAAAGTGGTCACAGCCAAGTTTTACAATTCAAGCATCCGGCAGACAGGCACCAATTCATCCCGGTGGAGAACCTATGGTGAAAATCGGTAAGGATCAGTATGCATTTAGTGATGGCGAGGAGAATAACCGTCGTTTATCAGTAAAGGAAATCGCAAGAATACAGACATTTCCTGACTGGTATGAATTTAGTCGAGGATCTAGCAACAGAAATGAGAATGCCAAATTGGATCTGGTGTATAAACAGATAGGCAATGCTGTGCCGGTGAGATTAGCATTAGCGGTTGCTGAACCGATTGCAGAGTATGCAAAACGGGATTTAGCGAATCAAATGGTTGAAACAGAACAGGTAAGATTAAGGGCATGATAGTTATAAAACATTGAGTACTACAGTAAATTTAGTAAAATACAAGGAGCATAATAATGGATACGACAAAATACGAATCATGGAATTTGAAAAAAATAACTAAAGCATTAGAGGAGCATAATGTTGATAATGTGAAAATAGAGGTGCCAATGTTTCAACGTAATTTGATTTGGTCGGAGGAGCAAAAGAAAACATTTATTGATTCTGTAAAAAAAGGTTTTCCTATTGGAACATTATTATTTTACAAAATGAAAGATAAAGATACATATTCCTTGATAGATGGTTTACAGAGAAGTACAACAATTAGAGATTTTATGAAATGCCCGACATTATTCTTTGAAACTCAGGATGTTGATGAGGATATCTTAAATTATTTGTTTATGTTGTTTAATAGAAATATAGACAAAAATGATTTTAAGGAGCAAATGAGAATTGAAATTCAAAATTTTGTTAGAGATAGCGATTTGTCTTCTAGTAATTTGTCGTATGATTTGGCAAGAATGTTAGTAGAACGGTATGCAGAAAATGAAACATTTGATATTTTAGATAAAACAGTTAAAGCAGTGACTCCATGTATACAGAAATTTTCACGGTTATATAATGACATAGCTGAATCTCCTATCCCTGTAATGATATTTAGTGGTGACGAGAGTGATTTACCCACTGTATTTGAGCGGATTAATAATCAGGGGACATTGTTGGGAAAATATCAAATTTATGCTGCATCATGGGCTGCCAAAAAACATCCATTAGTTGTGGTTGAAAATGAGGAGATACTAAATCGTATAATAGCGAAATATGATGATTTTGTAAGTGAGGGATATGAATTAAGTGGTTATAATAGGAGTGTGATGCTAGAAACAAAAAAAGTTAGTGTGTTTGAATACGTCCTTGGATTTGGAAAATATATTTCTGATGAATATATAAGGCTATTTGCGAAAAATAAATCCGTACAAGAGATTAATCAGGTCGGATTTGAGTTGCTTAATGCATGTTTTGGGTGTCACAACAAACAAGTTAAGGATTTAGATGAAAAATTATGCCAGATAGATGTTAATTTGCTGGAAAAGAGGGTAGAAGAGGTTATAAAAGATGTAGATGATATTTTGAAACCCTTTATAGCATTTAAAAGCAATTCAAGAGGTAAGTTGCCATTATATCATGGTCAATATCAGATCATATCCATTATTGCTTGTGTTTTCAGAGAAAAATATGATGTTTGCAATCTTGATGTAGAACGTGTAGATTGGAAAAGAAAATTTAAAATATTGAAAAAGACGATACCTCAACATTATATTTTTGACATTATTTCTAAAGTATGGTCAGATGGCAGTGTAGGAAAATTATATAATGCGTTAAATGAGAATAAATATTTGAAGCCAATCGAGAAGAAGATATGGGAGACAAAACTAGAGGACTGGTTCAACGGTTCTCTTACAAGAAGGGAGAAAATAAATGTTGCTTCACCTAAATCGGTAGAAAAGTTGTTTTTAAATTGCATATTCAGCAATAGGATTACTGCCAAAGAACAGTTGTCAAATGAAAAGTTTGATATTGAGCATTTAGCAACAAAAGAATTATTAAAAAAAGAGATAAAAAAACATTTATGGGAGGGATTGCCCATTAGTTCCATTGGAAATATATGTTATTTGCCGGAATATGATAATCGCTCTAAAAAGGGAAAAACAATATATCAAGATAAGGCATATTTAGAGTATATAAGGAATAAGGGGATAACACTTAAGGATATAGAAAACAAGTACACTTTTACAGAGATTTCTGACTTTGATTGGATCGAAAAAGTATATCGAGATGAAGACTATTCTTTGTTTTATGATAATTATTGCTCTTTTTTGAAAAATAGATTTAAAAAAATGAAAGAGGCATTTTACGTTTCTTTAGAAATCGAATAGCTTGTATGGAATGTGGATATCTATTAAGTGTGAGAAGAGGCTTGCAAAATGCAAGCCTCCTATATTTATGAATGCTAAAACGGGAAAAATGCGGAAAATCTACAAAAAAACAGTTAAACAAATAAAATGCATGAGTTAAGCAAAAAATAAACATAACTATTGACATAATGAAAGATATGTGATAATTTATTGACAGATGGAGGTAAAGATTATGAGCATGACAGTATTGAAAAGTATTTATGCAGAGAATTACGCTGTATTTGCGGAAAGAGTGGAATTTACCTGTGTTGCAGATAGTAGTAAAAAAGAACATAGTATGAATACTTTTGTTGTAGGCGACCAAGAGATAAATAGGGTTTCATATCTATACGGTGCAAATGGAGTTGGGAAGACTTTTTTTTGTAAGATAATAAGAGAAATTCAGAACCTTATTAGATTTTCTCCGCTCCCTATGATTAATGATAAGAAACTACAATTGATGCTTAAAAATGGGGATATCACTAACCAGATAGATTGTTTCCGGTTCGATGTTCAATATGAAGATGAGCCAACAAAGTTTGGCATTGAAGTCATCATTGATGATATTACATATAATTATGAATTCGCTGTTTTACATGGAAAAGTCACATCAGAACTTTTAACTAAGAAATATAGAAGGAGAGAAAAATTACTTGTGAGAACATCACCTGCTAATAAAGATATTCTTCTTAGATCAGAAATGAGATCATTTGAGGAAATGAAACAGGTTGTTAGAGAGGAAGCTTTATGTTTAGCTATGGCAGCGACTCTTAATAATGAGGTGGCAAGCAAAGTTGTTCAAGCGATACTCGACATATATGTATTTAATATGGCAACACCGCAATTAGATCCGGCTCGGTTAGAACTTTTTTCAAAAGAAAAAATGAAAATTTATGCGAGAATTTTGCAAAAAGCAGATCCGACGATAAGTGCGATGAAGATAGAATTATCTGAGGAAGAGGTGAATCGAACTAAAAATGATTTGGATGATTTTGAAAATAGGGAGTTGATTCAAAAAAAAGTAAGAGTAGGTGTGAAAACAAAACATACAATGTATGATCACGGAGTTAGAATAAAAACAGAATCAGAGGCGTTAGAATTTTTTAATGACGAATCTTTGGGAACAGTAAAATTATTTACTACATTACCATATCTTTTCGAGGTGCTCGAAAATGGTGGAACATTGGTTTTAGATGAAATTGAAAATGGATTACATTTACATTTGGTTAAGGAGTTAATTGCTCTTTTTACAAATGATGAGAGTAATCCATACGGTGGACAATTGATTTGCACAACACATCAACCATTATTAGTAGATAATCATGTGAAAAGAGATCAAGTGTGGATTGTTATTAAAGATGATGTTGGAAAAAGTCAAATACAAAGATTAAGTAAAGATAGCTCATCAAGAGCGAATACAAACTTAACAACCAAAATTCTTGAGGGCGCATTTGGATATGTACCAAAGAGGTTTTTTGAATAATCACTGCTAGAGAAAGGGGGACAGTGTGCTTTCTGAAAAAGACTACATATTACAAAAGAGTTGAAGCGGGCACTTCAACTCAGACGTATTTTGTGATATGGTGACCACAAAAATTACAACATTATTATGTTAACATTTTTTAGTCTAAATTACAATCAGAACTGGCGTTTGTGTATGGCATCGGGTGAATGGTCAGCACCCCTAATCAATGCATTTATTATGATAAAAGGTTAATTTACGTCGTTGCCTTTAATCATGAAAGGACATAAGCATGTATTTTATTTCAGATTATTTTAATAATGGTCTAAAGGGGCATTATAATTACAATTTCGTTGATGTTGCAGTGAACGATGACAATTTATTGTTTATTGATCCGGTGTTGATCGAACTAGCAAAGGATCAATGGTGCAATGATGCAAATGCAACAATACAATCTTTTTTTGATGAGTTTTATGAAGCATATAGAAATAATGATGTGCAAAGAAAGATAGTATTGTTATCACATGCTGGGGAGCAGAATGGAACGAGGCTGGGATATGGTCAAGGGGATAATGGTAAAGGCAATACGGCTAAAGGATTGCTAGACATTTTTATGCCATTGGAGAATCTATTAAATAAGATTTCGACAATAAGAAAGGCAGAAGATTTACCTGTTTTGATTCCGGATTTTGCGGAGGATGGATTGTCTGATTTAATAACTAACATTTTACATGATCATCTGAATAGTTTTACAATGCAGCAGATGAAACAGTATGGTATAGAAAGCAATGGCCTTGCAAACTTTTGGACATGGAGTCAAACAAAAGGGGATTGGATAAGGGTTGAAAGAGCGTCGTATTATATTGAGGGACAGGAAGTTCTATTAGTGCCTAAGCAAATTGTTAGAAAAAAATATCTATTTAGTACAAACCAGTATTTTAATAGAATAATTCTTGAACATATGCGTGAAGAAGGTGGGTACATGGATGGAAAAAAACCGATACCTAAAAAAGATGTTGTAAAAGCGAAACGTTTTTCGGGAGAGCATTGGCAATATAGGGAGTCGGTTTCTTACACCAGTAAAAACAATAATGTGCTAGAAGAGTATCATGATAAATTATCTTCTTTCTATTTTGAAAATGGTAATTCAATGAGTGACGAAGATCTTGATGAGACGATTTATGGTGATGTTGCGTCACGTTCAGCGTAGAAATAGGATGCTGATTATAAATGAAATTGGCAACATTTTGGCAACAAAAAATCAGTAAGCCAAAATAAAATATGCAAAACAAATAAATTGCAGGCGATTTCACCATGAAAACTAAACAAAATAGTTTAATATATGTGGTAGCTTTGTCGAGTTTGAGTAAGGGATTAAAATGCCGAAAACCTGTATTTATGCGGGTTTCCGGCATTTGTTTTATCAAATGGCTCCAGTTTGGCTCTATTTGTGGGTGGAGTAATGGAGATAGAATAGGCAGAAGGAGATAAATATTATGTCAATTTTGTCAACAAGGGAATGGGCGACATTAATTTGGGGATTACTTTTTCTAGTATATATAATGTGTCACAAGGAAATAAGAAAAAGTTTTTGGAAGGTAATAGTAATTTTTTTTGATAAGAAGTTAAGAATATTATGGGAAATAATACTGCTATATGTTCTTGCTATCACGATGATATTTTATCGTTCATCCATTTGGGAAAATATTTATATCAAGGATATTATTATATGGTTTCTTTTTTCAGGGCTTATATATTGTATGAACGCTGTTTCAAGTGAGGCTGATGAAAGATATATACAAAAAGTTCTTAAAGATAATTTGAAACTCACTATGATTTTAGAATTTTTTATGAGTACATTTACTTTTAATATATGGATTGAACTTGCCATCATTCCAATTATCACAATTATTACAGTAATGAATGTCATAGCAGAAAGAAAAGAAGAATATAAGAATGTACATAAATTGTTAGATTTTGTATTGGCTATAGCTGGATTTTGGATATTATATGAGACAATAAGGGTTGGAATAATTGAATATAAGGAATTAAATGTTATTAATACGTTGGTTAGTTTTATGATTCCGATTGTATATTTAGTATTGATAATTCCGTTAGAATATGCTTTGGAGCTGTATTCAAAATATGAATTACTATTTTTAAGAATGACTTTTAAGGAAGAGAAAGATAAAGAAACTAAAATTAGACACAGAATTGCTGTACTCTGTACATGTAGAATTTCTGTTCGTAGGGTATTGTTATTTCAAAGGGAATATATGGGAAGGATGTATGTTAGAATGAAAGATGAAGAGTTTAAAGATTTAATTCAGGAATTCAGAAAAGCATGCAAAAGACCAACATCTCAAATATAAAAGGATGAATGTATCATTAGTAAATTAAAAGTAACAGTTCAGCCTTCAAAGTTGAAATGATTTTTATAGAGTGATTGACACATGGGATTATTGGTAGTATATTTATTATCAAAATTACAAGGAGAGCATACAAATGAATCAGAACTTATACTCAAGACGTTATATGTACATGTATTATAGACATACTGTGTTATAAGCTTTGCAAGGTTAATGCATTGACTTATAGCCGGTAGGTCTATTAGTCTAGTGCATAAAACCAGAATGTAAGTGATGTGTTAATAATTACATCGTAAATTGGAATTATCGCACTGGACAATGAATGTTTGGTGCGATTTTTTTGCGTGAAAGAGGTGCATGGAATGAATGATTTAATTAAATTGAAATTGGTAACAGAAGATGAAGCAGAGTGTCTGCACAGACTACAGGTAGAAGCGTTTATGCCATTATATGAAAAATATCAAGATGATGATACAAGTCCGGCAAAAGAAAGCCTGAAGAGAGTAACAGAAAAGATTATTGATACAAATTCAGATTACTACTTCGTTGTATTTCATGGAGAAAAAGTTGGAGGTGTGAGAGTCAGCAGGCATAAAGGTGAAAAGGTGTATAAAGACGTTAATTGGATATCTCCTATTTTTATAATTCCCGAATTTCAAAATAAAGGGATTGCGAGCACGGTGATAGAACAATTATTTGATATTTATCCAGATACAATAGAATGGCGTTTAGATACGATTAAGCAGGAAAAAGGCAATTGCCATTTATACGAGAAATGCGACTTTGTCAGGACTGGAGAGATTATATGTCTTGTGAGCCGGTAACAATAGAGATAGAGCCGGATTGCATTAATATTATGAATTTCCCGGGAATTGATCGGTCTATATCTGAAAAGACTATAGTGGAAGGTAAGCGATTTGTTTCAAGATACTATCGTAATAGAAGATTGGGGGAATTTTTGAAGGAATTGGACTTGTCAGAAGGTCATTCCTCTGGTATTCCGACAATACAAGAAGAATTGGAAAAGAACGGTTCTCCACGAGCGGAATTCTTTACAGATGAAGATAGACGAGCTATGAGGATTAGGATACCGATTCATCCGGCGTTTTTGGAAGAAAATAATGGGGTAGTAGAAAATGATGAAAAGGCGACGAAAAAAATGACTAAAAAGATGAAACAATATTCTTTGATTTTAAATTTTATGGCAGATGGAGAATGGCATAAAACATCGGAGATTACTGAAATTCTTGGACTTAAAGACACGAGAACAAAGGAGTTATTAAAGGAATTGGTTTTGTTGGATAAGCTTGTGGATAACGGAAAAACAAAAGGGAAGCAGTATAGATTAAAATAATTCGTCGCTGAAAAGCGACGAAAAAAGCGACGAATTAAAAAAAGATAGATATATATAAGCAACAAGATTTAAGGTAAAGGAGAAGATTCTTATGGAGTGTAGAAGTACAGAAAGAAGACAATGGATTGTTAATAAATATGATGTGGTGCCGGTAGCACATATTCAATTACTAGCAAATCAAACCAAGCATAGTGATGCAGGTGCCATGATTGAAAATGATTATTATATTTTTTATGCGACCGATAAGGCAAGTGGAAAAAGAGAAATTATCCAATGTGGCATAGGTGCAGCAAGAGATTATGGTGAAGGAAATATCCCCGTCCAAGGAGAATGGAGAGATGTATATAAGGGTGAATTTGCAGGTAAGGGTTAGATAAGCAATAGAACCGAAAATATTTAACGAAGTGATTATTTGTTTTTTTGTTTTTTTATTAAAGAAAGGGGAATATTATTATAAAAAGACAGAGGAGCAATAATATGGAAAAAATAACACTTGTTGCAATGTTAACAGATTATGATGATACTTATGAAATAAGGAATATCGATAAGGAGTCAAAAGAAGAAGGAGAAAAGACATATGAACGACTATTTGTTTCAGTTAGCGATGGTGATAAACACGTCTTATGAAAATTTTCATGACAATTTGTCATTCTTATCAAGTTAGATATATAAAATGGAAGGATAAACGTGCATCAGTTTATTTCTGGGGAAGGTTGTCAAACAAAATAGGTGCACATTATATTTGTGACAATTGTAAGAAAACATGGGAATAAACCAATAAGAGGTCTACGGCAAAACACCGTAGTCCTTTTTTATTACATATAATACGAGGAGTTGAAAACGGAGTGATTAATAATAATTGAATGTCAGAAAAAGGGATATTACATCCAATAGAATAGGAGTTCTTTATTTAATGGGATGTATAAAAGAGGAGCTTATGAAAGGTAATACTTGGTTAATTACAGCGATTGTAGTTAAGCCTTTGAAAACTGGATATAAAAAATAAGTAAAGAACACTTGATTATGAGTAATTTTAGATTCTTAGAGAATCATATTGGACTGACCTTGTCAAGTTCGGCGTTTTATCAAAAAAATATGGTAATATATTTGTTGCCATGCGGTCAACTTTGCTACAGGGGTTATATAACCCCTGTAGCGTGCCTTGTAAGGCGCTTTGTAATCATTAAAAGATACGGTTATATTTTTTCGATAAGTATATCCTTGTATGATGTGAATGTAACACGGATGCGGTCACCTTCCTGAGCTTCTATTTGCGAATACCAGTCTCCTAGAGCCATAAGATCTTTGTCGCCCGCAAATTGTTTTGCCAATGGATCGCCGGCGTTAGTACAACCCTGTGAACGAAGAAATCCGTTAAAAAGACCATCTTTTGAGGTGGCGTGAAAAATATTTTCACCTAGGATATCTTGCTTTTGGGTATGATTACCATTATATAAATTATATAAACGAGCATAATTTCGTGGTATTTTTAGATAACCTTCACCATATCGTATGCCACGACTTCCAGTAAATCTGTATGTACCCCATTCCAATTGTGCCTTGTTTAATTCGACTGTAAAACTATCTCCAGTTTGTGCCATAGTTCTGACCTCCTCTATTGTTTAGTGATGATATGTGTATTATATAGCATTTGATCGTAATGAGTTGTCGAAAATCGTCGAAAAATTTAAAAAATAATTGCCTACCCTAAACAAGTAAATGTTAAAAAAAATTTTGACATTATCAAAAAATGTATTTATAATATAAAATGAGATATTGGTCAGGAGGGACAATATATGACAATAGCAGAGCAGATCAAAGTGTTATGCGTCAGGTGTAGTGTAAGTGAAGCAGAACTTGCCAGACGTCTTGGAAAATCACCTCAAAGTTTTAATTCTAAAATGAAGCGGGAAAGTTTTACTGTGGATGATTTGAATAAAATAGCAGAGGTGCTTGGTGCACAATTTAACAGAGAATTTATATTGGCAAATGGAGAGAAAGTTTGATGGAAAACATAGTGAAGGAGTTTAGGCTGGGAGAACTATTTTGCGGACCGGGTGGACTTGCGTTAGGTGCGACAACAGCGGAAATTGAAGATCCAGAATATAAGATTATACATAAATGGGCAAATGACTATGATCAGGATACATGTAATACTTATACGAGAAATATATGTCCGGAAGATAAAGAGAGTGTTATATGTGGTGATGTAAGAAAACTTAACATTGATAAGCTGGGAGATATTGACGCATTCGCCTTTGGATTTCCATGTAATGACTTTTCGGTAGTTGGAGAACAGAAAGGTTTTGATGGAACATTTGGTCCATTATATACATATGGGGTCAAGGTGCTTAAGAGATATCAGCCATTATGGTTTCTGGCAGAGAATGTGGGTGGATTGAAGAGTGCAAATGAGGGAAAAGCATTTAAAAAGATACAAGAAGATTTAAAAGCAGCTGGGTATAGAATCTATCCCAATTTGTATAAATTTGAGGAGTATGGAGTTCCCCAGGCACGTCATAGAGTGATAATTGTTGGGATTCGTGAGGATTTACCTTTTGAGTTTAAAATTCCAAGTCCAGCATTGTATAAAGATGTAGATGTAACCTGTAAAAACGCTATAGAGAATCCGCCTATTACAAAGGATGCAGCAAACAATGAATTGACGAAACAGTCTCCACAGGTTATTAAACGGCTGTCATATATTAAACCAGGACAGAATGCATTTACGGCAGATTTGCCGGAAGAATTGCAGTTGAAAGTAAAGGGAGCAAAAATAAGCCAGATTTACAAACGCCTTGATCCAAGCAAGCCGGCATATACGGTGACTGGTTCTGGTGGCGGTGGTACGCATATGTATCATTATTCAGAACCAAGAGCATTGACAAATCGTGAACGGGCAAGACTTCAGACTTTCCCAGATGATTACATTTTTGAAGGTTCAAAAGAATCAGTGAGAAAGCAGATTGGCATGGCTGTTCCGGCAAAAGGTGCCAAAATTATTTTTGAGGCAATATTAAAAACCTTTGCTGGAATTGAATACGAAAGTATAGAACCAAGTATAAAGGAGTAAGGAATGTACACAGAGAATTTTGAAGAGCAAATTTTATTTGCACCTGCAAAAAAAGATGGAAAGGCATGTAATCATCTCAAAATTGTTACAGCATTTACTGATGTAGAACGTATTTCCAGTCATTTAATTAAGTTGTTTGATGGGAAAAACAAGGAATATGTAGCCAATATTAAAGTGGATATTATTTTAGGAATGATAAGAGGTGCAGGACTTACATTGAAAAAGCATAAGAAGATCTGTTTACTGCTTAAAAGGCTGAATAGCGTTTCAGGAATGCCTAAAGTTACCTGCCGTTATATAGTCGAAGGAAAGCAGGTGCATTCTAAAGTATATATTTGGTGCAAAGGAAATAAAGCCGTAGAAGCATATAATGGTTCGGCAAATTATACGATGAATGCATTTTTTGCTCGCCGTGAATGTATGGATTCCTGCAATCCGCAAGAGGCAAATCGATATTATAAAAGTTTATTGAAAGACACAATCGATTGCTTTGATGAATTAATAAAAGAAAAAGTGTCATTTTCAGTGAAAAGAAGTGCGGAAGAGGATATTGCAGATACAAACTTGGAGAACTTAACGTGGGAGCATTATCAAGAGTTGGAGCCGGTGGACAGTATCGAGGTTTCATTGTTAAAAGCGGATGGAAGTGATACTGGATACGGTTCTGGGGTAAATTGGGGCATTCGTAAAAATGGTTATAAACGAAATCGTAACCAGGCATATATTCCGTATAATACTGGTGACCAAAAAACAGGATTTTTTCCTAAGAAAAATGAAGATGGAACATATCCAGTGTTTAAGGTAGTTACACAAGATTATGACGCATTTTATATGCGGCAGGCACAGGCAAATGGTAAGGCCTTAGAAACACCAGAGAGCAACGCTATTATTGGTGAATGGATACGTCATAAGATAGGCGTGCCAGATGGAACTTATATTACAAAGCAGATGCTCGAAACAGCCGATGGCACAACAGTAGTATTTAAGAAATTTGAAGATGGTATTTATACGTTGGAGTACTAAAGGAGTGGTTGCATGTTAAACTATTGGTGGGTTACACGCCCTAAACGAAAATTAAATTCAATTCCTGAGGTGCTTGCTGCATTTGCGGACTTGTCGTTGAATGAAGAATGGGATGGTCAGAGAAATTCTCATTTAGCATACGAGGATGCATTGGAGCAGGCAGGGCTGAAAAGAAAAGGTGAACGGCGTGACCAGACTGGTGGAGGTGCAAGAACATATAAGGCATGGCTTGTCAGCCTTGGTTTGATATTTACGCAGGAGTCAACTGGCAGGATTAAATTGACACTGGCAGGAGAAGCAATTATGAGTGGAGATTCTCCAGTTGAAGTTTTGAAAGGACAGATACTGAAATATCAGTTTCCTTCTGCGTTTTCCATTGGACGCGGAGTGCAGGTCGCTCCAAGATTTAAAATCCGTCCCTTCCGATTTTTGTTAAAACTATTGATGGATGCGAGAGTTGCTTATCTGACAGAGGAAGAAATTGCTAAAATTGTTGTGACGGAAGCAGAAAACGAAAGTACAAAATGTTTCAATTATATTGTGAATAGGATTGAACAATTTCGTAGTTATGGAGACAGCTGCCTTGAAGAAGATTTTTTTGAAAAGTATAAGTCATCAAAGGGGAGTGTTAATCCAGAGCATCCTTACAGTCATCTTACAGATCTTGCTAATACACTGATAAATTGGCTGGAATATACGCAGTTGGTAAAACGCGATGGTGGAAAAGTTGCTGTGCTGCAAGAGAAAATTTCAGAGGTTAAACAGATATTGGAAGACATTCCTAAGTTTATTGACCGTCCTGAGCAACATGAGTATTTTCAAAGAAAATATGGATTAGATCCAAAACATAAAAAAGATAATCGGAATCTTGCATTAACCAAAACCGTAACAGCAGCAATGATTGCAAGGCAGAAGATAATGCAGGCGTATATTACGGAATCGTTGCAAAGACCGATTACAAGAATTACACCAATGATTGTTGATTATATTGTACAGGTCACAGGAATTGATGGGAAAACTGTAGAAAATGTCTTAGTGGAAACATATCCAAATGGTTCTGTTGGTGCGTTTATGACAAAATACTTTGAAATGGCATTTAAAGGACGTGATGAAGCCACAGAATTTGAAAAGGCTACGGTAGAATTGTTTCAGGACGTGTTTGGATATGAAGCAAAGCATGTAGGTCCGATTGGTCTTACACCAGATGTGCTTTTGTTATCAGACAGTGATGGTTATCAGGCAATTCTTGATAATAAAGCATATCATAAGTATACAATCAGTAATGACCATTATAACCGGATGGTTCACAATTATATTGAGAATTTGTGCAATTACAGCGATTCGCTAGAGCGGCTGGCATTCTTTTCCTATATAGCTGGCGGTTTTGGGAAAAATATCGATAAACAGATACAGTCGGTAGCTGATGCAACAGGAGTAAATGGTTCTGCAATCAGTGTTACGAATATAATCAAAATGGTTGAACAGCATAATAAGGTGCCATACAGCCATAAAAGACTGTCCGAAATTTTTAGTGTGAATCGGCAGGTGTTGATGCAGGATTTGATTTGAGAGAGGTATGAACATATGGCTGAGCGGAAAAATTGGACGAGAGAAGAGACTATACTTGCATTTGATTTATATTGCAAGGTTCCGTTTTCAAAAATCTCGAAAACAAATGAGAAAATCATTGATCTTGCGAAGGTTATTGGAAGAACTCCAAGTGCTGTTGGCTTAAAGATGGCAAACTTAGCCAGATTTGATAAAGAATTGCAATCAAGAGATGTTTCTGGAATGTCACATGGAAGTAAGTTGGACGAAGAAATATGGAATGAATTTTGCAATAACTGGGAAGAACTTTCATACCAGGCACAAATTATACTTGCCAATAGAAAACAAACGACAGTTGAAAAGATGCTTGATTATGTTGATGTAGAATGTATACCAGCAGGTGAGTACCGAGAAAGCATTGTAAAAAACAGAATTGGACAGTATTTTTTCAGAATATCGGTGCTCAGTGCATATTCAAACAAATGCTGTATTACAGGGTTATCAATTCCGGCGTTATTGGTGTCAAGCCACATTAAGCCGTGGAAAGACAGCAATGCACGTACTGAGAGAACTAATCCAAGCAACGGATTATGTTTGAATGCATTGCATGATAAGGCGTTTGATAGAGGCTTCATTACAATAGATTATGATTATAATATTGTAGTTTCGACAAAATTGAAGGATGCCAATATGGATTTAGAAACAAGAAAATGGTTTCAGCATTATGGTGGGCATAAGATTTTATTACCGGATAGGTTTTTGCCGGGAAAAAGATTTATTGAGTATCATAATGATGTTATTTTTAAGGGGTGATAAGGATAAGATGGACAATCTTACGAAAGAACAACGTCACAAGAATATGCAACATATTCGTTCAAAAGATACTAAGATTGAAGTTATACTGCGAAAGGCATTGTGGCAGAAAGGGTATCGCTATCGTAAAAACTGCAAAGATATTCCAGGCAAACCAGATATTGCGTTGACCAAGTACAAAATTGCAATATTCTGTGATGGAGAGTTTTTTCATGGGAAAGACTGGGAAGTCTTAAAGCCACGATTAGAGAAAAGTAATAACGGAGAGTATTGGATTAGTAAAATATCACGAAACCGGGAACGGGATGACGAGATTAACAAGAAATTGTTATTTGAAGGATGGACGGTAATTCGGTTTTGGGGAAATGATATTAAGAAAAATTCCGATGAATGCGTGAGAGTGGTGGAGGAAACGGTGTTTGATGTAATTTTTGATATTTGAAAAATTATAATGACCTCATAAATTAAGACACTGAAAGCGACATTTCTTAATGAATCTGATATACTATA
>ERZ860710.238-NODE-238-length-39252-cov-9.924892_pt1 | contig 39252 bp, 58 predicted proteins | sample MGYA00509974_ERZ860710 | MGnify/ENA primary metagenome ERZ860710 (study PRJEB30046, sample SAMN00715261) | human gut metagenome | study: EMG produced TPA metagenomics assembly of the A metagenome-wide association study of gut microbiota in type 2...
TGCCTCCCGCCGCCGGGCCGCCGCCCAGACCGGAGCTGTACCAGCCGTAACTGCGCGGAGTGCCTGTTGATGTGATTCTGGTCATACTGACTTTCCCCTCGCTGCCAGCCACAGGGCCGGGGGTAAAAGCGTTCCCGTCCTCGTCATAAGCAATTGTGCCATTGACATATTGCTGGACGCTATCATCTGTGTACTCACTTACAGACGGATCACGTCCGGCGCCGTCTCCGCCAGGGAGGCCGTCCTCACCGATGCCGCCGAATTGCTCCCCGGTGATGGGATCCGTGAAGCCCCAATCAGGAGCAGACGCGCCCGCCGTAGTCATGCCGTGGAACACCGTATCCGTGCCGTCCGTCCCGGGGAGATCGTCCGGGCTGAATTCGGCGCCCTTTCCGCTTTTTCCGCAATCATAGGCAAGGCTTTTCAACTGGGACACGTCGAGATCGCCCTCGACGATTCTGCCGCCCATGCCGCCCTTGCCGCCGAGGCCGCCCTTGCCACCCAGCGCCAATGCGTAGCCGTCTACCCGATCCTCAAAAACCGGGTTGGTCCATGAGAACTTAGGCCCCGATTGGGTATCTTCGCCCTTTTCGCCGCAGCGCCCGCCCTGTCCGGCGGAGATCATCACATAGTGGATCGTTGTGGTGCCTTCCGGGATCTGGAACTCGCCGGAGCCGGTGAGGACTATTCGCTCGTCTAGAAACTCCGCCGCCTCCGGCTGTGCCGGGGTGAAGCCCACCAGCGCGCTGGTCTGACTGTTGAGAATGCCGGAGATCACCGTCTCCCGGCTCTCCACGCAGGTCTGGACCATCTCCTTGTCCCAGGGGTGGAAGATCTGCACCACTCTGCCCGCCCGCTCCGTGCCGGGCTCCACGTCCACCCGGATGGTCTCCCGGTGGCGGTAGTAGTCCGCCATGCGCTTGGCCACGTCCACGCTGTTGGTAAGAGACACCAGCGTGGCGTCGCTCACCGTCACCACGTTTTCCTCGGCTCCCTCCGTCACTGTCCGGCGGACGATGCGGGTCAGGTGGTTGTAGCTTTTGCCGGTGAGGGTGCCGGTCCCGGCGGACAGGATGGCGTAGTTGTCCCCCTGCTCGGTGATGCTGAAGCCCTTTGCCGTCAGACTGTGAGCGGGATCCTCAAACGTCACCAGAGTGCCGTCTTCTGCCGTTCCCTCAAAGAGGGTGACGGCATCCTGGCTTTTTACCCACTGGTGCTCCGTGATCTCCACGGCGCTCACCGGGGTCTCGTACACGGTGGAGCAGCTGTCCTCGTTGATCTGGTCCGCCGTGATCGTGGCAGAGACGCCGTCCCACAGCTTCTCCACCCGCATGACGCCGTTTTCATCGGTCCCCAGAGACGCCCCGATAGCAAACAGGACCTGAGAGAGGTTATCCCGGGCGCTGCGGCCGTTGCCTTTTTCTTTGTCCGGGTTGCTGTATGGCAGGTAGCCGTACAGTTGGCGGCTGGCGTATACGCTCTCGATCATCACCGCCACCGGGGCGCAGATCTGGGGGACTACCTCCGCCACCGTCTGGCCGGTGTAGATGCCGCCCGCGTGGCGCATGGTGATGAGCCGTCCCAGCGCGGAGAGGGCGGAGAGCGTATAGGCGTCGCTGCCGACCCGCTCCACCGTCTGGAGATAATACACGCCCACTCGGCGGTTATCCCGGAAATACTCCACCTTGTCATTTTTCGCAAAGCCCATGATGGCCTTGTCGTTGGAAAACACCGTAACGGTGAGGCTGTTTGCCTCCAGACTGTCGGAGCGGAGGGCCTTGACCTCGTACAGGATCCCGGAGGGGACCTTGATATCATCGTCCGTGGCGTAGCTGACGCCCTTGTATCGGATCTCGTTAACTGCCATCGTCACGCCTCCTCCATGGTGATCCGGAAGCCCTTACCCCATCGGACGGAGCCGGGCACCGGCGGGATGCTGACCTCCTCCACCGTGGGCATGAAGGTGGCCGTCCGGACGGCGTTGTTTTTGGGCTCAAAATAGGTGAGCTGCACGTAGTTCTTCAGCACCGCCGTCAGCAGCGCCGCCAGCTGCGGCCCCTGCTGGTCATTCACCGTCACGGAGACCCGGGTTTTAATGGCCAGCAGGTCTCGGGGCTGTAAGCCGCTGAGCCGCAAGGCCGCGTTGGAGCCCTCCCGGTACACATAGCCCACGGAGTATTGCCAGCGGTTGACGTAGTCGGTAAAATCCACGCCGTCTACGATATAGGGTGGCCGTGTCATCGGCTGCCTCCTCTCCCCGCCAGAGAGACGCCCCGGCGGTTGTCCTCCGCGATGCGGTACTTGTATTCCTTCCGGGCGAAGGTGGCGCCGTCAATGGTCAGCTCCACCGGGATCGTCAGATCGTAAACCTTGGGCGTGCCGCCGCTGCCGCCGGTGTCCGAATCGGACACGCCCCGGTTGCTCCGCCGACTTCCGCCCAGCGTCCGCCCCGCCGCCATGGCGCTGCGGAGGAAGCTGGCCTCGCCGGAGGTCAGCACCGCCTCGCCCTGGTGCAGCTCTGCCACATATCCGTCAAAGGGGACGTAATCCAGCCCGTCGGCGTGGGAGCCGTTGACCCGCCGCTTGAGGAGGTCCGACACAGACGAGACACTCCAGCCCCGCTGGAGCGCATCCGATTTGGACACACCGGCCGCCCGCTTAAAAGTCCCGGCGTCCTGCATCCGCTTGGCAGCTGCGTAATCAATGACGCCGCCGGCATTGACCAGACCGTTGGCCTGGTAGTCTGCCAGGTTGTACTGGCTGTCGATGGCCTCAAAGCTGGCCTGCGTGGCCTTCTGCTGTGCGTTGAAAAGATTGTCGAACCACTCCACCAGACTGGAAAGCGCATTGACGCCATCTGCGGCCACGTCCACCAGGGCGGCCCCGTACTCCAAAAGAAAACTGGATGCAGGCTGTAGCGCCTCGCCCAGCTGGGCCATGGATTCGTTCATAGTCTCTTGGGCGGTGTTGGCGGCAATGATGTCCTGGTTGTTCTCCACCCACGCCTGCCCGGTGGCCTGTAGGCCCTGCTCTGATAGCTGCGTCAGCACCAGATTGGCCCGCTCGGTGGTATCGGCGCAGGCGGCCAGACGCTCGTTAAACTCGTCCTCGCTGGTTCCCGCCCAGTTGAGGGCATCCGCAAAGACGCCGGTGACCTTTCCCACCTGCACCGTCTCATTGATGCTCTCAGACAGGCTGTCGATGGGGATAGAGTCGCCGTAGGTAGCCCATGCGCCGATAGCTTGCTCCACAATGACCCGCAGGTTTTCCTGGCTCAGCCCCAGCGCCTGAAGGTTGGCGGTAGCCGTGGCGGCCTTCTGCGTGTCGCCCAGTACTGCCTGAAACTTTTTGTAGATCTCCGTGGTCTGCTCCTGGGTGTAACCGGCCTGCTTGCTGGAGGTCTCAAGCGTCCCTAAAATGGTCCGGTACTCCTTGGTGGACTCGGTGATGTTGATGATGCCGTCCGCCAGAGCCTTGGCCCCGGCCACAGCCGCACCGCCCGCCAGCAGCCCCTTCATGGAGCCCAGAGCCGCCACAACGCCGTTGATGTCGCCGCTCTTGGCCGCATCGCCCAGCTGGCTGAAAGCCTCCTTGAGCTGGCCCATGCCGTCGGAGCCCTCATCCCCGGCGTCCTTGACGGCCTTGCCGAATTCGTCGATGCTGGACGCCGTACCGTCTGCCGACTGGGCGGCCTCATCCAGATACTTGTCGGTGTTCTTCAGCTCCCGGTCGAACTTAATCAGCTCCACCGTGGCCGTGTTCAGCTGCCGCTGGTAGCTTAACACCACATCGCTGTTCTCATCGTAGGCGCTTTTGGCGCTCTCCAGCATCCGGGCCAGTGCCTGGACCTTCTCCTTCTGCTGATCATATTGCTGCTGTAAAATGGCCTGCTTCTTCCGAAGTGCATCGGCGCTGTTGGCCTGGCCGTCAAACTCGGCGGAGACCTTGGCCATCTCGGACTTCATACCGGAAAGGCTGTTGTTCACAGCCTTCATCTGCTTCCGAAATTCCGCCTCGTTTTTGATCGAGATCTCAGTTGTAATCTGCCGGACCGCCATAGTCTCCCTCCTCTCCGCCGCTCAAAAGCGTCACCATGTCCAGGTATTCGCCCGGCGTCAGCAGCAGGGCGTCTGCCGGGGCCAGATGCAGCCGGGCGGCGCATACAGCCAGAAACCCAACTCGCAGCCGCTCAGGATCCTCCGCCCGCTCATCCTCCCGGGCCGCCAGAACTAAGTTGACCTCTCCGGCGTCCTCTCCGGAGGGCACTGCCCGGTAAAAGCCCTGCGCAATGGCCTGCCGCACGGCGGTGCGGACCGCTGCCCGGTCCTGAGAGCGTAACGGCCAGCCCGTGGCCCGCTTGCGGTCGGTATAGCCCTGCCGCTTGCGCCACAGCGCCGCCTGCTGCATCAGCAGCTCCGCCAGCTCACAGCAGGCCATCCAGCCCTGGTGGGTGTCCTCCATGGCCCCGGTGGCCCGCAGGATGCTGTCATGGACGCCGAAGCGGTCGTAAATATCAAAAAGCGCCCCCGCCGTCAGCATGAGCGGCAGAGGGCTGCCGTCGAAATCAAACGTAACGTATCGCATGGCATAAACCTCCTGCAAGGGCGGCCCGGTGCGGGCCGTCCTTGCGGTAAAGATCAGGTGCTCCAGACGGCCACGATCTCGTGAGCCGCCGCGATGGAGCTGACAGTGTACTTGTGCGCGGCCAGATTGCTGGTCACATTGGTGGCGTTGTCATACAGCGCCGTGGGGTCCTTGGTGCCGAAGTCGATGGCCAGGCTCTGCCCGGCGGTCACATAGGTGGTGCCCTCGCCGGGATTGCTGGTGCCGGTGCCGATATGGGTGATGGTCACGCCGTAGGCCGCCGTGCCGCCCGCCAGAGAGTCAATAAACGCCTCTGCCTCGGTCTGGGTGGGAAACTCCTGCCGCTCGCGCCATGCGTCCGCGTTGTCCTTCATCACCCGCAGGCTCACCGCGTTCATTTTGGGATTGAAGTCGCTCTTGCGGGTGTCCGCCTCCTGCTTCTCCGCACTCAGCATGGCCGTGACCTTGTAGAAGAACGAGGCCCGGTAGACCAGGGTCTTGTCCTTCTTCAAAATCGGCTCAATAAAGGCGTAGGCGCCGTTGGGGGCGCTGTCCTCGCCCTTGGCAGTCTCCCGGCCCGCCTTGTAGCTGTGGCCGTAGATTTTGGCGTTGACCTCCAGATCGCTCAGCGTGGTCTCCACGTCGATCTGGCCGGATACAAACTGCTCGAAATACAGCAGCATGGCGTCATCGCCGGTGATATCGCCGGAGGCCGTGGTCAGGCTCAGATAGCCCTTGACGGCTGCGCCCATGTCCACCTTCTCGCCGTAGACCGGATGGGTGCCCACCGGCTCGCTGGCAAAGGGAAAGAAGTAACTGGACACCATACCAAGAGGTGTTTTAACTGCTTTGTTGCCCATGGTTTCCTCCTTACAGATTTTTGGATTTCAGCCACCTGTCATAAACCTCGAACTCTGCCCGCGTGGTGGCTTCCGCACTGGCCTCGTTGGCGTCATGCACGGCAGGCCGGGCGCTTTGGCCCTTCTTGCCGAACTCGTTGACAAATAAAATCTCCGCGTTGCGGGTCTCTGTGTTGCCCCGCTTCCGCTTGCCTGTTGGGCTGACATAAATGACCCGCTCGCCCTTTTTCAGTTTCACCTTGCCCGGCCTAATGGAATCCGCCACATGCTGGGTGCTCTCCCGGTCATAGATGCCGTAGGCCATCACCTTGTCTCGCTGGGCTTTGGCCACAACTGCGGCTCCGGCCTCCAGCATGTCATCCTGCACCGCGTCCGGCAGCTCTGCCAGCTCCTGAAGGGATAGGGAGAACTCGTCAAGCCCTCTGACCGTGAAGCCCATCAGCCTACCTCCAGATCCAGCGCCTGACACTCCAGAACGTAGTGCTGGCCCTCCAGATCGCTGGCGTTGGTATAATCCCCAACCGCAAGACCGGCGTCCAGCATGGCCCGCCGGAGCTGCCGTTTCAGGCGGAGCGGCGTCTGCCCCAGCGGCAGATACAAATGCAGCTGGATCAGATACCGAATGGCCTGAGGCTCATCGTCACCAAACACATCCGGGGACTCTGTGTAGTTGAACACGCAGTAGACCTCTGCCGGAGTCTCCCCAGCGTCGGGCCGGTACACATCCGGAACGCATACCGGCACGATGGGCGTCACCGCCTGGATGATGGTCTCGTTGATGCTCATACTCAGCCTCCCGCCGTCAGCAGCTTGGCGATCAGCTCCGTATACTCGCCGCTGTCGCCGTAGTTGTTGACGTACTCGATCTCGTAGTCCGCGCCGTTGTACCGCATCCGGTCCTTTCGGCTGATGGCCGTATGTCCGGAGCGGATCAGGAACCGGACCTTGACGTCGCCCATGTCCGCGCCCTGCCGCAGCGCCTCGGAGCCGCTGACCCGGGAGAACTGCGCCCAGGGGCGCCGGATCACCGTCTCCGTGGGGGCTGCGTAGCCGTCCGCATCCGGCGCGGTGGAGATCCGCACGATCTCCACCCGCTTATTCAGCTTTCCAGCATTCACGTCCATATCAGCCCTCCGTGTCCGATTCGGACCGCACCGGCTCCGTCAGCTTCAGCTGGTTCAGCCGCCGCCGGAAAGCCGGGTTGTCTGCAAACGCCTTGTCGGCGGTCTGGACGCCCCGGTTGTCCCAGGCGTCCAGCACCAGCGCCAGAATACAGGCATTGTACTGGGACAGGCGGGCGGAACCGGCCTCCGGCTCCGCCACGCCCGCGTTGCGCATGTAGCTGACGGCGTCCGCATGGAAACCCTCCAGCAGGCTCAGGTCCTCCGGCGTGGGATCGTCGATCCGGCAGTAGCTCAGGATGCTGGCCTGCCGATCACTAAACGCCGCCATCCGTCACCCCTCCGATCAGCCGCCGGACTTGGGCAGGTTCGCGATAACGAAGCCCTTGTCCACGATCAGGTTGCCGCCCACCATGGCGTCGCCCAGGATGGTGACCATGCGCTCCACAGCCTTCACGCTGTCATCCACCCGCACGGTGTAGTCGCCGAACAGGCCCAGCTCGTAGTTGGCGGGATCGCCGTACAGCATGGTCTGGATGGCAGCGCTGCCAGCGGTGGAGGCAGACAGGGCGGTCAGGTCGCTGACGATGGTGTAGGGCACGATGTTGCCGCCGTCCTCGATGGTGCCGATGTTGGGGTTGCCCGTGGCGGGGTTGACCTTGAACACCCGCTGCTTGTCGCTGTTGCGCAGCTTGCCGATGGCCTTCAGGTCCGCCTTGTTCAGCAGCAGCCGGGCGTTCTGGCCGATGGCCTCGTCGCTGCCGTAGGAGAAAAACAGGTCATCCAGCAGGTTCTCATTGATGGCGGAGATGTCCACATTGGCGGCAATGGCAGCGCCCGCCACGTTCTTGGCGTTCTTGATGCCGAACATATCGGGGGAAGCCTGGCCGTCGCCGTTGACGATCAAAGCCGCCAGCTTCCGGCGCATGGCCCGCATGGCCATGTTGTAGATCTTGGTGTAGTAGTCGGCGGGACTCAGGCGGGAGATATTGCGGTCAACGAACTGGGTCACGTTCAGCTCGTAGGGGCTGATCTTGGCCACGCCGAAGGTGGGGTCGGTGCTGGTGGTGCGGGCCTTGCCGGCGTTGGTGGTCACCTTGCCGCCCTTGGCGTCGATCTCGGAAATCACATAGGGCTCAAGAAAGCTGCCCATGCCGGTCAGGTTCTGCACGTACACCTGATCCACGATGGAGGAGACCACGTTGCCCAGGGGGTCCCGGATGTTGCTGCCGGCGCCGGTGGGCTCTACCAGAGTGCCGGTGGCCAGAGTGATGGAGTTCATCACGGCCCGGCGGGTCTCGTCGGCGGTGAAGGTCACGGCCTTGCCGGTCATGAGGGCATGGCCGCGCTCCTCGGCCATGTCGTGAGCCTCTGCGCCGGCGGGAGCGGGAGCGGCCATGATCTGGCGGTCCTGCTCGGTGATGAGGTCCTGAATGTTCTGGATGCGGCCGTTGAAATCACGGACATCCGCCATGGCGGAATCGTAGTCCGCCTGGTTGCCCGCATCCAGAGCCGCCTGCGCGGCTTCCAGACGGGCGGTGCGCTGGGTGGTCAGATCCACCAGATCGCGTCTGAGATTGTTCATGTTTTGCTACCTCCGTTTAAAATCTGATTTTTTCCAGATCCAGGCGGGCCTGTGCTTGCCAGTCTCCGGTATCTGCATCGGGCTCACCGCCCGTTGATGCTGTGGGTGCCGGGTTCGTCTCCGGCGTGGGGTGCTGCTCTGCCATGTATCTGGCCCGCAGCTCCGTGATGTCCGGCATCCCGGCGCATCCCAGTGCCCGGATGCCGCTGCCGATGGCATTCATTACATTCTGCGGGGCGATTCCGGCCGTCTCACCGATGATGCCGTCCGCCAGACCGCAGTCCACGGCCTCCTGAGCCGTCAGCCACGTCTCGTTGCTCATCATCCGCCGGAACTCCGCCCGGTCGGCCTTGCCGCCCGCTTTCAGCTCGTAGGCGTTGAGGATGGCCTCCCGGGTGCTGTCCAGCATCTGCACGCTCCGCAGATGATCTCCACGGTCCCCTCTGGTGCTGGTGGACGGCAGATGGATCATCATCTGCGCCACCGGGGAGATCTGAACCTCGTCACAGGCGAGGCACATGTAGCTGGCCGCGCTGGCAGCGAGGCTCTGGACCTCTGCCACCGTGTGGATGCCGGAAGATCTCAAAACGCTGTAAATCTCGGATCCGGCAAACACGCTGCCGCCGCCGCTGTTGATCTCCAGCACCAGCTCCTCGCCCTCCGGAGTGGCCGCTACCGCGTCCCGCACCGCCTTGGGCGAAAAGGCCGCGAAGCCAAACCACTGGTAGATTTCCACATCGTCATCGGCTGCGACGATGCCGTTAAGTGTTACCCGCATTTGCGTTTCCTCCGTTTCTCTGTTCACTGAGCCGTGCCCAGTCCTTCAAGGGGACAAAGTTCAAACTCTCCCGGCGCTCATCGCCGCCCTCTACATCCGGCAGGTCCTCCAGTGCCCGGATATCGTTGACGGAAAACACGCCGTTGTCCCTCTGGTTGGTGTACCAGGCGCCACGGCTGGCCGTGTCGCCTTTGAGCTCTGCCATCATGTTGATCCGGATCTCCAAGCCCTGCCGCAGCTCCGTGTTTGTCAGCAGCTTCCACGTCTGCTCCTCCGCGTACTGGTTGACAATGGGATGGAGGGTGCTCACCACGTACTCAATGGCGTTCTGCTCGTTGCTGCCATAGGCCTGCTTGCCCTCCTGCAGCTTGTAGAGGGGAACCCCAAAATACCGGGCGATGTCCCGAATGGAGACCTCTTTGTTCTCCACAAACTGAGCATCCTTGTTCGTGGCGGCGATGGGGGTGTACTTGAGCCCCAAGTCCAGAATGGCCAGCCGGTGGCTGTTGTTGGGTCCGGCGTGGACCTTCTCCCACTCATGCCGCAATATGTCCTTGCGGGTCAGATAGCTGCCGTCCGCCGCCTGGATGTGCTTGCCGTTGACGTCCTCCGCCCAGCCGCCCAGATCACTGTCGGTCTCCAGCACGCCGCTGGGCTGGCCGCCGTTGGCGTAAAACGCCAGATCATACGCCTGCGCCGCATGTGCCGCTGCCAGCACCTCGCTGGCCCGCCGCAGGGGCGAGATGCACGTCAGGCCGTCCCGTGTGGTGGCCTTGTAGTGGCAGATGTCCTCGTTGGGCAGCACCATGGGCGTGCCGGTCACCGGATGGGTCACGGTGTACCACACCCGCCCGGCCTCATCCCGCCATAGCTGCACCAGCCACCAGGGCACCGGTATCAGCTCCCGGATGAGCCCCGTCCGGGGGTCCCGGATGATCCAGTCATAGCCGCTGCCTCCCTCATTTCGGCAATTCTCCAGCACCTTCCGCCGGATGCTGGGCGTCATGGCCTCATTGGGCCGGACATTCAGCAGCCGCAGGAGGTAATGGTCCACGTGCTTCCGCGTCCGGCTGTCCATCACGAAGTTGGGCAGCTTGCTGATGGAGTTGCTCAGGATCTCCATGCATCCGTCCACCGCGCTCAGCTTCCGTGCGGTGGTCTCGGTCAGGTCACCCACGGCCAGCCCGCCGGACGCCGCCAGCGTCTTGACAGTCACGTCATTCCGTACCTGCTGCGGGCGGCTGACGGCCATCCGCAGCCTGTTTGTCATGCTCACTGCTCATCACCTCCCGGACCGCTCAGCAGGGAGAAGGCGATCAGCGCCCCGCCGGCCACAATCACGCCCAGCGGCAGCCAGATCATCCCAAAGCCCACGGCCACGGTGCCCACGCCGCAGACCAGCAGCACGTCCGGGCCGAACCGGGCCAGAGCGCTCTTTACTTTTTTCATGCGGTCTCCTTTCCGGTCCGAATCGGACCGCGTTATAAGCTAAAACCGGGGCGGCTCATAGCCGCCGCCAGATCAGGCTTTTGGTTGCGCTTTACAATCCACGCTGCCACAGCGATGATCCACGCCACCGTGATATCGATACGCCCGATACTCCGGTTTTTCATCGGTTTCTGGTTCTCGTTGCCGTCCACCGCGCACCGGACGTTGCCAAAACACCACCGGGCGCAGGTGTTGTGGACGTGGAGCATCTTGTGCTCCCGGATCAGGCCCTCCAGCTCCTTCATGGCGGGGCTCATGCCTGCCATGGTCTGGGGGATGGCGATGATCTCCACGCCCTCGTCCTGTAAAAGCGGCGTCATGGTGGCCGTCAGGTACTGGTCAATGCCCAGCGCCCGCAGGTCATAGCGCTCCTTGGCGTCCAGAATGGCCGCGATCACGTCCCGGTTGTCGATCATGTCGCCCTGGCAAAGGGTGAGGAACCCGGCCCGCTCCCAGTCCCGGTATGGGACATGGTCCCGCTGCTCCGCCTCCGTCACGCCCTCAAGGGGCCGCCACGCCCGGAACAGGGCCACGCCCTGATCCAGTCCCGGCTGAGGAGGGAATACCAGCACCAGAGCGCTGAGGTCCGTCCGCAGGGACATATCCAGCCCGCCGTAGCAGGTTTTCCCCGTCAGGTGCTCCTCCACCCATACCTCCCGCTCCGCCTTGGCGGAGGGGCCGATCTGGGTCTTGTCGTAGAGGGTCAAAGGCAACCACCCCACGTCCTTGGTGCTGATCCACTGGTTAAGCCGCAGCCACCGGAAATTGCGCTCCGCTGCCTCGCTGGCCTTGGCCGCCCGGGCGTCGTCCCGGAACTGCCGGGGCTGGATCGTCACGCCATAGCTGGGGTTACAGGTTTTCCACAGTGCTTCGTCATAGATGTCCAGCTCCGCGATTTTGTCCGGATCGTCCTGCGTCAAAGTGGAGATGCCGTACATGATGGGAAGCCACTGCGGGTCGTCCTCATCCATGGGGCGCTCCGGCTCACCCCGCCGCCATGCCAGCAGCCTGCGGCACTTCTCATGGACCTCCCAGCCGATAGACTTGCGGTCTGGGTCATCGCCCGCCGTGGTCAGCACGATCACCGCCTGCTGGAGCCGGGCCGCGTTGGAACCTACCGTCAGGACGTCCCACAGCCGCCGGTTGGGCTGGGCGTGCAGCTCGTCGATGATAATGGCCGAAAAGCTGAAACCGTGCTTGGTGTCCGCGTCGCTGCTGTAGACCTTCATCATGCCGCCGAAGCGGGTGCGGATCTCTCGGACGCTGTCCCGGCACCATGCCAGCGGCCGGTGGGCCGGCTGGCCCAGAGCCGTGTGCTCCACCATGTACTTGGCGCACTGGTAGATGATATCGGCGTTGGTCTTATCGGCGGCGAAAATGCCCACTTGAGGGCGGCTCTCGCCGTCATTTACCAGCAGATTCAGCCCAAGCCCTGCCGCAAACTCGCTCTTGCCGTTTTTCTTGGCGATCTCGTCATACAGAAACCGGCGGTATCGCACCCACTGGCCGCGATCGTTGCGGATCTGGATGCCGAAGAACTCCCGGATGGCCCGCAGCTCCCACTCCAGAAGGTGGAAGGGCTGGCCGGCCCACTGGTTCTGGCCGAACACCAGCATGGAGAAGAATTTCTCCACACGGTCCACCGCGGTCTGGTTGTACCGGAGTTCCGCACCGTCATCCGGCGTCGGTACCTCGATGCCCGGTGCCAGCGTCAGAATTTCAGGCATACCGATCCATGCCTCCCCGGATCAGCTCCAGCATGGGGTTGTTGTCCTCCGTCGCCTGCTTGCCGGTATCTGGCACCACCAGGCGGCAGCGGCTGGTGACGGTCAGGCCCATATCGTTGGCACAGTTCCGGGCTTGCTTGAAGTATCGCTCCTGGATCTTGCCCCAGCCGTCGGCGTTCTCCTGATCCCGCTGGGCCAGTGCCTTTTCTGCCTCGCCGGTGGCAATGAGCCACTGGTGCTGAGCCACCAGATAGCGGCCAAGAGTATCGGCGTCCAGCTCCGTGTAAAGCCCGGAGGCGATCAGCCGCTTACCGATAGCCAGGAAATCCTTTTTCAGCGTTTCCGGCAGCCACTTGGGCGGCTTGGCCGTCTTGGCGGGGGAGACCTTCACCTCACCGGCTCGCCGTTCCGCCTCCTCGGTTTTGCTCAGGTGCTTGCGCCCGTTGGCGATCACCACATCCGTGGGTTGTCTTTTCCCGGCCATTCCGGCCCTCCTTTCTCCGCTGGTTTCTGATAAACCGCTGCATGTCCCGTTTCAGGTACGGGCTGTTGGTCCGCGCGATGATCCGCTCAGCCTCCTGCACGGTCATTTAGCGCCGCCTCGCTTTCCAAGGCTTTTTACAAGCACCTTTTCCCGATCAGATAATGGCCAAATGATTTTTCCATCCGCTGACATGCGGGAGTTTTGCTGAGATTCAGAAATGGCAGCCAAACGCGCGCTCATGACTTCCAACGAGGCTTCTTCTGCTTTGGATTTTTTAGCAGCCGCCGCCTCTGACAACAAGAAGCCGCCGCCAAAAATGGCCTTGCCTTTTTCCTTTTGGGCATCCAGAGCTCGTGTAAATTGAAGATCCTCATTGGAAAAACACAATGACTGGCCATGCTTCGCAAGGTCAAAATCCTGAACGCATAAAACGTTGCGCGGATAAATGTACCCCGGAAGCTCAATCCGGGATTCACCCCGGTTACGTTTATCAGCCTCGTCTATCAAAGAGAACAACTCCCCGGAAATCTCCACGCGCCACCCCCCCCCAAATTTGTGACAAAGGAAGTATTAACGCGGGCACCGTTTTCGTATGTAACCGCCGCCGAAACAGGCACATAGTTTGATTTTCCCGCATTTGTGGAAAACAGCGTCAGTGTTGGAGCAAACAAGAAGTAGCGGATGCCATGCTCATCAAAGAATCTGCAAATTTGCGAAAGAATGGAAAATGGCGGGTTGTCGATCACCACGCAGCCATCCGGGTAGGTCTCGTGCTCATAGTCGCCGCCGGGGTAAAACGGGCGGAGGATCTGAGCGTCGCCAAGTTTATAATGCGCGACAGCCCAATCCTTGACGGCGTCATAAACGATCTCCGGAGTAAAGCAATCATCCGTTGTTTTTTTGGCTTTAAACTTATCGGTAAACGCCTCGTATTCCTCGGAGCTTTCGCCCTCCTCGTCGCCCCAGAAGTGCTTACTTTCCGGTTCCGCAGCTTTTCCGGGAGCAGCTCGGGTGTAGGCGTTTACCTCGATGGCTTTCAGGCTCTCCGCGTCAAAACCGGCGATCCCGGTGTCAAAGTTCAAAGCCTCCAGACCCTCCAGCTCGATTTTCAGCAGCTTCGTGTCCCATGCTGCCGTCTCGCTCAGCCGGTTGTCTGCCAGGATGTAGGCCTTGCGCTGAGCCTCCGTCAGGTTGGTCACCAGCACGCAAGGCACCTCGCTCATGCCCTCCGCCCTGGCGGCCTCCACCCGGCCGTGGCCTGCGATGATGTTGTTGTCAAAATCGATGAGCACGGGAGTTACAAAGCCGAACTCCCGCAGGCTGGCCCGGATCTGGTTGATCTGCTTAACGCCGTGCTTCTTGGCGTTATTTGCGTAGGGGATGAGATCGTCAATGGGGACCATGGTGAGCTGCTCCGCTGCGATCCGCACCGTCTGATCGTCTCTTGTCGGCGCCGGATTGACGCCGCACTTTCCGGCTGTCCCGCCGGGTGTCTTTTTCTTTGCCATGCTGATCCTCCTGTGATACCCGGCGCACACGGCGACCCTCGCATGGCAGCCAGGGCCGCCGCAGGAGGATCAAACCCGCTGCGGCGCGAACGCCGCCATGTGCGTCGGGGGAATGTGTCCGAATCGGACCGTGCCGCCCCACCGCGTCTACGTCAATACCCCGCGCATCCAGCGCAGGCCTTCAGCGCAGGCAGGGCGGCAGTTCCGGCTCATGACCCGGCCTCCGTGGTAGGGCACGGAGACCGGAAGGGAAGGGAAGAAAGGATGAATACCGGCACAGGGGCCGGGTCACAAGCCGGAGAAAACAAAAAGGGCAAGGGCCGACGCGCACCGATTCGATGCGTGCTGACTCTTGCCTTTCAGGCTTTTGGTCTATGCCATGTGATTCAATTCCCGCTGCGCCTTCGCACCGTTTTGTGTCTTTTCGCTGCGCTCCCGCAGCACCCTGGCCCTCGCTGGTTCGCCTCGCCGGACTGCCTCCGGATCTCCGCCGACTCTCCCGTGGGGAAAAAATCCCGCATGGAGGGAGGCCCGCGGTATTCCCGGCCGCGGCGAAAACTTCAACTGCCCGGGGGGAGGGCTGCAAGGAACCCCGCAGGCGCGGGCCTGGGCCTTCGTGCGCCCAAGCGTCCGCCGATTTCCGCCGCGATCAGCGCCGCCAAAGCGGCCTGTTTTTGCTCATTTCCGCCGCAGTCTTGCGGGAGTGGCAACTGTGGCACAGGCTCTGGAGGTTGCCGGGATCCGTGAACACAGCCCAGTCGCCCTTGTGGTCCCGGATGTGGTCCACGTCCGTGGCCCTTGTCCGGATGCCATGCTGAGCACACTCACGGCACCACGGCTCCCGAAGGAGCTGCTCACTGCGCAGCGTCTTCCAGTCCTGCGTCCCGTACATCCAGCGCCAGGCCTGCGCCTCCTGGCTCCGCTCCTTGGGCTTCGGCTGGTGCTCTGCGCAGTACCCGCCGGGCACCAGCCGATAGCAGCCCGGGTATAAACACGGTCTCAGCGGCTTTGTTGCCACGGGCTATCACCTCCGGGTAAAAACAAAAACGCCAGACCCAACAACGCCCCCTCCGGGGAGTCATTGGCTCTGGCGTTTAACGCTCTGGCCTTCGTCAATATCCAGGATCACCTCGCTGTGGCACGTCCGGCAGTAGACCGGCAGGCCTCTCGCCCTGGTGGCGTCTGTGATCCTCAGCAGCCGGTGGTTGCGCTTGCAGATCGGGCAAGTTAACCATCCGTCCTTTGTGCTTATTTTATCACCGTTTCTGGCTGGAATCAAGGCTTTTCCCTCACTTTCTTGCGGTTGTCCGTAGATATTCCGTAGGTTTCAAGAGGATACGCTATCTTAAGGAGTATATACTAAACTTTGTTATTAAAATAAAAGCGCTATTTTTCGGGGAGCAGATACCGGCTGTAGCCGTACAGCCCCCACCCGCCCAGCTGAGGACGGTCCCGGCCCTGCATGGGCAGCGGTGTGGAACCCTTGGGCAGCCGCACCATGCCGCTCTTGCAAGTGGTCACCTCCGGAAACGGTAGGTACTTGCTCAGCGCCCGGGAGCAGCCCCACGGGTGGCGCCCCACCTCCGGGATCTCTTTGGTAAAATAGATCGCCAGCCCACGGTAGCCGCCCTCTGACAGCACCCGCGCCCGGTCCCAGCGCACATCGTAGGCGCTGCCCCACGCCCGCCAGAGGTACTGCACCACGGCCGGAGGAAAGTCCTGATCCCGCAGAAACACGTGGATGTGGAGCCGGTGGTCACCGTGTAGGCCTTCCACCCGGTAAACGTAGTAGTCCACCGGCCCGCGCTTCCACCGCCTGAGACGCTTTGCGAATGCGTCCCAGATCCGATCCACCCCAGCCCGATCCGGCGGAAGGTGGTCATCGTCGAAAGTCAGCGTGTAAAAAATACCGTCATAGCCAAAGAGCGCCAGCCGGAGTTCCAGCTTGTCAACGGTGGTGCGGCTGAGGGCCGGCCCGCACCGGCTTCGCACCGCCCCCGGCCCGTAGCGACGAAGATATCCGTAGTTGTCCGTCACCAGCGCCTTGACCAACGGCCCCGCCCGTTGCCGGACGCATACATATGGATCACTCATCGTTTTTTGTTACTTTATAGCCGATTTTCTCAAGTTGATTGATTCTGGTAGCAAGCCCATAAATCGCGCCTATAGCAAAAAACGATACGGCATCAATAATCAGTGCTACCAGAACTAAAAAAAACGCCAGTGCGCTCATAATTTACTCCCCTCCATTGTTTATCAGCCATTGGCAGGAGGCTCCGCACGGCTCAGGCCCAGCGGCTTACTGTCGCCATCCCCGCAGATGATCCAATCTCGAAGGCTTTCCATCAAACGCTGCTTGAGTTTGAGGCAAAGATCCAGTTTTGCGCATTCCACATGCGTATCAACTGCCACACAGCCAGAATTACCATACAAGCGATGCACAATGACCGTTGAGCGTTTTTCCGGGCAGTCCTTGCAATCTGGCAAGCCCATATACGGTACGCGATCAATTTCCATTGGTTCATAACTCATTTTTTCAGTTTCCATGCCTTACCTCCCGTATTTGATTGTTTTCCTTTCTCTCGCCGTGACTGCCATTGTCAGAAGTTCTCATCACATACGTCACGCAGTTCTCAGGGTCATTCCCACAAAGACATGGCGCATATGCGCACGAATCACAAATTGTAAACATCTCAGTTAGTGTCATTGTCAGCACCTCCGTCCATCTTTGCCCCGCAGTTTGGACAATACTTAAACACCTCCGGAACATCTGGCGAGAGCCACCGTGGCCGCCTGCACGCTGAACAACAATAGCCGCTTGAAGTGGCCAAAGTCTCTTCTACATAGATCCATCTCGCATGCACCACCGGGGCCACGTTGGCGGCCGTCTGTGCGTCTACCTCGCATATCACATCTTCCAGCAAGCCGCAACCGTGTACGTCATCAACGTCAGCATGAGCATCGCGCCAGCCATCTAAAATCTCGCGCAGCGCCTCCCGCTCAATGTATTCAGCCATCGTCAAAAATCCCCTCCCATACTTCTTCATAACCAGTCTTTTCGTAATCGATTTTCAGACGCTTTTCGCGGATCATGGCGTTCAGCGATCTGACACACGGGCGTCCATACGGATTATCCTCACAATAGTCACACATACTGCCGAATCCACAGCACCCAAAAGAGCTACCACCATCTGCACTGTGCCGGTTGCTCCATCTCTGGAAACCATTTTCCCACTTCCGTTTAGCTTTACCTGTGTTGTTACTTGATTGTTTCTCCGATGTGTCATATAACTGCATTTGGTCAGCCATGGTCATTTCCTCCTTCATTCCCATGCGCGCACTCATCAATCAGCGTGTTCAACTTTCTCAGCCCCTCCATGGTGATTAGGTCCTGCGCGCACATCTCGTCCCGCAGGTGCTCCAGTGCTTCGATTGGGGCCGCGTCAGCGGCGGGAATACTATCAATCGCCTCTTTGCAGTCTCTTAGACATTCTCCTGCCCAATGATGAGCTTCATAGTCCCACATAGCACCATAGTCAACGGGATTTATTTGCTCTATCTCACGAATCGCATCTTCCAGTTTAATGTATTCAGCCATCTCATTTGCCTGCGCCCATTCTGCGTGCTCACGCAGCGCTTTTACGAGGTTTTGATCTCTCATAGTTCCTCCCTTATATCTCCGCCCCATTGCTCCGCCATGGCTTTGGCGATGCCGGGGAAGGTCTTTGCGCGGTTTTTCGCTCTATCCGTGGTAAACATGCCTTTGTGCTGTTTCCCATGCTTATGGCTGTAACTGCCGCTCGGACACCATGTTGCTGTCGGTTCAACGATGTTTGTCGGCTCCAACGGCTGGACACCACGCTCCCACAGCAAGGTTTTTTTGCTAAACGGGTGCCCGTATTGATAGGGCTGTATGGCTTGGGTTGGCTCTGGATACTCAAAGACTTTACTCGGCGTCGGATTCTCAATCACAACTTTTTCACAATCCGCTGCCCAAATAGCTAAAAACAGCGCTTTGCCGCACAAACCCTCATAATACCGCTTGATATTGAGCTTGCCGCCCCGATACAAGTGTCGCGCTCCGGCGTTGCTGGTTTTGGTGCAGGGCGGGAAAGCAATAATCATATCCCACCGCCCCACATCATGGATCTGTCCGTCCATAGTGGTCACTTGCCCCCCCTCGATGGCATTAAGCACATTGCCTAAGATGTGCCACTCAGGATGCCCGCCGGAGGGTTCCTGTATATCACACGAGTAGGCTTCATAGCCCAGCGCACGGAACGCCTTGCAGACTTCCTGCGATTCCTCGCAGGCGATCAACACTTTCATACGTCCTCCACCTCCGCAAGCCAGAATTTCTTCCAGCACTCCTGGCAAGGAATCCCCTCGCATTTGCCCGCCAGCTTGACGTCGAGGTCGCAAGGGCTGACTATCGGTAACCCATTCGCTTTTTTAACACGTGCGGACGGGAACAGCTTCAAGAACTCGCTCTGGCGGGTTTTGATAGGGTGCTCGGCGGCCCACTTTTCGACGATGGCAACGGCCTCGTCCGGGTGGGTTTTTCTCCAGACTGTGCAGGATTCAAACCCGCTAAGCCTTTTCTTGAACTCGCAGTTGCAGCACTCACAGTTGCACATTCTGCTCAATGTTTTCAAATACTCCACAGCATCCATCATTCCACCTCCGGGCCTGACGGCAGCGGCATCCAGTGCGTGACGGTGCAAGGCAGAGCCATGCAGAGCCACTTTTTCGCTTTTGCGTGATAATTGCCGATGTCCACGCCAAAATCAGGGCTGTAAATCATGTAGTTCACAAGCTCCGCAGTTTCATCGTTACGCCACACCTCCGGCAGCCGCTCCTCCACCGGGATCCAACGCCGTTCAAGCAGCTCCGCGCTCTCCTTGGTCACCAGCGCAGCCGATTCCCGCAGTTGCTCGTTCTGCGCCCGCAGCTTCTCAATTTCCTGCTGAAGTGCTGCGATGTGGGTGATCTGGTTGGCGATCCGGTCGGCTGCGGCAAGCCCCACCGCGTCAACATCGCAGGAGGACCACTCTGTCAAATTGACTTTTCCCGCCAGATCTTCCGGGACCGGCTCCGTTTTCTAAAACGGACATTTCTTGCAGTCGCCTATTGGCCCGCCAGCTGTTGAAACACATCTCAAGGCACTTACGAGTTCTTGATCTCTCAAAACGGCAGTTCTCCTTCCTCATCCTCCGGGATCTCCCGGAAGTTCCCTGACGCAGGCGGTGTGTCCGATTCGGACCGCTTGCTGTCTCCAAAATACACATGCTCCGCCACCACTTCGGCGGAGCGCCGGTTGTTTCCGTCCTTGTCCTTCCAGTCCCGGAGCTGCAAGCGGCCCTCCACCACGGCCATGCGGCCCTTGGTGAAATATTTGCTCACGAAGTCCGCCGTGGAGCGCCATGTCACGATGTCCACGAAGTCCGTCTCCTTCTCGCCGGACTGGCCCTTGTAGTCCCGGTCAACCGCCAGAGAGAAGGACGCCACGGCCAGCCCGATTCCGGTGTGCCGCAGCTCCGGGTCACGGGTCAGACGGCCCATCAGTACGATATGATTCAGCATGATTTGTCTCCTTTTTTCCAGCGGCCTGGCATGTAGCGTCGCCGCCGATCATGAATGTATTCCACCATGTCCACCCACTCCTTACGGGACGGCATGGCCGCCAGCTCTGCCCTATGGATCTCATCATAAGCCGCCCACTGGGGGCAGACCGCCGGATCGTGACATCCGATCCGGCGATCCGGGCAGGCCAGACACGGCGGCGCGGTCATAAAGCCACGCCCTTGGCCACCACCGTCAGAAAAATCACGGCAGCCACGGCGGCCGCCAGAGTCAGCACCGGGAGGACCCGGCTTCTGCGCTTCCCGCGCCCTGTGTATCTCATGTGTCCGCTCCTTTCCCCGCCGCTGGGACAGGCGGCAGCCGCATCCACCAGACTACGGGGGCTTGCGCCTCGATGCCGCCCGGCATCATCCAGTGTTGGCCATCCCAGTCAAAAAACCGTTTCACAAGTTTTCCGCCGCCTAAGTCCACATAGGCCGCGAACTCTCCCGGCTCCGCCGGGTTGGTGCTGCCGGGCATCCATCCGGCGATCATCAACTGGCCCTCCGGCAGCGTCGGCGGTGTCAACTCATCCGTCAGGCCGTAGAGGTAGTCCGTGCTGACGCCGAAGCACAGCGCCAGCTTGGCGATCTTCTCGGATCCGCACATGGAGGCGTTCTCGCACGCGCTGTACGTCCCCGGGAACTCGTCAATGCTCTGGGCAAATTCCTTCCGGCTCATGCCGGTCTGTTCCCGCAGCGCCCGCACCCGCTGGCAGAAGGTGGGGACCATTACCTTGTAGTCCAGCCGGGGGTCCTTCACCGCCGGATTCAGCGGCGGCTTTTCCGGCTCCTCCACCGTTTTTTTCTCCACATACTGGCAAGCCGCCGGGCAGGTGTCTCGGTTCAGACAATGCAGGCAGCAGTTGGAGCCAAGCCACGCGCCGTATCGGTAGTCATGATCGTACATCCGCTCCGCGTTCTCGCACATCCGGCCGGTGTGCTCACAGCTCCGGCAAGCCATTGTATAGCAGGTGGAGAACTTCCGCACCTCGTTGATAGTGAGGCTCCGTCTCTTGTCGATGATCCAGTCCAGCAGCCGGTACTGCTCGTCAATGTCCATCCGGGCGATCTGCAAGGCCGCCGCCTCCGGGATCTCGTCCCGCTTCCATCGATCCACCAGTCCCGGCACCTTGAGACCGTTCTTGATGGCCGACAGGTTAGCAACCTTGGTGGCCTTGACTTGCAGGGCCTCCGCCACATAGTCCCGGATGCGGCCCGGAAGCTGCTCACCGGCCTCCCGGCGCTTGATGTAGGCCTCCGTCAGACGCGCCGCCTCCTCGGCCAGCAGGGCGTTGGACTTTACCCGCTGCCGGTTGGCCTCGATCACCGCCGCCTGCTCCTGATACTCCGACATAGACGGCAGCACTCGGCACAGGACTTTCTCAAAGCGTCCCAACTCTTCGCCGGACGTCAGGATTTTTCTCACGGCCGCCATGCGGCTATGCCCGGAGATCAGGCGATAGGTGCCGTCACCGGCAGGGACCACCGTAGGCGGCTCCAACAGGCCGTTGGCCCGAACGGAGTCCGCCAGCACGTTCAGCGCCGCCGGATCTGGCTGGGGGTAGAAATTTCGGGGGTTGTCCCGGATGTTGGCCACAGGGATCTCCCGCATGGTGTCCGCCACACCGGCCAGCTGCTCACCCAGCACGTCCATCACGTTAAATTTCCGTTTTTCCATCCTCAGCACCTCCCGGAGATCTCTTTCACCAGCTCGGCGTAGTCCTTGCTGGCCGCGCAGTAGGGACGGGCCACCGGCAGCGGGACCTTCTGGAAGGTGGCGCTGGGGACGGCCTTGGAGAAGCGGATCACCGTCTCAAACACCGGAAGCGCCCCGCCCCGGATGGCCGCAAGGGCCTCCTTCTCGTCCGCCATGTGGGTGAACTGCGTCACCAGCACGCCCAGCACCGACAGCCGGGGGTTGATAGCCCGCATGTGCTGGAGCTGCTCCGCCAGATTGGCCATGCCGCCGGTAGAGTAGTAATCCAGCCGGATGGGGATAACCACCTCATCCGCAGCGGCCAGCGCCGCCGTGCAGGCCGCCGACAGGGCCGGCGGGCAGTCGATCAGGATGAGATCGTAGGCGTTGTCCTGGTCCGCGTCCTCCTCAATGGCGTCCCGGAGATCCGCGATGGCCCGCTGCATCCGACCTACGCCGCTCTGGGCCATGTGCCGGTCTGCCACCAGCAGGTTGATGTCGGATGGAATCAGGTCAATCCCGTCGAAAATGGTGGGCGTCACGAACTCCGGATAGTACCCGGCGCCCTCGGTCAGGAGGGCCAGCGTGTCCGCGCCCTCCTCCGCGTCGATCCCGAAGGACATGCTCAGGTTGCCCTGACTGTCCCCGTCGATCAGCAGGATCCGCTTGCCCTGCTTCGCCAGCAGATACGCCAGCGTGGCGGTGGTGACGGTTTTGCCGACCCCGCCCTTAAAATTCAATACCGCGATTGTTTTCATATTCACCTTTCCCCCTTGGTTTGATCCTCAGACCGCAGCGCCTGCGGCCTTGAAATGCGGCTGGCCCCGCAAGTCCTTTGGCTGCGGCGTCAGCTCAGGCCAGAAGGCCTCCCGCCAGTTGTAGCCAGTGATAGGACTGCAAAACTCCACCGTGTAGTACCGCCCCGCCGGGTGGATGTAGATCACCCGCGCCGGGATCGGCCCGATGGTGCCCAGCCCGCTGGTTGCCTCCAGCGTCGGTTCCAAATGCAAAATATCTCAAACTTGCATATTGTCACTCCACATAGGCCGGGTTAAAAGTGTTGGTCTCCGGCCAGAAAGATAAATCCAGGCGTCCGGTGGGGCCGTGGCGGTTTTTGGCCAGGATGACCTCCGTCCGCTCCGGTGCGCCTCGCTCCCGCTTGTAGTCCGCCTGGTAATAGTCCGGGCGGTGAACAAAGATCACACCGTCGGCGTCCTCCTCCATGGCGCCCGTGGCCCGCAGGTCCGCCAGTGTGGGCCGCTTGTCCGTCCTCTGCTCATTCTGCCGGTTGAGCTGTGCCAGGCACAGCACCGGCTGGTTGAGAGACTGAGCCAGCCGCTTGAGAGCGTGAGCGATCTCTCTTGACTCGTCCGCATCCTGCCGCTTGCCGGGGCGGAGTATCAGGCCAAAGTGGTCAACCACCACCAGCTTGACATCCCGGCCCGCCCGAGCAATGGACGTGATCCGCTGGACGCTCTGGGCGCGACCGTTGGTGCAGTAAAACGGCGTGGCTGCCGTCTTGCGGGTGGCCTCGATCATCCGCTTGTACTCATCTGCCGTCAGGGTGTCCATCAGGATCAGCTTGCTGTCCACCTTGCTCAGGCTGGACAGCCGCCTTGCCATGATCTGTTCCCTGGACATCTCCAGGGAGAAAAAATCCACCTTGCCTACCGTCTTGGCCACATGCTCCGCAATGCTGACGCCCAGGGCGCTCTTGCCCATACCGGGGCGGCCCGCCAGGATGTACAATCCATCCTGCACCATGCCGCCGCCCAGCAGCTTGTCCAGTGCCTTGATGCCTGTTCGGACGTATGGGATATTGCCCTCGTCGATCTTGGCCCGGTAGTCCAGAAATCCGTCTACCTGCTCCTTCGGAGCCAGCAGCTCACTCTCCAGGCGCTGGCTGCTGGCCGTCATAGCCGCGTCCAGCTGAGTAAGCACCTCGTCCTCTGGGGCCTGGTCCGCCAGGGCCGCCAGGCCGTCCTCCAGGGCCGTTTTCAACTCACGCCGCCTGGCTGCCCGGGCCACGATGTCGGCGTACATCTCCACATTGGCTGCCGTGGGTGTGATCTCCATTAGCTGGCCCAGATACTTCCGCAGCGTCTTCTCCTCCGCCAGGCTCTGCCGCAGCGCCTCCGCACAGACCGTCAGGCCGTCGATGGGCTGACCGTCCCGGTCCATGGTCACGATCACCCGGTACAAGTCCTGGTTGAGGGCCACGGAGAAATCCGACTCCCGCAGGATAGCCGCCACCCGGCGGACGCATCCGCTGTCAATCAGCATGGAGCCAAGGACCGCCTGCTCCGCCTCCACGCTGGCAAAATTACTCATACACGTCCACCTCCTGGCCGTCGATGATCCGCTTGCCCACGTAGCGCCGCCGGGGCGGCTCCGCCTCCTGGTCCGATTCGGACCGCTCCGGAGTGGTGTCCTTCCATCGCTCGTTTTTGAGCCACCGGCAGGCGTAAGGGATGCCGATGCCCCGCCGCCAGGTCTCGCTCTTGCTCTGGGTCTCCAACGCCTGGGTCATGGTCTGGATGAGGGCCTCATCCGGCTTGAGCCTGTCCCACTCCCGGACAGCGCCCACCCGGTCCTCGGCCCGGCCACGGGTCCGGTACAGGTTCCAGAAGGCCTCAAAAGCATCCGGCATCCATGCCGGTGTTGACTTGCTTTTTCGTGTTTTCACACGCATCCCCTTTGGGGGGATTATAGGGGGATATATACTTGTATTCTTAATACCTTTATATTCCTCCGGATTTTTCGGGATACCCTCTCCCGATTTTTCGGGGGAGGTATCCGGATTTTTCGGGATACCTCCCTGGACCTCCTCGCCATGGATTTGGGGTCCATTTTTTGCCAGAATTTGCCCCAGAAAAATCCGCCTCTGAACCACATCTCCGGAGGCACCGAAACGCCGGATCATCTCCACCCGGATGTGTCCGCAGTCCCGGAGCTGGCTTACCAACTCCGAGACGGACTTGTCCGTCAAATTGCAGACGCCCATCAGCTGCTTGTTAGTGGCGTAGCAGTATCCGCTGCTCTGCGCCAACCGCACGATCTCTCCGTACAGCAGCTTTGCGGCAGGCCGGAGTCTGTCGTCATACAAGACCCCGGCGGGAATGACGGCATATAGGCCGCCCATCGTCAGATCATAAGCCATATTGATCCCCCATTATCAGTCGATCCGCTCCAAAATCCGCAGCGGGATCGCCGCCACCGTCGCCACGCCGACGACCATGAAAAACATCGCCCAACCGGTCACAGGGATACCCCCTTCCCGGCAAAATTAGGTCTTGCATGCGGCGTGGATCTTGTGCTATAATTGATACATCCAGTGGTTGATCCAATACCACACACTTTTTCCCCCGAACGCTCTGAGGTTGCCGCCTCGGGGCGTTCTTTTTTTGCGCCTGAGTAAATCACCTGATAGATGGCCGCCATAGTTTCCCGCAGCTCCACCACGATGGAATCGAACTCCGGCCGCTCAGCCTCGTCGATCACGCCGTCCTCCGCGATCCGGAGCAGGGCGTCCAACCGGCCCGTCGCGTCTTGCAGACGGTTCCGAAGGGCAATGCTCGCCATAGGCAGCGGCCTCGGCGTCACCTCCGGCACCACGCCCAGCGTGTCCGTGGCCTGCGCGTGCTCCAGCGCCAGCCATGGCAGGTGATACACCTCCACCATCTTGGCCACCGTCTCGTCCTTGGGCACCGTCTTGCCGCCCTCGTACTGCTTCAGGCTTTCCGGCGACAGTCCAAGCAGCTCCGCTGCACGTTCTTGGCTCATTCCGGTACTCAGCCTTGCCCTTTGGTACAGATTAGGGCATTTCTTGTCCATTGTCTTTTCCTCCTTCCTGCGCTACCATGTAACCATCCACCGTGCCAATGGTACAATGGGGATGATGTAGCGCTTCCCCACCTTCTTGGCTGGGAAGCCGGCATTGTGGACCAGCGCGTCCCAGTCCAGCCCCAGCAGCTTGCAGGCCTGATCCTTGGTCAAAACCTCCTGCTCCGGGAATTTGGCCTGTAAGGATTGCAGCTGATCCCGGAAGCTCTCACGCTCTCGTGCCATGTCCGCTCCTCCCTTCTCACGCGCTCTCCGTCCGCTGGACGATCTCCTCGATGGGGACACCGAAGATCAGCGTCATGCGAAAAACTCTCTCCAGCTCCGGAGTCCGCTGGCCCAGCTCCCACTTGCTCACCGTGGGAACGGTGACGCCCAGCTGGTCCGCCAGCGCCTTCTGGGTCATCCCGGCAGCCGTCCGCAGCTCCTTGACTCTGTTAACGATCATGATTGCTCCTTTCCCGCCTTGACGGCGTTGCCCCGGTGTGGTATATTGTCCTTGGGGCTATGTCCTTTGTGGCTATATCATAAATCGCATTTTGGCATTTGTCAATTGCATAAATTGCATTTATGCGTTTTCGTATAGTTGCACAATTACCACTTTGGCATTTTGGCTATTATTTGGGGGTGATTCCGATGGACGCCGTAGACCGTCTTTTTGCTTTGGTGGATGCAAAATACCGGGAGCAGAAGGACTTTGCCGCAGAAATTGGGGTAGATCCCGCACGCGTCAGCGAATGGAGAAATCGGAAAAGATCTTCATACACTCGGCATTTAACCAAAATAGCGGCAGCGTTGAACACATCTGCGGATTACATCTTGACCGGGAAAGAAGAAAAAAGCCCGGCTCCCGAAGGAGCCGGACTGACGCAGGAATTTGCCCGGATATTTGACCAGCTATCTCCGCAGGCTCAGAATGAGATCATTGCGGAGATGCTAAAGCGGAGACGGCAAGAGCCATGATCTCCGCTTGATCTGCGGGGGACAGAGATGCAAACAGGTCCAAAGCATAAGTTGTGTCCGATTCGGACACGGTGCGGGTGGTCTGGCTGCTCATAAGTACCTCCAATCATATCTCAAAGGCCGATCGCTGCGGCCTTAATTGTACGGGCTTCATTTCAGAAGTTGTAGGGAGGACGGTTTCAATTGGCAGGCATTATGATTTCAACAAACGGCAGTAATAAGCAACCCACCTCAACACGCGAACACAAAGGCAAAAGCCTTCTGGAATTTCCTGATTCTTATGTTGCTATTGATATTGAGACAACCGGCCTTGACCCAATTTATGATGAAATTATCGAAATTGCAGCATTAAAAATTCAGAATGGATCCGAAACGGATCGTTTCCATTCCCTGGTCAACCCCAAATGCGAGATTGACGAGTTTATTGAAAGCCTAACAGGCATTACAAATGCTATGCTGGAAGCAGCTCCAGATCTTGAGATAGTTCTTCCGCAGTTTTTAGAGTTTGTCGGGGATAATGTTGTTGTCGGGCACAATGTGAATTTTGATGTAAACTTTATTTACGATTGTGCAGAAAACCTTAAATTGAAGCTGTTCACAAATAATTTTGTGGACACAATGAGAATTAGCCGGAAACTCTACGCAGATTTAAAGCATCACACTTTGGCCGATCTCATTGTGACCCTGGGTGTTGGTGAAACGGTAGAACACAGGGCGCTGGCTGATTGCATCCAGACAAAAGAATGCTTTGAAATTATGCGCAACCGTGCTGATGAAATTGGAGGTATCCCTAAAAAAACAAACGCGATTGCCAAGACCATTGTTGCAGAAACAACGGACTTTGACGAGGACAGCCCCATATACGGAAGAACTTTTGCTTTTACAGGTACGCTTGAACGCATGACTCGAAAAGAAGCCATGCAAATGGTTGTTAACGCCGGTGGGAAGTGCACTGATAACGTAGTAGCCAGTACAAACTATTTGGTGCTTGGGAATCAAGATTATTACAAAGGCATCAAAGATGGAAAAAGCAATAAACAAAAGAAAGCAGAGAAGATGCAGCTTAACGGGGCCGATATTATTACAATTTCAGAAAACACATTTTTCGACATGTTGGTATAATAAAAAGTGCCCCCGTCGCCTCTGCAACAAGCGGCGGGGGCACTTTGCGTTTCCGGCAGAGGGGGTGTCTGCCTGTCCGCATGGCTACCGTAACAAAAAAGACTATAAACCCGCAAGGCCCACATTGTGACTTTGCGCAGAAACAAACAGAAAAATCTATGTGCTTTTGGGGGCTGAATTGTGACTTTACAAGAAATATGCGCGGAACGGCGAAAAAAGTTGGGCATCACCTATCAGCAAATTGCCGACCAGAGTAATCTACCGTTGTCTACCGTAAAAAAATTTTTTTCAGCAAAATCAAAGACCCCGGCCATCACAACGGCTGGGCCAATCTGCAAGGTGATGGGCGTGTCCATTGACGAGTTTTGTGGGATCACCGACAAGCTCACCATGTCGGAGGAGGTCCTCAGCGCTAAAAATGATACACTCCGCGCCCACAAAAAGGAGCTGGAAAAGCATCTGGTTGATAACAGCAAAACCATGAAGATCATGATGGATGGCGTCCGTACCCGTAACCGGATCATTGCCGCCCTGCTGGTGCTCCTGTGTCTGGTTGCCATGTATGCGCTGTATCTGGACTTCCACTGCGTCCAGATCGGCTTCTGGCGTGGGTGATCTATGGCACGCTATCCGAAATACTACGTCCGGCCCGATGGCCTTCACGAGACGATCCTCCGGATCAACGGCAAGCGTAAGGCCTTTCGGGGAAAGACTGACAAGGAGGTCTGGGAGAAGGTCAAGGCATTTGACCGGGAGGCGGACCGCATCGAAACGGAAAAGGCCGCTGTATTTGAGAAAATCGCAGACGCATGGTGGGCGGAGATTGAACCGACCTTAGAGCACAACACCCAGAAAAGCTACCGCCCCGCACTGGCTCGGGCCAAGAAGGAATTTGCCGGGCAATTACCCGGCGAAATCACCGCGAAAGAGATTGACCAGTATATCAAGGACTTCGCCGCCACCCACGCCCGGAAGACCGTGGTGACCCAGTTGCAGATCATCCGCCAGATCTTCCGAAAGGCCGAAGTGGATGGCGTTATAAGCTACAACCCGGCCAGCGCCGTGAAGCCGCCTCGAAACCTGACGCAAACCCACCGAGACGCGCCCCCTCCGGAGCAGATCGAACTCATAAAAAAAAGCGCAGGACTCCCCTTCGGCCTGTTCGCCTTCCTTGTTTACTATACCGGCTGCCGCCGGGGCGAGGCGCTGGCCCTCACCGGCGCCGACATTGATCGAAAGAAAAATCTTGTGCACATCAAAAAATCCGTGTATCATGTAGGCAACTCGCCCCACATCAAACAACCGAAGTCTGACGCCGGATGCCGGGACGTTCCGCTGCTTCCGGCGCTGGCCAAGCTGCTCCCGAAAAAGCTGGGGAGGGGCTACCTGTTCGCGGAGCCGGACGGCGGCCTCCTGACAAATGATCACTTCACCTCGCTGTACGATGCCTACCGAGACGCCAGCGGCGTCACCGTCACGGCGCACCAGATCCGGCACGGCTACGCCACCGCCCTGCTGGAAAGCGGCGTGGATCCCAAAACGGCGCAGGTGCTCCTTGGACACGCCCAGCTGTCCACCACCATGGACATCTACACCCACGTCCGGGACGGCCAGCTGAAGGCCGCTGCGGAAAAGATGGAGAAAGGCTTCTGAACACATATTTTCCGGCTGAACACACTTCTGAACACAGAAACCAGCAGACCGTTGAAAACAGCCGGAAAGAATAGGGTTCAAATCCCTCCTTCCGCGCCAAATGAAAAACCGTTGGAATTGCTTGTAATGCTTGCAATTTCAACGGTTTTTCGCTGTTTTTAGCTATCCGTTAGAACCAGATAGAAACGGTTATAAGGGGATGCGTGAACACAGTCCCGAACACAGTCAGCCCTGCTCCCCCGCCTTGACGATGCCGTGGTAGTAGGCTGCCAGCTTTTCCTTGGGGGCGGGGCCGTCCTTGTCAAAGAGGAACGCCTGGGCCAGCTCCGCGAAGAACTCCGCCGTGCTGACGCCGTAGTGGATGGCCACGCTGCCGTAGTCGGAGTACATCATGTTCATGGTGATCCACCAGCACCACGGGGAGATGTGTTCCCACGATATGCCCATGCTCTCCGCCAGGGCCGTGGTCTGCTCCATGGGCCAGTGCGGGCCGGTGGTGCCGTCCTCGTTAACCATGTGGGCGGCCCACGCCTCCGCGTCGGCCTTGGTCATCTCCCGGCCCGTGCAGATAGCTTCCTCTGCGCCCTTGAGCATGTTGAGGCATTCCACCATCGCCATGATCCCCTGCGCCGCGTTAGGGGTGGCAGGATTCCGCATATACTCCCGGATGCTGTATTCCAGTTTGGGAATATACGCCTTGATTTGCTCATGCAGATTCTCCATGGTTGTCCTCCTCTCCGGCCGTTGGGGCCTTCATGGCCTCCTTGACCTTATCAATGGCAGCGTTGCCGATCTGGTTGCCGATGCTGCGGCCGGTAGGTGTGGCAGCCATGACGCCCAGCAGCATTCCGATTAACAGCTGCATCATGCCGCGCCTCCGTCAGATCCGCTGGACCCGCAGGGCCACGTTGTCAACGGTGGCCTCCACGCCGGTCAGCACCAGAGTCAGAGCCGCACCGGCAGCACAGCAGGGCTGCCGCACCAGCGCCGTGAGATCGAGGTTGACCGTGCCGCTGGCCGCGCCGGTTTCGGTGGCAGTGGCGCCGGGGACAGCTACGCCGTCCTTGTAGAGCGTGACGGTGACAGCTCCGGCCGCCGTGAGGGTGGCGGTGATGGAGGCGTCCACGTCATAATAGCCGGTCCCGGCAAGGTTGACCGCGTTGCCGTTGAGGGCAATGTCGCAGCCGTACCGCCGGATCAGACCGCCCAGAGGAATGACGCCGCCAACAGCTACCGCCGTGGGAGTCTGCATAGCAGCATACAAAGCAGATTTACAACTCATAATTTTTCTCCTTTCAAAATTAAAGGGCGGAGCACCGGCCCCGCCCATTACCCGGCCAAAGGGGCCTGAACTATTTCCGATGTGGAAAAGTTGCTCAGATGTTGCCGCTGCCGTTGCAGCCGCAGGATGCAGGGATGATCTGGCCGCCGCAGGTGGACGCCACGCCGTACAGGTTCGGCTTGGTCAGCATCCGGCCTTCGATGGCATCCAGCCGGCGGTTGAAGCCACAGCAGCAGTCGGAGATCTTCGCCGCCAGAGCGTCGGTCTGCTCCTTGGTGAAGATGCCGTTCTTGAGGTTCTGGTTCTCCATCTTGAGATCGAAGATGGTCTCCTGGAGGCGCTGCTCATAGATCCGGCTGGCCTGAGAGGTAATGGCCTCCGTGCTGGCGTTGATGGCCATACGGGTGTCATTGCTCTGCTGCTCGATGAGGTACTGGGTCCGGGCCGTGTCGGCGATCTCCTGTTTCTCGATCTCGCAGTTGCTCACCCGGTTGCAGCCCTCCTGCGGAGGATAGGGATTGTTGCCGCGATTCCAGCCCCAGCCGCCGCCAAAATTCCCGCCGAAAATGGCGAAAATCACGATGATGACAAAGAGGACTGCAATCCAGCTCATACCAGTGCTACGATCTTCCATGTGTTCGTGCTCCTTTCGTGTTTTTATTCCAACCGGCTATTTCAGCCGGGGGAATTTGGTGGAACCGCCCGCTTTCCCCTTCTGCGGGGCCTGGGAGCCGTTCTGCGCGCCGCCAAGGATCTTGTTAGCATCGGAGCGCAAAGCCTCCGGTGTGGTCCCCAGAAGGCCGCACAGGGCCTTTGCCTGCATGGTCTTCCCGTAGCGGGCATACAGGCTGTTGGCGATATTGGGGTCAATGCCCAGCCGCCTGGCGGTGCTTTGGACGCCTTCCAGCGTGTTAGCCGTCCCGCTGATCGCCTGCTCCGCCTTCTGCACTGCGTTTTGCAGGTCGGCGCTGGGGAACATCCTCGACGCGGCTGCTATGATCTGTTTGAGATCCATTCTCCTTCAGCTCCTTTACCTGGGCCGACAGGCCCTTGATGATCTCGGCCATGTCGCTCATGGCCGACTGCATCTCACCCATCAGCTCCTCCTGCGTCTTGGGCGGGGTGATGATGCCCAACTCCACCAACTTGTCATAGTACTGCTGAGTGGTGCCCTCCAGCTCTGTGTAGGCCGCTGCGGTCTTTCCGATGATCTGCTGACGGTTGCCAAAATAGTCCACCTGCCAGATGTCCGCGCCGTCGATGGCGCACATCAGGCAGCTGGAGCCCGTATATCCTGCGATTGCAAATTGCTGATCCATAGCGCACCTCCTTTTTCTTACCCTCATGATACAAAAAATCCAGACAGCCAAACTGCCCGGAAACTGCCTGTATTCTGCCCTTAAACTGCCCTGAAAATATTTGAGAAATTCGGTTTAACCTATTGACAATAGGTTAAACCTATGCTATACTTTAGGTACAGTAAAGGAAAGGGGATCACAAATATGAAACGAATTTTGATGGATACCTACGAAATCTTTGGAGAGAACGCAGAGGCCGCTGCCGATTACATCAACGAACAGGAATCCCGGATGATCTCCGCTGGTGCGGCAAATGAGTATTTCAGCGAGGACTACCACGAAAATATGAAGCGCTTCAAAGCCGAAGCCGCCGAGAAGTTCGGGGTAACCTTCAAGAGCCTGTTTTAAGCCATGCCGGACAGCGAAGCGAAGCGGGCGTGGGCCGCACAAAACACCACCTTCATCGGGCTGAAGCTGAACAACAACACCGATACCGATATCCTCGCCGCGCTGGAAGGCAAAGCCCGCCAGACGGAGATTAAACGGCTAATACGCTTGGGATTGGAAAAGGAAGGACGAAGATCATGAGCAGAGTGAAAATGGTTTTGAAGTGCGAGCACTGCGGGAAAACTTTTGAACATATCCACATGTGCCGCAATTCCACCGAGGCTGGAACTTATGAAGCATGGGCGCGAGAGAATATCACCACTTGCCCGGACTGCTACGCGGCGCAGAAGCGTGCGCACCAGCTGGACGCCGTTTCCGGTTACATTTCCAGCTTCAGCGAACAGCACCCCCTTCCCCAGATCACCGGCGTTTCTGAAAAGCAGATCGCTTACGCTTCCAGCCTGCGGGAAAAATTCATCCGCGATGATCTATTGAAAATCCAGCTTGATGTAAACCGTTTCTTTGAAATCGCGGACAAGATCAAGCCGGAAAACTGCGACGAAGCCGGGCGGGATCTCATGCGCAAGGCCGCAGCCGATGCCGGGAAGCCCTTTGAAATCTGGTTTGAAGCGTTCCGGGCGGACCGTCTCCGGCGCTATTTCAGCCTGATTTATGCGGCCGACGCTGCCAAAATTGAAACCATTTTCGCGGAATCCAACGCTTCCAAGATCATCGACGCGTTGAAATAAAAAACAGGAGGAAAAGCACATGATCGCACATCTTTACAAGATCCCTTCCACCTTCCGGAATGTTCCAGACGCGGCGAAGGTTCGCGCGGTTCCCTTTGAAAATTTCCCCGGCACCTGGCTGCACGCAACGCTTAATTTGCCCGACGGTCTCCGCGTGGCCGACTCAAAATACGGAGAAGGGGCCTTTATCACGGACTCCGGCGAGGTCATTAGCGAGGCATACGCGGACCCCGAACAGATCAGCGGAAACGATCTGAAAGGCCGCGTTACCGTGCGGGACTCTTCCGGGAAATTCCTTGTTGATACCGTTGTCACCTGGCATTAAGTCTTCAAACCCAAAGAAAAAGCCGTGTCCGAATCGGACACGGCTCTTCTTTTTACCCCTGCATATCATCCGCAATCTTGGCGTAAGCACGCCGCCGGATCTTGGCCAACCCGTCCACGCTGACGTGGAGCAGCGCCGCCGCCTGTAGGCAGCTTTGGCCGTGGACGTCCACCGCCAGCACCGCCGTTTCCTCGTCAGGCGGCAGGCCTACCAACCGGACGGCCTGCGCCGCCCGGGCCGGGGCCATGGATGACAACAGCGCCCGGATCTCTCGGTTTGTTTTCTCCATGGGTTTTCCAGACTTGCAGAGCGCGTTCCCGCGTGGATGTTGCCATCTTCTGGCCCTCCTTTCAGATGTTTAGCCCGTCCAGTCAGCCTTGGTCTCTCTCACGTCGATATGACAAAAGCTGCCATAAATCCCCACGCCGCCCCAGTCCGGCATGATCTTCCGGGCGTAGGCCGCCACATCGACGGGCTTCTGCCCCCGCACGGTGATGTCCGCCGCCGTGCCGTAGCAGTGCTGGCTGTCCGTCACGCCGTCCACCTTGGTGTTGTACTGGGGCGTCCGGTAGGCACTGTGAATCACCACCGGAACGCCGAAGTGACTGCGGATGCTTTGCAGCACCATCACCAGCCTGGGCGCCACCAGCACGGCGTCAGAGCCGTCGCGGCAGGCAAACTCGCTGACTTCGAAATTGCCGGACAGCTTCTTGCTGCCGTCCTTCGCCTTGGAATAGGCGTTGATCTCAACCATTGTTATCCCCCCAAATCTGATACAGCGCCCGGACCATGTCGGCGCGGGTCACGGTTTCTCCGGCGTTGGCATCCGTCAGCAGGCCGTGAGCCTTGCCCCATACGAGGGCTTGATCTTCCGCCTTAATTGCCGACCGCTCCCAAAACAGCAGCAGCGTAGGCACCTTCCGGGTGCTGGTCACTTTCCCCTTGGGGAAAATGCCCTGTGTAGACCCGCCGCCGTCCAGCATGAGGGCATCCACCACGCCCAGACCCAGCAGCTTGTTTTGAAGCTGCTCACGGGTCAGGCTGGCCTTATCGCACCACAGACAGACTTTGCCGTTAGCCAGCCAGCCCACCGCCGTCCGGGCCGCAGACCGGGCCACGTCCGGCGTCAGATTCCGGTACAGCTTGGAGCCGCCCTTGAGGATCGGGACGCCGGAGAGGAAGGATCCTCCCCGGTCCGTCAGCATCTTAGGTTTACCGTCATTGCCAATGGCCACGCCCCAGTCCTGGTATTTGTCCCGGCTGATGATCTTACCGTCAATCACCGTCCAGCCCACCGGCTGAAACTTGCCGTTAAACAGGTAGCCGTTGATGATGTGGGTGCAGCCGGTCTTGGCCTTGATCTGCGCCGGGGTCAGCTTGCCGGTGTTGTGGTAGATCTGCGCACGGGCGCAGTCAAACGTATCAACCATGGCGCACACGGGAAGCCTTGATGAAGTAGCCGTCCTCGTCATAAGTCACCTCATAGGTGGCTCCGACGATCCGCTGGATCTGGACGGTGCCCGCCAGATCCTCCCGGCGACGGGTATCCAGCGTCTGAGGGAGCGCCTCCGGCTCGGTCTCAGCCGGGATAAAGCCCTCTTTCATCTCCTGCTCCGTCCAACCAGCCACGCCGCCGTCCGGATTCAGGTGAAAGTTAACCCCGGCCTCCTTCAGCTCCGTGTTGATGGTCTCCACGGTCTTGCCGTTCTTCTTGCCCTCGTTGATGATGTTCTCGTAGATCTTGTTCATAATATGTCCCCTTTCAAATTTACGGTTGATTTTTCAACCGGTTTTAACTGTTCGGTTGATTATTCAACCGTTTTTATCTTCTGCCACTCGCTGCGTCCCGAAATAGAACGCGATCACGGTGGTAAAGATCGTCAAAAATTCCGTTCCGGAAATGTCACCCCGCAGGGCCAGCACCGCGAAGATCACAGTCAGGGTGATGGTCACCAGAGACTTCACCGCAAGCAGATTGCCCAGCCGTTTCTTGATGTTTTCCATAGCGTTCTCCTTTCACTCTTTCCGGATCGGCAGCTCGCCGACCTCGGCCATGATGATTTTCAGGTGTCCGTTGCCGCCAAGGGATTTATACGCCTGATGCATCTCGTCCAGCGTTTCCCAGTCTGACAGGCTGACGCTGCCGTCTGCAATGTAATGCTGGCCCAGATAGCGCACCCGGTCGATCAGCAGCACTTTCAGCGCGTCCACGATGGCGTCCCGCTTGTCATCCTTGGCCCATTTCCGCTGGAGGATCGCGAGGATGATGGCGGTCACGCCGGAGCCGGTGGCGGCAGTTAATACAATTTGTAAAATTTCCATTTCACACCCCTTAAAAAGTTGCAGTTTTTAGGGTAATTCCGACTTGCTTTCGTGCAAGTCAAAAGTCCGACTTGGTTTCGTGCAGATTAAAATTCAGGACATTGTCGCTCACAAATTGGGCACACTTGACGGCCTTCGGGGATGACTGCCCCGCAACAGATGCAGGTGTTTTCCATAGAGCCGCCCCTTTAATCTGCCAGCTTGGTGTATTTCACCGTAATACATGCATTCTTGTATTCGGAGAAATCTGGGGCAAATGTGACAATCTGAGCTGCTCCGGACCCATCTGCGCCAATTAAAATTACAGTGTTCCAGTTCGGACCAGACCCTGTGTGGTAAGGCATGGACACGTTCACTCCTGAGTCGGTAGTGCATTGCCCGGTTACGGACACGATTTTATCGACAACGTTATTTGATTGGAAACTGGCCATTTTTACGGCATTGCCCGGAAGATTCCCCATGTTTATGGTTTTCACATACACCGGCTTTCCGAGATACCGCTCCGTGGTGCAATACTCCACGCCCAACTCCATAGGGGGATTGATCCATGCCCATGGTGTATAGGTGTTACCATAACGCGTCCGCCTGAGACTGCAGTTGCTATATTTGCCATACTCATATGTCAAATTTGGGACAATAATATGTAAAATCTGCGCCGTAACGAGCTCATTGTATGCCAAATTTTCTATCACATATGCCGCCCAATCGTTTAAACCAGTTGGCGCATTTTTGGGTATAGAGTTCCCGAAAAATAGATAATGGCCTCCGACTGTTAGGGTGTTTAAATCATCATCGGCGGTCAGCATTTTACCGTAATCTCCTGATCCGTACCCACCGGGGGCGGCGTTGATATTCCCCCTCGCCTGCGCCTTCTGTTCGTCGGTGAGGTTCTGGGCCGCGTCGTAACGGACGAAGTTGCTGTCGCCGCCAACGGGGCCTTCCGGGCCTTGTTTGCCCTCCGGCCCCTGCTTTCCCTCAGGGCCTTGGATGCCCTGCTTGCCCTGCGGGCCTTGCAGGTTGCCGTTGGCCACCCACTTGCCGTGGACGGAATCCCAGATGTAGATGTTGTACGGAGGTGCGGTACCCACGCCGTACACGTCACCGGCCTTAGGATTGGGGACGGCTGCCTTGAGGGCGTCCAGCGTATCAAAATAGCCCAAAATGGCGAAGCTGGACCCGGCCTCGCCGGGATCGCCCTTGTCGCCCTTTTTGCCGGGAGGACCGATGGGGCCTTTGATGGACGTCAGCGTGGTGAGGGTGAAGGCATACACCCAGTTGGCCGTGCCCTTGAGGTACACCTTTCCGTAGTCCGCGGAGGACGTGCTGTCCGGCAGGATCAGGACGAACTGGCCGCGCTGGACGTCGGTGCCGGTGAAGTCCTGGTTCATCTCGGTCACGCTCTTGTACTCCTTGGTGATGCCGATAGGCACACCGGCGGACGCCAGCCGCGCGTCGATCTCCTCGCCGGAGTACGCGGATGTGTAATAGTCTTGCAGCTTAGCGAAGATCTCCTCCAAAACTGCGACTCTCTGTTCAATCGTCATTGGAATCACCTCACACGATGAAAAGTTTGTTTAGGCGGTCGAAAAATAGTCCGCCGCCACGCTGGACCAACGGCCCTGCTTTTGCTTGCCCGAATTTGCGGTAGTACAAAATGACACAGCCGTCCGCGCTTGGGCCGCCCGGAAATTTGCAGGGTTGTCGTTTTCAGAGGATTAGTATACCCACTCGAAGTCGTCGACGTAAATTTTATTTTTATCACATCCATTCAAATAGTCTCCGTATCGACTTGTTGAAACAGAAATGATGATCGTGAATTTATTTTCTCCGTCAGGAGCGGCATTAGTTTGTTGGTAGTATTTAATCGGAATTTCAAGCGGGATTAAGTCCGTCCCGGGAGTATTTTCCGAACTATATTTTACACCGTAACCGATGATTCCGTTTTGCTTATCAACGGGGAGTTCTCCCATTGTAATCGGATCCCAGATTCCTTTGGGGGCCGAAGTTCCGGATTGTACATCGTGCCGTGTATCCCAATCAACAATGCAAACTGTAAAACTACATTGGTCCATAATGTCTTTGTCTTTTTCAAGAGGACCGTTATGTTTATTATAGTTAACGGTTCCAAGTGTGGCGTGATATTTCAGACGAAGAGCTGTCGGCCGTGCAGTGTATTTGTATTTTTGGCCAAATGAGGCGGTTCCGTTCATATTGGCATATGTAAATGTACCGGTAAAAAGGCTGCCTGAGGCAAGAGCACCTACTAATGAAACGCCAGAAGCCTGCAACCATGCGCATGAAGCATTTTTTGTCTTGTCTTGTGTACATGCAGTCTTGTTTCCCGCGTTGTTACTACTATCCCAAAAGCCTGGAGTTGAATCGCTCCAACTGGAACCCGGATACCATACTGTAATTTTTTTTGAGCCGAAAAGAGGAAGCATTTCTTTGGTTTCGCACCATTGACTCATATCTCCATTTTCGATCGGATCGCCAGCGGAAGTTTCAAATGTGCCTGATGCAACAACGGCTTCTCCATTGAGAATCTGCCAATCGTAAGTAGCACCGGCGAAAACACCACAATTATTATCTAATGAATAAACTGTTTTCCCTGCATCATTCTCTTCTGTAATCCATGAGGGTGTGATGCTAAAAGTGCCGTTCGGATTTTTAGTCGTATTTTTCCATTCGGATTCCGTCGAGCGCTTGTATTGAACTGTTGCTCCCTCTGGAGCATTGTTTAAAGTGATAGTTGCTGTATTTTTCCATAAGTCAATGTCACTGACTGTTGCAGAAATAGCTTCGGGAACAAAGAATGTAATATCCTGATTTATAGTTTTATTATTGTTGTCTGTTACATTCATTGTAAAAATGTGCTGTCCCGATTTTCCTTCCAATAGAGCAACTGCATTTGTCAGATCGAAGGGAACAGTCTTTTGATTTAATATTTTCTCACCATAGGGAAAATTCAACATATCAAAGATTGTTTCAAGACCTTGGGGATTGAGCAAATCAAGTTCCGTTAATCCGATATCATTGTTGAGATAATCCGAGAGCATACTTACTGTGAATGCCTTGATGCCGGCCGGAGCATTGATTACGATATTGCATTTTCCCTTCATGTCATTTGTGATCTCAACGGGCTCGAAAGTGGGATTTGTTTCCCATGTTACACTCAGTTCAGGTTCGAGTGCAGTCCAGCCGCTCACGGCTTTGGTCGTGTAGGCCAACTCGCCGGCGAGCAGCTCGATGCCGTCAGTCAGGTCGAACGATGCGGTGTGGCCTTCGGTGGTGATGACCACCGACAGCTTGCCGTAGGTGGCGGCCGGAACGTTGAAATAGGCCTTGAACGAGGCGGCAGCCGGTTCGCTGCCGGCTTCGTAGCTCAGCGTGATCGTCTCCGACGGCTCGGAGGCGTTGAGGGCGCCCGACTGGTCGTCAAGCGTGATGTCGAACGACTTGGCGGCGATCGTCTTGCCGGCGGCGGTCAGTGCTACTGACTTTACCTTTTCGGCCTTGACCGTAGCGTCGTCGGTCTCGAACGTGAGCGCCAGAATGGCCGTCAGACGGTTCAGACCGAAGGTCACGGCTTCTCCCTGCGGGGTCTTGCCCGGCTCGGCGCCGGCATGGGTTACGAGTGCCGACACGAGGGGATCGTAGGCGCCGTTGAAATTGCTGCCCTTCTGCGTACGCTCCGCACCGAACGGGATGTTGAGCGGCGTAGCGTCGACGGCAGGGTAGACGGCCTGGTAGGTCCAGTCCTGCGTGGCGTTGGTCAGCTGGCCTTTGAATACCTTCGAGGAGGCGTCGTAGGTGAATTTCTGGGTCTCTTCGCCCGTCTGGCTGCCTTTGGCGTAGA